>Ga0193692_1000085_pt1 | contig 21632 bp, 10 predicted proteins | sample L3a1metaG_FD_144917 | JGI IMG/M metagenome (GOLD analysis project Ga0193692, IMG submission 144917) | Soil microbial communities from a riparian zone of the East river system, Colorado, United States - L3a1 | ecosystem: Environmental > Terrestrial > Soil > Riparian zone | place: USA: East River... | reverse complement strand
ACACTGAAGCTTTCGCTCACAGCCGCAAATCGATTGACTCATGAAATCCTGGAGGGGCTTTCGGCGAATGACCTCCGCGCCGCGAGCACCAATGCCATCACCGCGCATCCGATGGGAATCATCCATGGTGTCGACCACTTGTTCACGGGGAAGGTCGAGAAGGTCGACGTCGAGCTCCTGCAGACGCTGCTCAACCAGGGAATCACGCCAGTCATCCCGCCGCTCGGCTTCGATGGCGATGGAAAAACCTATCGCGTCAATTCGGACCATGTTGCGGCTTCGGTGGCGCAGGCTCTCAATGCCATAAAAATCATTTTCATCACCACGAGCGATGGTTTGGTCAACCAGGGCCTGCTGATCCGGCAAATGCTCGCCAGCGATCTCGATCTATTGCTCGCCAGCAAGAAATCCGACTTTTCGCCCGAGCAGCAATCCAAGGCCATCCACGCGGCCGCAGCCTGCCGAACCGGAGTGCCGCGCGTTCACATTATCAACGGACGCGTCGATGAAGGCTTGCTGGCCGAAGTCTTCTCGAATGAAGGCATCGGCACGTTGATTTATGCCAACGAATATCAACAAGTCCGCCGCGCGTTAAAGAAGGATGTGCGGAGCATCCTCTATCTGACCAAGACCTCAGTCGCCACCGAGGAGTTGACCAAGCGGACGCGCGCGGGGATCGAGAAGCAGCTGAACGACTATTATATATTCGAGATCGATAAGAATCCGGTCGCATGCGTGGCGCTTCATCTTTATCCCGAACAGAAAAAAGCGGAATTGGCATGCCTTTACGTGAGCCCGTCTCATGAAAACCAGGGGATAGGACGCAAACTGATTCAATTTGCCGAGAGCAAGGCGCGCGAGCTCGGAGTGAGCGAAATGCTGACGCTTTCGACGCAGGCCTTTACCTACTTCCAATCGAAGGGCGGATTTACCGAAGGCACGCCGGATGATTTGCCACCCGTTCGCCGCGAGAAATACGATCAAAGCGGCAGGAATTCAAAAGTCCTGGTGAAGAAATTGAGCAAAACCGAACCACTGGTCAAAGCCTGATTCGCTCTTCCCGTCGAGGGACTGAAGCCACCAGCGGCGGACCTGCTCTCTCAGCCTGCGATTCAAGATCGCTTAACTGGATCTCGTGCTCCATGAACAAACTGGCAGGCAGGAACTGCTCCACAGGGTCCAAAATCGCCGATGGCATCTGATTCAAAGGCAACACCGGCGATTGCGCGTACATCGCGCCCGTTTCAACCGGTTCAACGCTAGTAAACCCGGACAACCCTTCAGCCACACGGAAGAAGCGATTCGTCGTCGGCAGAGGAATACAATAGCTGGCCTGCGACCCAGGCGCTGTGATTGTCGGCGATACAGGCACCCAATTCGTATCCGTGAGGTCTACCTTGCCCTGAACGAAATAGCGCCCACCAGGCAGTGTATTCGTCCATGTAATGCAAAGCGCGTTCGTTGAGAGAATGTAGCTATTTATGAAAATATTGGTTCCGGGAACCGTCGATTCCGTTGCCTTCACGGTATAAGTCACCGGATTGAGCGATGTGTGGACGACGCCCACGTACCAATCTCCGGCAGTCAACCCAACCGGCGTCGATCCAGTCGTAACAATAATCAATTCATCATTCGTCCCCGGATTCGAGCTGGCATAATCGCGGCTCGAAGTTGTCGGCAGCGGAAGACCCTTGCGAATGACGAGGTTCACATTGTCACTCGGTGAAAGGATATCGAATTGGACTCTCTGGGCCGTGCCGGAAACATTGAACAAATAATAATCAGTCTCACCAGCCGGGCACGGTGTGGCAGAGCTCGTGTATCCGGCTCCATTTGTCAGCACGACAAGGTTATTTCCGAGAGCGATCTCAGAAACGCGAACCGTGAAATTCATGGCTGAAAGGCCGTCGTTCTCGACACTCAAGTACCAATCACCAGGCGTCAGTGGGAACACCGGCGCGTTGTTCGTCACGAGAATCGATTCATTGACCAACCCTGAATTATTGCTGTAGTAAGCTGTGTCTCCCTTGTATGGAAGGGGCAAACCCTTGCGGACAGACAGCCGGACATCGGCAGACGGATTCAGGACTTCGAAGTTCGCTTGAATTGCGTTTGTATCCACAACGAAGCGGTAGTACGCGATCGGGCTCCTGCTTCCATTCGCCGGAACGCTGGCCGCATAACCAATGCAATTGGTCAACGTCACGATGTCGCTCGCGACTATCTCCATCGCCACCACTGAATAGCTAACGTCGACGGCTTCCCTCGAATAAACCGCCAGATACCAGTCGCCCGGAGTCAGTCCAACAGGCGATTGCCCCTGCGCTACAGCAATGAATTCGTTCGTCGCCAGAAGGTTCGTGCTGGCGTAAACAAAGTTCGTGTCGCTTGGCAACGGCAGACCTTTGCTGATGTAAAGGTCAACATTACCCGAAGCGTTCAGCGTCTCGAACTTGGCCTCGACCGCATTCGTTGAAACAGTGAAGACGTAGTAATCAACGCCCAGGTTCGTCGTGCCATTCGGCGCTTTCACGACATTGTTGAAGAGGAACCCATTGGTGAGCCGAATAATCGGCGGCGGCAACAGCTCGAAAGCGCGAATGGTGTAGTTCACAGGCGCCGGGTCGCGATTGTAGACGGCTACAAACCAGTCTCCGGCCGAAAGCACGATCGGGTTCGAATTCGTTGTCACAATGATTTTTTCCGGTGCGGCTCCCGGATTACGGCTCGCATACGGAGCATTCGTATCGGGCAGCGGCAATCCCTTCGTCACAAAAATGTCCACATCCCCACTCGCGCCAAACGTTTCAAAGATCGCCTGGTAAGCGCCCGGGCTCACCGTAAACCAATAATAATCGATGCCCCGATTCGTAGACGTGGACGCGGCGACTCCTCTCGAAAACGGCACCGCATTCGTCAGATGGACGATCTCCCTGCCGAGAACCTCACTTGCCCGAATGGCGTACGTGACTGGCGCACCAGTCTCATTCGTCACCGCAAGATACCATTCGCCAGGCGTAAGTGGCAGCACGGCACTGCCTGGAAGCCGGACGATCTGTTCATCGGCCGCCCCTGGCTGGGTGCTCGAGACCACATTCTGGCGTAACGCAACATCAAGGAATGTGCGGCCTGTGAAAAGCGAGACATCCCCGGTCGGCAGCAGCACCTCAAACACAGCCTCCACCGCGCCCGGCGACACCACAAACCGATAGTAGTCCACATTATTGGTGGAGGCAGTGGCCACCGTATTTGTGTACGCAACCCCATTCGTCAGGGTGATGATCGTCGGATTCAGGTATTCGGTCACCCGCACGGTATACGTGGTTGGCGTAATTTCATTATTCTCGACCGCCAAATACCAGTTGCCCGGAACCAGCGGGAATGGCGTGGAATTGGTCGTCACGGTAATCAGTTCATTAGCCGTCCCGGCATTAATGCTGCGATAGAAGAAGTTGCTCGAGCCAGGCGGCGGATACGTCGGCCCAGTTCGGATAAAGAGATCGACATTCCCATTCGGGCTCAGGATTTCGAAGTCCGCCCTGTAAGCATTGGAGGAGACATTGAATACGTAATAATCAACATTCGTTCCAGCTGTGTTCGTCGTGACACCAACGCCGTTCGTGAGCGGAACCGGATCAATGCCGAAAATCTCAGTCACTCGAACTGCATAGCTGACCGGCGCGTTGGTCAGATCAGCCACACCCAAGTACCACCGTCCAGCGAGCGACTGGGATGTTGGGTCGGTTAGATCAATTGTGATTTGGTTCGTGGCCCGCTTGGTCGGATCAGGATCGAGCGACGTGCCGAGGTACTCAAAGCTGTTCAGGTTCGGCAGGGGCAATCCACGCTTGATCACCAAATCCACCCAATCAGTTGGTTTCAACACTTCAAAAATCAGCCGCACCGCATTGGAGCTGGCATCGTACTGATAGTAGTCCAGCAAATTGGTCGATTGAACGACATTCGTGTAGGCAATTCGGTTCGTTAACTGGATCACCTGAAGCAGATTCGTCGTCACCCGGTCGAAGTTCACGCAGAGGGTGAACGCGTTCGTCGTCGAATTCGTATCCGTGTTGCTAACGCCCAGGTAGTATTTGCCCTTGGGCAATACTGGCAAAGCAGCCGTAGTCGGCGGATTCGATGGAATCACCCTGCGCGTGCCATTCGTCCCAACAATCGCAGTACCATCCGGAACGTTGCTCAGGAGAATTGAACTTTGGTTAAAGAGCACGCCAGCCGGCAGTCCATTGGAATTAAAATAGAGGATAGAAGAACCACTGCTCGTTAAATGGTTCGTGGCATGCGCCGCGAGCGTCGGAACATTCAGTACAAAATAGGCCGTCTCATTGATCGGGAGCGCACCGGAATAACATTGTCCATTCGTCAGCGTGATCGCGGGATAATTCGTATTCACGAACTGGAACTTGAGCTGCCAGCTCACGAGGCTTCCATTCGTCACCGCGACATTGAGTCGCGTATCCCAAACTTCGAGCTTCCAATCGCCATAAGCATCCTGGCCTTTAAGCGCGGAGAGCGGTTCTTCCGGCAGCACATACAGAGTGGGATCATCCGCCTTCGCGAGAAGCTCGAAATTATCGACACGAACCGCCGAGGCACCGCCGCCGATAAGCGTCACCATCGAGACAGTGCCGGTAGCAGCAAATTCGATCGATTGAGATGCCCAATTGGCGATTCCCCGGATGTCATTGGTCGAATTCCCAACGACAATTTGGCCACGCGGTCCACAGCCGGAAGCATCGCATTTTCCAGCTGACCCTGCGTCGTAAATCGCCTTGATCTCCGAAGGGCTCAGTGCGCAGGCATAGAGCCCGAGTTCATCCATCAACCCGGAATACCGTTCTCCCGAAGGACGAACTCCAACGTACATTGGAGCCGTTGTCAGGGGCGTGAGACCGCTGCCGAGATTAACAGTTCTGATGATCACTCCGTTGCGGAAAAGCCTGACCACACCGCTGGGCTTGTCATACGTGACGGCCACATGCTGGAACACGTTTGGCTGGATGAGCCCGGCCGGTGACGCAATCTGGTGAGCCGTCCGAGTTGTATCGAAAACGTTGACATACAAATCTCCGGGTCCACCGCCTCCGAACATGTCGGTAACGGAAATCCAAAGATGAACCTGATCGTTGAATGGCCCACCCGTCCATTCAACCAGTGGTTGCTGCGCCTGGACACCCGTCGGTTTGATCCAGCACTCGATTGTGAACCCCTCACCTGCTCCAACGTTCAAACTCGGGCTTGGATTGAATTGAATCTCGCTGTTCAGGCCGTTGAAACTGAATGCCTGCCCAACTTCTCCCGGGACAAAAGCCAGCGCGCCGGAAGTGATGCCGTTATTCAGACCGAATTCATCGGCCGCATTGCCTTCCCCTCGCCACAAGCCAACCTGGCATTGGTCTCGCTTTCCGAAAATCAATCTATACTCCCGACCCGCAACGGTCGGAAGAGAACGCGTCACCACGCCGGCCGCCGTAGCAAGGAACTGAGTGCTGTTCAATGCGAGATTCGTGCTTCGAAGCACATCGACGGAGTTCGAACCCAGCACCTTCCAGCCTTCAAAAATATTCCCCGGAGCATAAGTTGCTGCCGCCACTGACTCGAACGTGCTTACCGACGTGAGTGTCGCGGGATTCGTCGCCATCATGTTCGTCGTAAACGGCGGCTGAAGAAATTTGATCGGCAGATGCGCCAGGTTCGTATTCTCCGTAAAAGTGAAATACATGTTTCCACCCGTAATCACCCGGGCTGTGTAACCCCAGGCCGTACCCTGGTCCGGATTGTCCCCCTCGTTCATCACGAGAACGAGGTTGGTGGAAAAGCCCGGGCCGAAATCAACCGAGAACGTGCCGTTGAAGGAAACCAGGCCTGAATCAAAAATTAACTCCCCGTCATAGTAGACACGCAGGTCGTCCGGGATCCCAAAAAAGTCGTAATCCACTTCCAAAGTCCCAAAAGGTGAAGCCAAATCCAGGATGTTGCTGGCGGCTTCGAACCCACCGGCAGAATTCACATCAAAGACGTTCGTCACCAGTGGCGCAGTCACCCCGAAATTCGCGGTTGCGAGGCCTCCACGATTTTCGCCAAGCAGGATTCGGACACCTTGCGGACTGATCAGGTGCAGCGAGAGGTCAGACACCTGCGGATGATCGATCCGAACGCCGACGCTCACATCGGCAATCAACTGATGTCGATCGACAAAAATGACTCCGTTCGTTTTGGCATCATCGAGCAGCCCGATCGATTCGCCTGGTTTATACTGAAAATCCAGTCCCCGCGTGAAGTTCCGCTCCACATTCACAGTAAACCGCACATTTACCGGGAAGGAATTCGGATTGTAGATTCCTATGATATAAAGCCCTTGTGATAAAGGCGGCGAATCATTCCGACCAATACTGATGCAATCACCTGGAGGGCTAATGGTGGCAAAACCGTCGTAGTTGCCCTGATCCGGAAAGCTCTCGCGGCGAATATAAACTTCCACCGGCCCCTCAGTAGGCGAAGCACACACGATCAGTTTCGTCGCGTCTGGAGGGACGTTGGTAGTCGTGAATGTCCACCGATTCGGCAGGATCCGCCGGACGACCCCAGCTCCGAGATTATCAGGCTGCGGCCGGATCTTGATTGTGAGTTGATCGACTCGCCCCGTGTGAAACTGTGAATTATCAATCATCGTCAACTGCCAGGCCCCTTCTCCCGGCTGGCCGACAAAATCTCGCAACGATCCCGGTCCGTCCACCACCTGCGAAGGCAGGATTTCACCAGAGTCGCTCTCATCGTAAATGAACATTTTCGTGCCGTTGAAAATCTGGTGATTATTCAAGACAGCGAACTGGCCGTCATGGCCCAGGTGCCCGAAAAGGTCTCCGCCCGAGTCATGCGTGATCACATTAGTTACAATGACGTTGTCCACGATGACCGGCTCCATCACAAAGGCGAACAGCAGTGCCGCTTCCGGCGTTTGCGGGGAACCATCCGGCACATCAGCACTCAGGGGATAAGCCGTAGCGATGATATTCCCATCCGCATCTCGAGAACTGAATGGTTTGTCGCTGCTCACAGCAAAGAAACCGAAACTGGAGGCCATCTGGTCTTCGGATTTGATTCCAACATAAAAGACATCGCCAATGCTTGAGTTGGTAAGGATCACCGTCTCACTGCCCAGCCGCTTGAGCCCCCGAGTGGAGCCCTGGATCGCGGTAAGGTTCAGATTGGTAATCGCAGGATCCTTTGAGACAAACATGTCGATGTCGGCCTCCTGGGACGTTCGTAAAATCGAAAGGTTTGGCGGAAGAAACGTATGGAATGCTACATAGGGACCGGCGATCTGATTTCCGGGGCCATTGGTGCCGGCGGGCGCATTCGTGAAGATAAAGAAGCTCCATTGGTTCGTGTTTCCATTCGTGGTAACGAGATAAGGAGAATTTGCTCCCACTTTCTGGTTCAACAACGGGACCCCATTGGTCACTACTGTCACATGTGGACTGGGATTCTCGACGATGCTGTCGGCGCTGAGAGTGATCGCACCGGGCAGCGTCGGGCTGGCCGAGGAGACGACTAAAGCGTAGTCCTGGAAAATCCCATCCGGTTTCGTCGTGATAGCGTTTACATCCACTCGTCGAGCCACCACGGTGATCGAGTAGTTGGTTCCAAGTGACCGCGTGAACGTGCTTTGCAGGTAAACGTTTTCGACATTGTTGATATTGTCGAAAGGAAGGAACACGTTTGTCCCGTTTGTTGCAGTGCCGCTAATCCCCGAAGTAAAGACGCTACCTTCGTCAAAATTGTTGCCGACGAATACTTCACCGGAGTCCAGATTCGTCACAATCAGGTCAAGGTCATTGACGAGCTTCGTTGCCACAGCTGCATTGCCAGGAGGATCGGTCCAAACGAGAGTAACGCGCATTGGTACTCGCGTCGCAGCGCTGCTCAGTCTCACAACGCGGGTTTCGCTTTGGCCGGTTGAAAGCGCGTTTGTCGACGCTTGATCAAAAAACAACATCCCTCCCGTATTGCGGTCGAAGCCACTCTGCAACGACTCCGGGTAACTGTTCGTGATATTGACCAACCCCCAGCCCTGGTAATTGGCCAGCGAGTTCACTCGAAAATCGTACTTCGAATTGACGGATCGAGCGCCGTTAATCAGCAATGCTTTGAACAGTGCAGGGCTGGCATTTGTAATCGACAAATCGTCGCGAAAACCTTGCTGTATGAGCGCCAACAATCCCGAAACCACCGGCGCAGCCATGCTCGTGCCCGATTCATACCCATACGGCGCCGGACTCAGCTCCGCATCGAGGTTGGCCAGTTCTTGATAATAATTACCGGGATTATTTGTGGTCACGATGATCGTGCGAACGTCGAAATTGATCGCCTGGCTATTCGTATTCACCACGGAGAAGTACCAGGTATCGTACGATACATTGACGGTCAGATCATTGGTGCCAAGAGTCCCATTGTTGGCATCGGGCGGCGCGCCCTGGTTAATCTTGATCAGGATCGGCAGGAACGGACTGGGCGAAGCCGGATTTGCCAATGCCGTCACACGCAGCTGGTAACCATCTGGTGGAATGAAAGCCGAATAGATATTCGTTTGTCTTGGGCGCAGCACGACATTCGTCCGCAGGTTAACTTCGAAGTTCGTCCCACCCAAAGAGCGTGTCCAATTGCGCGGCCGCGTTGAAACCACAAATGATCCCGGCGCGACGACATCCGGCTTGAATCGTCCCCATTCGCCTTCCACCCCGATGCTTACGTTGCCGCGGCTCGAGAAACTGGACACCTGGTTTGAGCTGTCGGTCATGGCGAAAAACGGCCTGTTCGTCTCCCCATCTACGATCACGTTGTTCGTAATCCGGCGAAATTGTTCGATCGACCCAACGGTTATCACGTTCTTGGCATTGCCCGGAGAGCTGACCGTATCGATGCTGCCACCATCTCCCGCATCGTTGCCACCACCTGAATTGCCCGCTGCAAATACCGGCAGGAAAGGCTGCGGACCAGTCCGAGACGGGAGTGCATCCCGCACCGCCGCATCCCAGGACATCGATGCAAGCGTATAGTCGTACGCACCCGGATAACCCCAACTGTTGTTCGAGATGAATGCGTTGGTTGCCACCGCCCCCTCCTGCAGGAAGCTCTCTCCCACCGGTCCGGTCACCAGATCGATCGGCAACACGTGCAACTTCGCCGCCGGCGCCATACCCCGAAAACTCGCACCGTTGGTTGATCCGCGCGCTTTGGTGCCGGGGTTCGGTCCATTCGCCCCAGTACTCGCGATGATTCCCGACACGTGCGTCCCGTGCCCCGCGGGATCGGAGAGAGTTGCAGCATCGTAAGCAGTAACACGGCCCGTCAGATCCGGGTGTCCACCATCAACGCCGGTGTCGTTTACGCTCACGATCACCCCATTTCCCGTCAACCCGCGATAGTTCGCCGCCGTCGTCGTGTTCGTTGAAACACGCACGCGGCTGCGGGTTAAATCGTTCATCGGAACGCGGCGTTGATACGGTTCGATTATCTGCACGCCCGGCATCTGCGCCACCGAAAGAAACGAAGATCCCGGAATTTTTACAACGAGCTGTTGTCCAAACGGCGACCGGTCTTCACCAAGTAGTTCTCCATTAAGATCATTGATGGCTCCTTTCACCTCGTCTGCATGGCCAGGAAAAGCGAGAACGTTGAGCAACGTGGCTTCGGGTGGATTCTGCTTCTCAACCGCCAGCTTCAAGAGACTCGGAGAAAGCTTGTAGTACGGTTCCCAGGGAAGCACAGCCTGTGTTCCGGCGAAGGCCGCGATCCGTTGCGCACCAGATGCTGAGACCTGAACCAGGTACGCGTTATTTGGAACATACGAAACCATCGATGCGCCCGCCTCCTGCAATTGTCTGCGAAACTCATCCGTAATCTGCCCTCTTGCCTGGACGATATAGCTCCCCGGATCTCCGCTGGCTCGCAGGTGTGCCGGAATTGGTAGTGAACTCCCCTGGGAAAGATCAATCAGCGCATTTCGCAAAAGAATCGCCTCATCGCTGTGCACCAACTCGCCAATTCGTTTAGGACTATTGCTGAGACGATACGGAAACGGCCGATTCGTTGAAGTGTTACCGGCTGCGGGTAATCTGCCATTCGCGAGCGGCACGCGCGAAATCAACAAAGGCCTGCTTTGAGCAGCCTGCGATAGGTTTGTCGAACTATTGGAGGATGCCGGCTTTTGAGGCGAATTCTTTCGGTCCCTGGCCGCTTTTTCGTCGCCCAAACGCCAAAAGTACACTGCTCCGATGAAACAAAGCAGGCTAATGATAACCCATGTACGAGTCTTCAGGCGCATACGGCTTAAGCGGTTATTTTGACACAACAATACCCTCTACGCGAAATCAAAAACCGTTGTCTGTAAGGATTTTTACCTTGATTACACGGTCTGGCGGCGGCCCGTTCTGTAAAACCCCGCTAAAAAAGCCCAGCCGCCGCGAACCGCTGAAATTCGCTCTCCCGGCGCCGCAACTCCCTGCCAACGTCATTCGGGTGGTAAAACGTTAAATTGCTCGACGACTACATGGGGTCGATTCACGTCTGGGCCCCCAAACCTCGGATCATTCCGATCTGTCACCTTGTCAAAATCGATTCGGACAACAGATCGCGTCGCGACTTCCCCGGTTATCTGGTAGTTCAAGGCGACTCCCGTTCGAGGATCGATGTACTCTGGCTTCAATGATTGGCCAAACGCGTAAACGACAAAACGGCTGTCCCCCAAATTTAGCAACGACATGATCTGATCCGGGATTCGTTCATAATCAATGTCCTTCACCAGTTTGCGCCTGAAAGAAACATCCCACCTCGGGCCGAATGCAGCATCGGCAAGAAATGGAGACGCCGTGGTCAATTCCGGCGCGGCAAGAATGTCACCAATATGTTCGAATCGGCCGTTTGGCATGGCTGCCCGCGCCCGGCTCAATCCTTCGATTATAAAGCCCGTTTGGGGTTGGACAGCAGCCGGATCTGCAAAGGTGTCGACAGGCACAAACTGCTCCGGACTGGGTTCGATCATGGTTGTGGCAGCTACTCCAGATAAAACGGCAGACCACGCGGCGAAGTTGGTCTGATTGACAGACAACTGCCCTCGTGTCGCATTCGGATGGATCGCGGTCGTAAAGAGATCTACCAACTTCCAGTCATTGGTGGGATGAGTTTCCATAGCCAAACCAGGCCCACCCTCTGACATCAGCCACCGATCCGGCTCGTCTCCAGTTACGGGATACGCCTTGAGGTACATCGTCTGCCAGGGCGTTCCACGATGAACCCGCCCCAGCCATCCAACGCTGGGGAATTTCTGTGTTGGAAAGTCCCAATAATTTGGGTCTGCGATACCCGCATCCTTGGTCCTCAAATCAAAAGCCGTAACATCCGTCTCTACGTCCTGCTTGGGATTACCCCCCCAGGGGCGGTAGCGAGCGTTATACGTGCCCATGCTCGTATCGTTGGTGATGCTAATGGTCGAAGACGTGTAAACTGTTCTGGCAATGACCTGATTCGTGAGATAACCCTCCCTGTATTCTCGCAGGTCGTCGGACAAATAGTGCACGATTGGGTCATTCGCTTCCCAACGCGAAGTATGGATTATCTTTCGCGTCGGCGTGTAAGGCGCCTGCATCGTCAGGTTTGTCCAATCGAGCTGACCGGGACCAAGCGCAGTCGCACTTACGAAGCTCGAGAACTTTGCGATCGATTGATTCTTATCATCCATCGCCCCGAACTTGTTCCAATCGTTGGCGTCCAATCCACCCATCGAGGCGCTTATTTGCCGTTGAATGCCGATCGTTCTGTCCCAGAACTTTGGACCATCTCCATCGGGACTGCTCACCTCCTTTGAAATGTCGAAGTCGGCATCAAAGTCGGAAGTTGAAAAAGAGTCCAGGATCTGCCCGTTCTCCTCAGTGAGAAAATATAATACGCGGTTTCGAAGCGTCAGGCCAAACCGGTTTGTGTCCGTCGATCCAATCGGGCTGAAAATGTTCCCGGCTGAGACCAGATCAAACGTAGGCACTGGAACCGTCCGGTATACGGCGTTGGAAATAATGCTATTAGCCTGTATCCCAGGAATACGAAACTGATTCCCGTCAAATGTGAAGACCTGGTTCGTTCTGGCAGTAAATTGGTGTTTTTGGAACGGAGCGCCATTGAGCATCACAGTCGCATCAACCTGGTTCTGGAAAAACAAATTCACCTTGCGTGGATAAGGATTCGTATACGGATTCCACGCTTCCATCGCGAAGACATTCGAGATGCCAAGGATGAACATCTGGTTGGTTCGGTCCGGTTTCAAGCCAACGCCTGGCCTATTGAGTGAAAGCTTTCGCGTGAAATCCGCAATGTTCTGTGAGGCGAACTCATTGAAGTTCGGAATGCCCTTTCGTGCTCCGATCACCAGCGGAACTCCATATACCAGATCCGTCGGATTTATAGGACCATTCGTCGTGGTCATCTCTTTCACAGGAGTAGTTCCATTAAATACGCTCGTGTAGAAGTTGTTATCGAGCTGAACGAAGTTGGTGATGAACAGGTTGTTCCCTGTCGGAAGCTGTTCCCATCGAAATACGGGCTTAAACACACACGGCAGGTTTGTTGCCACGCTTGATTCGTAGATATTCGCAGCAAGCTGAAGTAATCGATAGACCCTGGTCGAAAACACTGATTCCACAATCCCGTTTATATTCGTGTATTTCGGGCTGCCATTGAGTACTACGGGAATTGAAAATACTCCGTTCGTGCCAATGTAGGCATATACCGGATCGCGGTTGGTCCGAAATTCCTGCACCAGCATTTTGTGGGCGGCATTGGTGAAGAATTCCAGGGGCGTCCAGGGAACAAAATTAGTTGGGCTGACACCCCCGGTGTTTTTGTAATTGATGTGAATTTTCCCTTCAGGTTCAGGTGCTGACCCTGTTCCGAGTTGCGCCAGCATCCGATAAAATGTGTACCGATCGTAAGAGGAGGTACCGGCAGCCGCACTACGAAGACGATCGGTAAAGTTCGTATACTTGAAATTTGCGCGATCATTGAATAAATCATGCACTGAAAAGAGATGCTGTTTGCTCTCTGCACCAGGCCAATACTTTGCTGGATTGTCATCATCTATCACCGGCCGGCGTCCCAGAGGAACCGGCGGGTTATCCGTATAGGCATCGATGCCGTCGAAAGGAATAACAGCAGCGGCATTCGCTAGCAGGCTGTTTGCGGGATCGAGCAATCGGTGATTTCCGGCATATCGGAATGCTAGTAGTTCGCGCGCGCACACGAATGCAATTCCGTCGGAAGTATTGGGCGTATTATTAGTCGGGTAATATCTGTAGTTCTCCCCAGGGTCATTCCAGACGTTGGTGTTTAGGTCCGCCAGAAATCCAGCCAAATTGATCTCCCATGTACCCACTCCCTGGCTACGCAGAAATCCGCTGTCGAAGCTAGCTGGGTCTGGGTCTTTCGCCTGGTTGTGAATGAAATTCAGATCGAGTGACCGGCCTATTGGCAGGATGAGGTAGGCGTACCGTCCAATAAAACGATTGTCCCGGCTGTGCAAGAGCTGTGGCCTGGATAACACACCGAACCATTCAGGGTCACCGGTAAAGTGCGCCATTATCGGCAGACCACTCGCATCTAGGATCGCATTGCCAGTTCCATCAAGGACCGGCAACACACCGTTCGTCTCGAATCGGCCGTTCCGGTTCAGGTCCAGGTAAAATCGCTGCTCCCGATTTGTCCCTACAAACACCGGTGGCCGCGGATCGAGCCACAAGTTCGTGATCGCATTCAGGTCTTTATCGTCATCAACCCCATCCCGCGGATTTCCGTAATAAAAGTAAGGAGCTTCGTAGAGCGGATAGTTGGTCGTGATCGAAGATCCCGAAACGAGCAAATCCGGGCCGAGCAAATTACTGTAGCCGATGATATTCGCGGCAATCTCCGCCTTCCCACGCTCCAGTGCAGTCTGAGCCATTAATTCTGCATCAATCGAATTCTGCGTATGCGTCACAGAAGCCCGCTCCCGCCGGCTCAGCGCGAGAAACGCCACCGCCATCACGGTGATGATGCTCAACATGATGAGCGTAATCACCAACACTACTCCGCGTTGCTTCTGAAACTTCATGGCACGTTTGTGACGGAATAAAACTGAGGAGCGTTGCGCAGCGTAACGCGCTGCTTAAAAAAATGAATTCGTGGCGCCTGCCTCAAGAGATACTCTTGCGCCTTGGCCGCGTTATTTGTGCGAGAGCGAAACTGTTCTACCGATTTTGGCTCGAGCACGCCAAGCTCGATATCGACGAACGCCGGCAGACTATTGCTTGCAAAAAGGTAACCCGTCGGTTGGACCCAAAATCCGGGGACCGGGTTCGTAATCATCAGTCCTTTGCTATCAAACGGCTGGACCCGAAAATGAACAATGCCGTCTGCCACACGCATGAAATTTGTGCTAAAAGCGGAGCTACGCACAAAATCACTCAGAGGACCTATATAATACCGATTTGTTAGCACGAGCAGCCGGTAAAGAGTGCCTACACCGCCCCCTGCGTCCACTACGCGCAACGACTCCCCCGTCCATTCGTCATTATTTCGTCGAAGAAACGAGACATCTTGCGCCATGATCGTTGCGGTATTGGCCGGGTCGGCCCCGTCATATCCCGGCAGAGGGAGTGGAGGAAGGGACGGGTATGATAAAGACACTTGGAAATTAGTGGTGAGCGCCTCCTCCGAATACGCTGCCTCTTGCAGGTCCTCCCTGATCAACTGCATTGCGGCCCGCCCGCTTTCGAGAATGTCCACCTGCGTCAACCCAGTCCGAAAAGCACGTTGCGTCTGGTAGAACATCGCCAGCAAACCCACAATGATCACGCCGAGGATCGCGACCGCCACCATGATCTCGATCAGCGAGAAGCCCCGGTTTTTCCAGGCCGGGCGGATCGCAAAGAACTGTCGAGATAAGATCATGGACGCAAATAGAAATAGGGCGTGGTCCCGTTCGTTTTCACCACGAACTCACCGCTCACCAGGGAACGCAGCGTTTGGCGCCCGTTTCCAAAGTTACCTGTTGGAAGAATCGGCCAAAGAAAGCGAAGCCGAATTTCATGCAAATTGTTCTGCAGACTGTTCCGTAATTTATTTTGGACAAAGAGTTCCTGCGCATTGGTTAGCGTGGTAGGCGGCGGCACCGGCTCAAATGGAATGATCTGCACCTGCATCTGGTACCGGAAAGCGACCTCCGCGGTGGCCGGTCCTTTTTCCGCGAGGGCTCCCGATATCGCCCGTACCGTGGCGATGTTCGTGGTCCCGGGCGTGCTCAATAATCCGATCACTTCGGCGCCACTGTTAAAAGACGAAAACGTATTGGTCCCGCCATTCCCCACCACATCGATGCGGCTGACGTAATATGGCAACTCATCCAAACCGATCGCGCCGCTTCGTATCGCCTCCATGAAGTACATGCCGTCCTGGGCCAATAACGTATCCTCCCGGTTTTCTTTCTGAACCTGCAACCCGGCTGGAAGCACGCCAATAATCGCCACGAGCGCAAAGGCAATCACGGCAACAGCAATGGCGATCTCCACCATCGTGAAACCGCTCTTTTGCCGAGAGCACTGCGATTGCTTGAGCAGCCTCATTGGATCTCCGGCCTTTCTACGCGCGCGCGCCCGGTCAAACCGTCGATTTTGATCCGGTTATAATTGTCGCGCGAGTTGTTTGCGGGAATCTCCCTCACGTCAACATTGACGCCTCCAGATGGATCCCGGCTTACAAGAATACTGCCACGGGCTAGTGAGATCGCGGTTCCTTCAGGTCGACGAATGCCATTCTTATCGATAATCGATCCGCTGTAATCGAAGGCGATATGAGCCAGATCCTGCGGCTGACCATCGATCGTCGGAAACGGAATCCGGATGCTCTCAAGACTTTCGGGGCCATCCAGCATCCAATCAGGAAAGAAAACGCCCTCAGGCAATGTATGCCAGCCAGTCAGGTAGCGGGGATGATGTTGGCCCGGCTGATCTCCCGCGCTCCTCTCGGCGAACAGGGCATATCTGGTTTGGGATCCCCCCAATAGATTGCTGATTGCACTCCGATTTCGAAGCGTATCTGTGCCCAGAATTTTGACCTGCTGCATTACCGGGGACAGGGGCACAAAAACGATGTGCACGATAGAGCGCTCGTTGATCGCGCGCTGACGAGCCAGAGCTACATCATCCAACAGCTGTCGGTTCGCCGAAGAAATCGTGTTCGAGCGCGTCAACCCCTTAATTGCCGGAATAGCCAAAGCCGAAAGCAGCGCGATGATCGCGACAACAATCAGCAACTCCATCACCGTCATCCCAACTCTCCGGCGACTCGCGAGCACACGCGGACCACCAGTTGCTTTTTTATCCAGGCTCTGACGCAGCGATTTCATCTGCTTACTGCCAACTGAGGACGTTGTCCTTGTTTACGCCTTCTTTCGCCCCGATCGACGCATCACCCTTTCCGTCCGGACCGAAGGACCAAATCATGATTGTTCCCCGAAGAACGAATGTGTTCGGAGCTTTACCGGGAGCTAATCCGACCGACGCGGCGCCGCCAATTGTTCCATAAAATGCATCCAATGATTCGTCATCCCCATTCACGTCGAGTGTAATGATGTATGGGTTACCCCACGGATCACGAAAGACCCCGTCTGTGCTGCTTAACCCGGGTGCCGCCCCTTGAACGGTCTTGGGGCTGAAGAAAGCGTGCCGACGCGGATTCCGTTTATGATTTTCATTCACAGATCCCGCGCCTCCGTCAACATCCATAAGGATTTGGAGCAACTCGGCATTGTTGACCGTATAAGGAGGAGTTCCAATCGTCGGAAGCGGGGGACTGAAGTCCTTCGTGCCATAAGTAAAGTCGGTCGAAGCATTACTGGCACCCTCCGCATTGGAACTCGCAGGAAATCGATGGTATTCCGCTTCGTACCCCTTGATTGCGGTTTCCAGATTCTTCATCTCCGCTTTCGCCGAACTCACCTTCGCGCGTGTTTTTACAGTTGCGAGTGCCGGCAAAAGCAGCCCTGCCAAAATAGCGATGATGGCAATGACAACGAGGAGCTCAATCAGGGTAAAGCCACTAAGCCGCGAAGAACGGCTCGTGCGCATGAAGCCGCGATTCGACCAACGGAATCCACAAGGCGTGGGCTTCACCGGCATACGGCTCTCTGGCACCAGATCGCTCCAACCCTGTGAGATGCTCCGTGCGGCGCCCTGCTTCCGCCCGACAGCCACGTCCCACTCTCCGTCCGTCCACATTAATGCTAGTTTCTTCGCTTCTGTTTTCATCATTCCCTCCAGTTCCCTATGCGTTGCGGCCTGCCATTTACCAGGACATCAACCCACAGATCGAAGGAATCGTGATTGTGCCGGGTGTCAGACATCGAATCGTAGTTCCAAACGGCAGCATCGCTGCCATCCGCCGCCTTTGTCCGAACCGCCAAAAGGGTGGCCTGCTTGGTCGGGTCGTTGTTCAGGTTGGTTGTGACAATTTGGGACGGCCGGATGCTCTTATAAAAATTGAAACTGTCCTCAGCGCCGGAGTTCACGATTTGAGCGTCAGCCGACAAACCCAAAAAAGTTTTCACCGTCGGATCCGTGATGGCCTGTCCCGTTAGTTCGTAATACAAGGTGTTCGTTCCCGGTGGAAAGAATCCCTTCTTCTCCTTGTACGATTGGATCACCGTTTCCAGAGCGCTCATCTCAGCAGTCACTCGAGACCGCACTCGCTTGCCCGAGATCGACGGCAGTGCAGCCACGATGATCCCCGCAAGAATCGCTATCACCGCAATCACCACCAGCATCTCAATGAGCGTAAACGCGCTCATTCGCATTTCCCTTTTCATAGGCCGGCGATGTTGTTGCAAGGCGCGCATCAGGAAAAGAATTTACTGGTTCGAGGTTCAACACCGCGATCGCGTTCCCGCAACTCCTGCTCCAGGCGTTCGCTCAACCATTGCTTCATCATGCTCTGGTAGTTCAGGTAACGCGACCGCGCCAGCCGCTTGAGCTTCGAAAGCATGCGCGGATCGATCCGCAGTGTGATCGCCACCGACTCCGACGATTCCGAACTCGCGGCCACCGCCTGCTCCATTAGGCGCAGCTCGATCCGGTTTTCCGCCCAATACGCGGCCTCGGCCTGTTCGTTGTCGAACAGCGGAACATCATCCCATGCATTGATTGAATTCATCTGCTTTACGGTCCGGCACTGCCTATCGCCTGGTTCACTTTCCGTTGATAGAAAAACTTCTCCTCATTCTCGAACGGCCGCGCGAAAATGATCCGGATCGATTTGCCATTCGTGCGATAAACACTAAATACGCCGGCGCCACTGCTCGAGACACCCAGGTTGAAATAGCGCGATTGCGCGGCGAAGCGGGAGGAGTCGGGGAGAAGGCGAACGGCAAACGGATCTTCGAACGATTCCTCAATCTCTTTGAAATTGAGCGACGTGTTCAGGTTGAACGGCGGATTGTTCCAATCAAAGTCCATGTGCCGATGTATGGCTACTGGCCATGCTATGTATTTACATTGTCAATACACTGTATGTCAAGGAGGAGAACTTCCAGCCTCTGTAAATAGGTAAGTACCTTGGGTTGAAGGGTCTGGGAATCCGACGCGATCCGTACCGCACTTGACCCCGAACGCCGGCGCGATCCCCTCTCCTCCTCGAGCAGAGAGAATTGCCCAACGCGAGCGGTTGCGCATTGAACCCCCCGAACGGTGGCGAAGCGAATCCCTCTCCTCCTCGAGCGAGGAGAGGGCAGGGTGAGGAGTCGATTCGGTTCGCGGTCAAGTCTGCAGCGTCGTGGCCGCAGGTCAGGCCTGAAGCGCCATGGACGGGGCGGCCATTTCCGGCTCAACCCACTTCCCATGCTCCCGGATTAAGTCCACAAGGCGATCAACGGCTTCCCCTTCGGGAATGTTGAATTTGATCGCCGTCTTGCCCACGTAAAGGTTGATCTTGCCCGGCGCACCACCCACGTAGCCGAAGTCCGCATCAGCCATTTCACCCGGCCCGTTCACGATGCAACCCATGATGGCGATCTTCACACCCTTGAGATGTTCGGTCCGCTCCTTGATCCGCGCCGTCACCGTCTGCAGGTTGAATAACGTCCGCCCGCACGAAGGGCATGCGACATAGTCGGTCTTGAAAGACCGGCAACCCGCCGCCTGCAGTATATTATATGCAAGCCGCAGCGATTGCCCTGCCCCGGTCTCACCGCGAATGAGAATCGCATCGCCGATTCCGTCCGCCAGGAGCGCTCCAATCACAACTGCCGCCCGCAACAGCGCGATATTCGGTGGCAACGGAGTCGCCTCGAACACCAGGCAATCCTTCAGCAGAATCGGATTATTTCGTCCGAGCCGGCGCAGTTGCGCTGCGAGCAGTCGAAAAGCCGTGATGGCGGGAAGATCAACATCGTCCTTCACCGTGATCAACTGCGTCTCGCAGTTCACCGAAAAATCATTCCGCGGATCGACCTCGAAGACGTTCAGCTCTTCGTAAATGGCTTCGGGCTTCACATCGTCCTTCGGCCGGATCTTCGGCGCGACTTTGTCCCATGCGGCCTGGGTTACGACGACCCGCACCGTCTGTTCGCCGCCGGCATGAACTCCATTGCCAAGCTCAATCTCAGGCGTGGCACGTCGTTCAAATGCAAATGGATCAAACGGCGCTTTCGTCTCCTTCACCGCCAATTCGCGGTTCGAGAGAACAGGAATCTGCGCGAGCAAATCGCGGCAGACTGCAATTTCATTCGGCGAATCCTCGGTGAGTGAGACGCGAATCGTGTCGCCCAATCCATCGCACAGCAATGAACCGATGCCGATCGCGCTCTTGATGCGCCCATCCTCGCCCTCGCCGGCTTCCGTCACCCCAAGGTGGATCGGGTAATTCCAATCCGCTCCCAGTTCTGCCAGCCGCGCCACAAGCAACCGGTAACACTCAATCATCACCTTCGGGTTGCTCGACTTCATCGAGAACACGAAATTGTGATAATCATGTTTGCGCGCAATGCGGGCAAACTCGAGCGCGCTTTCCACCATGCCGAGCGGCGTATCGCCGAAACGGTTCATGATCCGGTCGCTCAACGAGCCGTGGTTCGTCCCGATCCGCATCGCGCGTTTCAGTTCCTTGCAAATCTTCACCAGCGGCGTGAACCGCTCCTCGATCCGCTGCAACTCGGCCGTGTATTGGTCGTCCGTGTATTCCTTGATCGCGAATTTCTTCGAATCGGCGTAGTTGCCCGGATTGATGCGAACCTTCTCCACCCATTTCGCAGCCTCGAGCGCCGCGTCCGGTTTGAAATGAATGTCTGCGACGATCGGCACCAGGCAACCGCGCGAGCGCAGCTCCGCCACAATGTTCTTCAGGTTGGCTGCATCCTTAACCGTCGGAGCGGTAATGCGCACAAGCTGGCACCCGACGGTGACGAGATCGAGGGTTTGTTGCACCGAAGCCGCCGTATCCATCGTGTCGCAAGTCAGCATTGACTGCATCACGACCGGATGATCGCCGCCGATGATCACTCCGCCTTGCGCGGGGTCACCCACCACCACTTCACGTGTGCGGCGTCTTTGGAAGAGATACGGTGACTCGCAGTACTTCATTGCTTCGGATTAGACACTTCCGAACCGGACGGCGCAAACCTGATCTCCGGTTTGTGTTGTCGTCGGAAGCGTAGATCCTGGGCATCGAAGAACGTGACGTACATCATGTAGCCAATGATCAGCACGGCACAGCCGGTCTGTATCCAGTTGAGAATCCGCACATTCACCGGCTTGCGGCGCACGCCTTCAACCATCGCCAGGACAATGTGCCCGCCGTCCAATACCGGAATCGGCAACAGGTTGAGTAACGCGAGGTTCACGTTCAGGACAACGGAGAACCAAATAGCAAGCCGCCAGCCGTAATCGCTATCGAACAAGCGCCAATAAATGCGCATGATTCCCACCGGCCCGCTCAGATGCTGAAGTTTAACGTCCGATTTTGGTGAAAGTAAGGCGCCCAAAGTACCGGCCATCGCGGTGACACTGGCGCGAATTTGCGCCATTGGAGTCGGGTTATCGATCGCCATCTTGCCGCCCATCTCCCACTCGATCCCGAGCATGGGATGTTTTTCGATCGGCTCCTTTGTCGGCGCTTGCGTGATAATCTCAGGGATCACTGGTGTTATGGCTACCTCAAAGCTTTTGCCCGCCCGCTCGATTTTCAGGTTCACCGGCTGTTTCGGATCTTTCCGCATGATATCAACCAGGGTCTGCGGGTTGTAGAGGCGGACGCCGTTGGCCTCAACAATGACGTCGTTCGGACGAAGTTTCGCGTTCGCCGCGGGACTATCCTTCTCCACGCGAGCAACAATCGGAGTTTGCAGCGGCAGAATCTGGATCTCACGCAGCGCTTTCCGCTCCCATGCCTCCGTCTTTTCTATGATCGGCTTCGGGTGAAAGGTTAACTCTTTCCCATCTCGCAGCACCGTTACCGGAATCGTCGTCCCTTCGCTGCTGACGATTCGCCACACCACCGTCTCGCCAATTCCACTGAAGCGCGTGACTGGTTTTCCATCC
>Ga0193692_1000084_pt1 | contig 21745 bp, 21 predicted proteins | sample L3a1metaG_FD_144917 | JGI IMG/M metagenome (GOLD analysis project Ga0193692, IMG submission 144917) | Soil microbial communities from a riparian zone of the East river system, Colorado, United States - L3a1 | ecosystem: Environmental > Terrestrial > Soil > Riparian zone | place: USA: East River... | reverse complement strand
CATTAATATTGGGAGACAATATTTTTTACAGTGCAGGGTTTTCAGCGCTATTATCTTCCTTAACAAATATTGAAGGAGGCTGTGTATTTGCGTATCATGTTTCAGATCCGGAACGGTATGGAGTTGTTGAGTTTGATGAAAACAATATGGCAATTTCTATTGAAGAAAAACCAAAGCAACCAAAATCAAATTATGCAGTGCCTGGCTTATATTTTTATGATAACTCTGTAATTGATATTGCAAAAAACCTAAAACCATCTGCAAGAGGAGAGTATGAGATCACAGATGTAAATAAAATTTATTTGCAACAAAACAAACTTAAGGTAGCAATTATGGATCGTGGCACAGCCTGGCTTGATACAGGTACTTTTGATTCACTCAGTGATGCAAGTGAATTTGTAAGAGTAATTGAAAAAAGACAGGGGAACAAAATAGGCTGTATAGAAGAAGTAGCTTATCGTATGGGATTTATAACAAAAAAAAAGTTAGCTGAAATATCTGAGCCTCTCAAAAAGAGCGGATACGGAAATTATTTGCTTGGACTTGTTGAAAAAAAATAATAATCATGATTAGCAGTAACACAAAGATCCTGGTAACAGGAGGAGCAGGATTTATCGGAAGTTCTTTAGCCGAGTATTTGTTGAATAATACAGATGCACAGGTAGTAGTAGTTGATAATTATTTAACTGGAAGACAGCAGAATCTGCCACAATCAGATCGCTTTAGATTCATAAAAGCCGATGCTAATGATTTTAATGATATCGCTTCCATTTTTCAAACCTTCGTATTTGATTATGTATTTCATTATGCGGCAGTAGTGGGAGTAAAACGTACACTTGAAAGTCCTGTATTGGTACTCGAAGATCTGCAAGGTATCAGGAATGTTCTTACACTATGCAAGAACACAGGCGTTAAAAGAGTTTTCTATGCATCATCATCTGAAGTGTATGGAGAACCGGTGCATTTGCCGCAACACGAGCATAATACTCCCTTAAATTCAAGGCTGCCTTATGCAGTAGTAAAAAATGCAGGAGAATCCTTTTGCCGTTCTTACTATCAGGAATATGGTTTAGAATATACTATTTTCAGATTCTTTAATACTTATGGCCCAAAACAAAGCCCCGACTTCGTTGTATCAAGGTTTATAAATGCGGCATTGGAGCATAAACCAATAACAATTTATGGTGACGGACAGCAAACAAGAACTTTTTGCTACATCGATGATCATCTTGAAGCCACGGTGAGTTGCTTAACAAACAAAATGTATATTGATGATGTAGTAAATATTGGAAATGACCACGAGATATCCGTTTTGGAATTAGCAAGAGTTATTAAAAAGGTCACTGATTCAAAATCTGAAATTGTTCATTTACCTGCATTGCCGGAGGGAGATATGACAAGGCGACAACCAGATATTAAGAAAATGGAATGTCTTCTGAAGCGGCCATTTATTTCATTGGAAGAAGGGTTAAAAAAAATACTTGACGTAAGAAAAAAATAAAATGAGTAGAACTGCATTAATTACAGGTGTGACTGGTCAGGACGGAGCATACCTGTCAGAACTTTTATTAAAAAAAGATTATATAGTTCATGGTATAAAAAGAAGGGCTTCTTTATTTAATACTGATCGCATCGATCATCTTTACCAGGATCCCCATGTTTCAAGTCGCAATTTTATTTTGCATTATGGTGATCTTACTGACAGCACAAATCTTATTCGAATAATCCAGGAGGCACAACCTGATGAGATCTATAACCTTGGTGCAATGAGTCATGTGAAAGTGAGTTTTGATACACCTGAGTATACTGCAAATGCTGATGGCATTGGTACACTTCGTATTTTGGAAGCTATTCGTTTGCTTGGCCTCACAAAGAAAACAAGAATGTACCAGGCATCGACTTCAGAATTGTATGGATTGGTACAGGAAATTCCACAGTCTGAAAAAACTCCTTTTTATCCACGTTCACCTTACGGCGTTGCAAAACTTTATGCCTACTGGATGACAGTAAATTATCGTGAAGCGTATAACATGTTTGCATGCAATGGAATTTTATTTAATCATGAAAGCCCTTTGCGTGGGGAAACTTTTGTAACGAGAAAAATTACAAGAGCTGCTGCACAGATCGCTTTGGGGATGATGAATAAATTGTATGTAGGAAACCTTGATGCAAGCCGTGATTGGGGCCATGCTAAAGATTATGTAGAAGCAATGTATTTGATGTTGCAGCAGGATGAACCGGAAGATTTTGTGATAGCAACCGGTATAACTACAACTGTCCGTGACTTTATTCGTATGACATTTAAAGAACTTGGTGCGGAACTTGAATTTAAAGGAAAAGGAAAAGAGGAAAAGGGGTTTATTAAAACATGTGACAATAATTTTAGTTTAAAAGCGGGGCAGGAAGTTGTTGCGGTAGATCCAAATTATTTCCGTCCTACTGAAGTTGACTTACTTATTGGTGACGCTACAAAAGCAAAAGAAAAACTTGGATGGCAACCAAAGTATACTTTACAGGAAATGGTAAAGGAAATGGTGGTTTACGATCTTGAACTATTTCGCAAGCATAAAATTTTATTGGAAGCAGGATTTCATGTTTTGCCACAACATGAATAATGAATGCTGAACAGCATTCTTTTTTAGATAAAGCTCATGGAAAAAGATAGCAAAATATATATAGCCGGTCATCGCGGTATGGTTGGCAGTGCAATTCACAGGCGATTAAAAAAAGAAGGGTATGAAGATTTTGTTTTCAGAACTTCTGATGAGCTTGATTTAAGGAATCAACAAGCAGTTGCTGATTTCTTTGCAAAGGAAAAACCCTGTTATGTATTTCTTGCTGCAGCTAAAGTGGGAGGTATTCTTGCCAACAACACGTATCGTGCAGAGTTTTTGTATGATAACATCATGATCCAATCCAATGTGATCGAAAATTCTTACAGGCAAGGAATAAAAAAGTTATTATTCCTTGGATCCTCATGCATTTATCCAAGACTGGCGCCTCAACCTTTGAAAGAAGAATATTTTCTTACCGGCTTATTGGAACATACAAATGAACCTTATGCCATCGCAAAAATTGCAGGCATAAAAATGTGTGATGCATATCGCAGCCAGTATGGTTGCAATTTCATTTCAGTGATGCCGACAAACCTGTATGGCCCTAATGATAACTATGATCTGAAGAATTCACATGTTTTACCGGCGCTGATCAGAAAATTTCATGAAGCAAAGATCAATGACCAGCCTGAAGTAATGGTATGGGGAAGCGGAAGCCCCCGTCGTGAATTTTTGCATGCTGATGATATGGCTGATGCTTGTGTGTTCCTGATGAAAAATTATAGTGAAGGAGGTTTAATAAATATTGGAGTTGGCGAAGATCTTAGCATTAAAGACTTGGCCGAAATGATTAAAGATATAGTTAGGTACAAAGGAAAGATCGTCTTTGATTCATCAAAACCAGATGGCACTCCGAGAAAATTGATGGATGTTACAAAATTATCAACACTTGGTTGGAAAGCATCCATCGGATTAAAAGAAGGAATTGCGGGTGTGTATAAGGAGAAATTTCTTAATAAAATTGAATGGTGATCATTGCTTCAAAGGAAGGTCAGTTGGCTAATCGTATATTTCATGCTTCGAGTTTTATTGCAAACGCCAAAGAGCACCAATACCATATCAAGCATTTATTTTTTGATGAGTATTACTCTTTTTTTTCTGAAAGTCTTAACCGGGATAGATCTTTAATAAGTTTTTTTGCAAAGAAAAAAAGCTCTTTCTCATCGGTATTTCAATCCGCAATAACCTTTTTTGTAAAAGCGCTTTTGAAACTGAGAATAAAAAAACTGCCCTTTCTTGAAATAATTGATCACATTGGGTATAGCCAGCACCAGGCTCCATTTGATCTGAATGATGAGAAGTTCATTAGGAAAGCCAGGTCGAAAATAGTTTTTGTATATGGATGGCTTTTTGCAGATGTTGTAAATAGAAATAAATACAAGCAATACCTTGTTAGTACCTGGCAACCCAATACAATATACCTGGATAACGTTAAAAATTACATTCGGAATTATAAGAGCGGATGCGATATACTGATTGGTGTTCATATTCGTGGAGGTGATTATAAGAAATTCGAGGGTGGCAAATGGTTTTACACTTCTGAACAGTATTATGAAAAGATGAAGGAGTTATCAACACTTAAGATATTCGAAGGGATGAAAATTGCATATGTTATCTGTACAAATGAAAAAAATATTTCATTTCCAACAGATGAAAATTTTATAATATTCAATGAAGAGCGACATTTTGTCGAGGATCTGTATCTTCTTTCAAAATGTGACTATATCATTGGACCACCTAGTACATTCTCTGGATGGGCAAGTTTTTATGGCGAAGTTCCTTTATTAACGCTTAAGGACATTTCAATAAAAATTGACGGAGAATTTTTCCAAAAAACCGCTGTCGTATTAAACAGCTAAACCATGTCTTATGACAATTATGAATGAAAAGACAAGAGAGAAGTTTAATAGATTTATCAGGAAGTGCCCTTATCTTATACAAAAAACATTCTTTTGGATAAGTTATAAAAGACAATATGCCCGTTGGATAAAAGAAGGAAAGCCTTTTCCGCCTGCAAGAAAAGTGAAGGAAGACATGGTTGATACTTATCGGCAAAAGACAGGGTACAGTATATTGGTTGAAACAGGAACTTATCTTGGGGATATGGTTTTTGCCCAACTCAATAAATTCAAAAAAATATATTCAATTGAATTGGACAATTGGCTGTGTAGTGAAGCTCAAAAAAGATTTAAAGCATTTCCTCATGTAAATATTATGCAAGGAGATAGCGGTAAAGTATTAACAGAAATAATAAAAGAACTGGGTGATCCTGCAGTATTTTGGTTGGATGGTCACTATTCTGGCGGAATTACTGCGCTGGGCGAGAAGGTCACACCTATTTTTGAGGAGTTGAAAATTATTTTTTCAACGAAACTCAATCATGCTTTGTTAATTGATGACGCAAGATTATTTAACGGGGAAGGCGGATATCCTACGCTAGAGGAGTTAAAAAGATTTATTCATCAATATCATCCTAATGGGGATATTAAGGTAAGTGATGATTGTATTCAAATACTTCTTAAAAACTGACTTAAAAATATTAAATGTCATTTGAAGTTTTTATAGAACCCGGACGTTCGGAAAAAAATTACTGGAAAGATCTTTGGCGTTACCGTGAATTATTTTATATCCTGAGTTGGCGGGATCTTAAAGTGCGTTATAAGCAAACGGTCATCGGAGTTGTATGGAGCATACTTCGCCCATTGCTTACAATGATGATCTTTACATTTGTCTTTGGAAACATTGCTAAATTCGATCCACCCGTTGGAATTAAGTATGCGGTACTTGTATTTGCCGGTCTTTTGCCCTGGCAATTTTTTGCTGCAGGTTTATCAGAAGCAAGCAATAGCTTGATAGGTAATGAAAGACTGATCTCAAAAGTTTATTTTCCAAGGATGATCATTCCTGCAGCGTCAGTTATTACAAGTCTTGTGGATTTTTTTATTTCCTTGCTATTAATGTTTGGCTTAATGATCTGGTATGGCACAGTTCCATCCATCAATCTTATTTTTCTTCCTGTTTTCATCATCCTTGCATTCTTTGCCAGCTTTGGTGTTGGCTTATGGCTTACTGCATTGAATGTTAAATACCGTGATTTCAAACACGTGGTTCCATTTCTTGTTCAGATAGGGTTGTATTTGTCACCGGTTGGCTTTACTTCTGGAAAAGCAGCCCAAATAATTCCTGAAAAACTCCGACTCCTTTATTATATAAACCCAATGGCGGGAGTGATCGATGGTTTTCGCTGGTGTTTTTTTGGAGATAAAACACCGATTGACTGGAATGGGATGCTTATTTCATTCGCTGTAATAATTATTTTTCTTCTTATCGGCGTCCGCACTTTCAGGAAAATGGAAAAGAACTTTGCCGATCTTATTTGATTTATAAATATTCAATGTCACTTTCGTTTGTTCTTATCGGTTGTGGAAATATTGGAAAACGTCATGCTGAGCAAATACAGTCGGTGGGAAAATTGGTGGCAGTTTGTGATGTCATTAAAATAAAGGCAGAAGAGCTTGGGAAGAAATATAATGCTGAAGTATTTACTTCTATTGAAGAGTTGCTTACAAATAAAAAAGATATTGATGTCGCAGTTATCTGCACACCGAATGGTTTGCATGCAGAGCAATCAATAAGATCATTGAGGGAAGGTTGTCATGTGTTATGCGAAAAGCCCATGGCTATAAGATCTATAGATTGTATTGCCATGATCGAAGCAGCAGAAAAGGCAGCCAAACATCTTTTTGTAGTAAAACAAAACCGGTTTAATCCACCTGTTACTGCTATAAAAAAATTACTTGATGAAAAGAGACTTGGTAAGATTTATAGCATACAATTGAATTGTTTTTGGAATCGCGGCGCAAAGTATTATGAAAATTCATGGAGGGGAACAAAGGAACTGGATGGAGGAACCTTATTCACTCAATTCAGTCATTTTATCGATCTCCTTTACTGGATGCTTGGAGATGTAAAGCAAGTGAAGGCCCTTAACAAGAATTTTGCACATAAAAACATTATCGACTTCGAAGATACAGGCGTTGCAATTGTAGAATTTGAAAATGGTATTATTGGAACTATAAACTACACAGTAAATAGTTACAAAAAAAATATGGAAGGTTCCTTAACGATTTTTGGTGAAAAAGGAACAGTAAAGATCGGGGGCCAGTATTTGAACGAATTAGAATACCAGCAAATACATGATCTTGTCATTACCGATCTTCCCGCAAGTAGTAAAGCCAATGATTATGGATATTACCAGGGGTCAATGAGTAACCATGATAAGGTCTATAAAAACCTGGTTGATGTAATTAATAATAATGCGGCAATGGTAGCGAATAGCCATGATGGGTTAAAAACTGTTGAGATAATTGAAAAGATCTATTCGGCCGCTGATAATTTTTATGAGAACTCCGATAATTAAACATAGCGGGATAAGAGACGTTCAATTTGGTGATAATGTAACCATCGTGGAACCTGTAAACATTTATGACTGTAAGATCGGGGATAACAGCTTCATCGGGCCGTTTGTTGAGATACAGAGAGGCGCAGAAGTTGGTGTCCATTGTAAAATTCAATCTCATAGTTTTATTTGCGAAATGGTAACGATCGGCAACAATTGTTTTGTTGGGCATGGTGTTTTGTTTATAAATGATACAATGAAAACAGGTCCGGCAAATGGAGACAGGTCCAAATGGAAGAGAACAATTGTTGGCGATAATGTAGCTATTGGATCAAACGCTACAATTCTTCCAGTAGAGATCTGTAACAATGTTGTTATTGGTGCCGGAGCAGTTGTTACAAAAAATATCACTGAATCCGGAACATATGTCGGTAACCCGGCCAGGAAAATTTAATCATTATGTCTGAATCAGTAATCAAAGCAGAAGGACTCGGTAAAAAATATATTATTGGACATAAAGGCAAGGGAGGTTATAAAACTTTTCGTGAGCAAATGCTGCAGCATGTCCAAAATTTTTATTCAAGGACAAAGAAGATGATTAGCGGACAGGAAGTGCTTGAAGGGGATGAGACAGAAGAGTTTTGGGCATTGAAGGATTTGAATTTTGAGGTCAAAAAAGGAGACCGGGTCGGTATCATTGGAAAAAATGGCGCTGGAAAAAGCACGTTGCTGAAAGTATTAAGTCGTATAACTGAGCCAACTACAGGAAAAGTTTTTATTAAAGGACGAGTAGCCAGTTTGCTTGAGGTTGGAACGGGTTTTCATCATGAACTTACCGGTCGCGAAAATATTTTTTTGAATGGGGCTATTATGGGAATGAACCGGGCCGAGATAAAAAGAAAATTTGATGCGATCGTTGAGTTTTCAGGGGTAGAAAAATTTTTGGACACACCGGTAAAGCGATACAGCAGCGGAATGTATGTACGTCTTGCTTTTTCTGTAGCTGCACACCTTGAACCTGAGATCCTGGTGGTAGATGAAGTACTTGCTGTTGGCGATGCAGAGTTTCAAAAAAAATGCTTAGGCAAAATGAAGGATGTAAGCAGCAATGAAGGAAGAACGGTCTTATTTGTTAGTCACAACCTGATGGCTTTGTCGAGTCTTTGCAATAAAGGGATCTATTTGAAAAATGGAAAGATAAGATCACAGGGAGAAATTGAAGAGACCCTTTCACATTATACAAGGGATGGATCGGAGTCATTGACAAAAGAATGGAAAGGCGAGGCGGGGGATGAGTATGTGAAAATTTATCATACAAAAGTTTTTTCGCCAGATTCTTCCGATGGTGTTTTTACACATAAAAATATTGTTATTGAGATCGAAGGTGAAGTGCTGAAACCTGTTTATGGATTGATCATGGGTTTTTGGTTGTATTCGCAATTCGATTATCAACTGGCATATTCATTGTTTGATGATACCGATCCTTCGGTGGAAATTAAAACACAGCAAGTAGGAAAATTTATAAGACGATTTGTTATTCCTGCAAATACACTGGCGCAAGGCAGTTATCGTATTCAATTTGATTTTGGTATCCATAACCTGAAACATATTGTTCAGAATAAAGAATGTGATCTTGAATTTTCTGTTGAAAATATTGCCGGTTTGGGCCGTAAATACCTGATCGATCAAAAAGGATTCAGGAGTTTGTTTCGTACCGGTTGGTCGCAGGAAAAATTTTGATGATTGTCCATGAAAATAGGGGTAGTATTATTTGGTCATTTACGGAGCTATCGGCAGGCACTTCCTTCTTTTGATCTTTTGAAGGAAACACTTCGTCAATCAGGCGAGGTTGATATTTTTTGTCATACATGGAATATTGAGGAGTCTGTTACTGCGTCGTGGTGGAAAGAAAATACTTCTGATAACCCTCTGCCTACGACCGTTACAAATAAACAAATTGAAGTTTCATTTAACCCTGTTAAATATATTATTGAACCATCACGTCAATTCGATGACAGTAGGTTTGATGTCCAGACCTCCATTCCTATTGTAGGTATATTATCAATGTTGCATTCACAATTTGAAGCTTTCAAATTATTAAAAGAGTATGAAGAAACGCAGTCATTTCAATATGATATTGTTTTAAAAACCCGGTACGACCTGCTGTATGAAATTACACCGGGGTTTAATAAACTAGTTAATGAGTGTGAAAAAAATAAAATAGTTTATGTTCCTTCATCGAATCCCTATGAGATAATAGGATCTGCAAGTGATATTTTTGCAATTGGCAGCCGCAGTGCAATTGAAAAATATTTTAGTTTTTGTAATAATTTTAATGATGCTGTTTCATATTATAAAGAAAAAGGGTATCGCCAGTTTTTGCCGGAATTATGTATGACTAATTATCTTAAAAGGATCGGCGTCCAGCTCGAAGAATTAACTGGTTTGCGTTTACATATTTTGAGAATGAATGGCGATAAGTTCCAAATAAATTCAGATAAAAATTTTGCAGACAATGGGCCTTTGTGTTTTTATAGAGGCACAATTGAGCTCGGTTCAAAGATCCTCGCACCCGGGTCAAATATTATTACCGAAAATTCAGATCGACTTGTAAAAAAATATATGAAATGGATCGATGCCGATGCAGGTACGGAAAAACTACAGTCTTATGCAGATTTTTACAAGGGAAAATGGATGAAGCAAAGTAAAATTAAAACAATGGCAAAAAAGACAAAGGAAAGCAAAGTATTTACTCCCAGGGTTATGAAAAATTTTTTTGAAGAGGCAATGCAGAATTCAAACTATGGAAGTGTTAAACGTTTTGTCGTTGCTTCTGTTTTATTGATGTATAGTGGGTATGGGATTTTCTTTTTTAGAGTTTGGAAGAATATTTGGCGATCATCACTGACAAAGCGTTAGTTCAAGTATATATCAGGTGAGCATAGTATCATAGAATAACTAATACTCAAAAAATTAAAATTGATTATATGAAAGTTTTGATATTAGCTGGTGGTCTTGGTACAAGATTAAGTGAAGAAACTTCTATTGTTCCAAAGCCATTAGTTGAGATAGGTGGAAGACCAATTCTGTGGCATATAATGAAATCTTATAGCAAATATGGTTTTAATGACTTTGTAATATTATTAGGCTATAAGGGCTATTATATAAAGGAATTTTTTGCAAATTATTTTTTGCATCAAAGTGATGTTACTATTGATCTGTCAACTGGTAAAATGGATGTACATAGAAATGAGAGTGAACCATGGAAAGTTACTTTACTGGATACCGGTGAATTGACCATGACGGGAGGAAGAATAAAAAGAGCCGCCGGTATAATCAATAATGAACCTTTTATGCTGACATATGGTGATGGACTCTGTGATGTAAACATTGTGGAGCTGGTGGATTTTCATCAAAAGCATAAAAAATTTATAACAATGACAAGTGTGCAGCCTGAAGGAAGGTTCGGCGCTTTGGAAATCATAGGTGAAAACATGGTAACCAGTTTCACGGAAAAACCAAAAGGTGACGGGGCATGGATCAATGGCGGATTTTTTGTTTGTCAACCAGAAATCATCAATTATATAAACGGGGACAGTACTGTTTTTGAAAAAGAACCATTAGAAGCCCTTGCCGCGGAAAAGCAATTGGTCACTTACAAACATAACGGCTTTTGGAAATGTATGGATACATTGCGTGACAAAACCCAATTAAATGAAATGTGGAATTCGGGTAACGCTAAATGGAGATCATAAAAGACTTAATCTTTCGATAAAATGTATAAGAATATTTATAGAGATAAGACAGTGCTTGTTACTGGGAATACAGGTTTCAAAGGAAGCTGGTTAACTACCTGGTTATTGGAGCTTGGCGCTAAAGTAATTGGATTGAGTGATAGAATTCCAACTCAACCTTCCATGTTTGAAGCATTAGAACTTGTCAAAAAAATTGATCATCACATGATCGATGTCACAAATTTTCAACAAGTAAGAAAGCTGATAGAGGAAAAAAAGCCTGATTTTGTATTCCACCTTGCTGCACAGGCCATTGTTAGCTATAGTTACGAAAATCCTTTATCTACTATACAGGTCAATGTAATGGGCACTGCCGCAATTCTTGACGCATTGCGGATCTCTGGTCACCCATGCACAGCTATCATGATCACCAGCGACAAATGTTATGAAAATGTTGAATGGACTTGGGGATATAGGGAAAATGATCGGCTTGGTGGAAAGGATCCTTATAGTGCGAGCAAGGCTGGAGCAGAAATAGTTTTTAATACTTATTATCATTCTTTTTTTTCAAATGAGGGATCAATGGTTCGAATAGCAAGTGCAAGAGCAGGAAATGTAATCGGCGGAGGAGATTGGGCTGTGAGTCGTATTGTTCCTGATTGTATACGAGCATGGTCACAAAAAAAGCCTGTTATTATTCGAAGACCTTCTTCAACACGGCCATGGCAACATGTATTAGAGCCTATTAGTGGATATCTTACATTGGGTAAAAACTTACATGAAAACAAATTTTTATCCGGAGAATCTTACAATTTCGGACCCGGATCAGACCAAACATTCATGGTCAAGCAACTAATAGATGAAGTTGCAATAAACTGGTCATTTAGGAATGACCAACTACAGGTGGTTATTCAGGAAGAGCCGGATTTTCATGAGGCTGGTTTATTGAAACTGAATTGTGATAAAGCATTGCATGATCTAAGATGGAAGCCAGTACTTGGGTTTGCTGATGCTGCTCGCTTAACTGCAAGTTGGTACAATATTTATTATAATACTTCTGAAAAGGATCTTTATAAATTCACATTGTCTCAGGTTGACGAGTATACAACGTTTGCTAAAAAAATAAATCTGGAATGGGCACAATGATCGAAGGTGTTTTGCTAACAGAACTAAAAATAATTTCAGGAGAAAACGGAGCTGTGATGCATGGTCTTAAAGTACAAGAAGCTTCATATAAAAACTTCGGAGAGGCGTATTTCAGTTTTATTTTAAAAGGAAAGATTAAAGGATGGAAGCGGCATTCAAAAATGACCTTAAATCTGATTGTGCCAGTCGGGCAAATTCGCTTTGTATTGTATGATGAAAGGGCTAGCAGTAATACAAAAGGAATTTTTAATGATTTTTATTTAGGCCCACAAATTCAATATGGGAGGCTTACGATCCCTCCTGGTATATGGATGGCATTCCAGGGAATTGGTGCTGATCAAAACCTTTTGTTAAATATCGCAGATATCCCTCACGATCCAACCGAAGCAGAACAATTGCAAATACAAAATGATCATATTCCAAATTTCAACTGGTAATGAAGATCTTAATTACAGGTGGCCTTGGGAATTTGGGATCATGGCTTACGGAATACCTGATCAGGCAAAATCACGAAGTATCTACTTTCAGCAACAATGACCGGGAAGTTTTTAAAGAACAAAGCTTTGAAAGAATTTTTGGAAATATTGCCGACGAGCATGATCTCAAGAATGTGTTTAGAAAAAAGTGGGATGTTGTTATTCATCTTGCAAGTATCAATGAAGGAAATGTTCCCGGGTATTCTAAAAAAGCATTAGAAATAAATACTTGGGGAACGAGGAATCTTTTGCAGCAAATAACAAATAGTGATAATAGATCGGCTCACCTGATTTATTTTTCAACATTTCATATATATGGAGCTGATGAAGGTATCATTACCGAAAGTGATAGCTTCCCTAAACCGCGGAATGATTATGGGTCCACGCATTTATTCGCAGAATATTATATCCAGCAGTTTCATTTCACTCATAGTATACCCTACACTAGCCTTCGGCTTACAAATAGTTATGGATGTCCTAAGGAAATAAATAATAGTAAGTGGTACTTGGTACTGAACGATCTTGTAAAAAATGCCTTTGAAAAAAAAGCGATAGTACTTAGCAGCAATGGCCTTCCGCTTAGGGATTTTATTTGGATGGGCGATGTGGTTGTTGCGGTGGACAATTGTATTGCTAAAGGCCCGGCGAATGATAATTTTAATCTGTCTTCTGGCAAAAGTATCAAAATGATAGATGTAGCGAAAATAGTACGGAAAGCATATGAAGATCATTTTGAAACGACAATAGAAATAAGAACCAATAAAGAAGATAAAAAAAGGTATCCTGATTCATTAACTGTGGCACCTGATAAATTAAAAAAATGGATCAGTTTTTCACCTACCGAAAAATTATATGATGAGGCTATAAAAATATTTGACTTTTTAAAAACATACTCTGATAAATAAATGGAAGGCTTCGATACCCCGATACTGTTGATCACATATAAAAGATTAGACACAACTGAAAAAGTGGTTGCGAGGATAGCAAAATTAAAACCTGCTAACCTGTATATTTACAGCAATGCTCCCAATCCTTTGAAAAGCGATGATGAAGAAAAAGTGATCACGGTTAGAAAAATGATAGAAGAAAAAATTGACTGGCCATGTAATATTAAAAAATTCTACAGAACAGAACATGTTAGTGCCGGAGTGTCTATTTCATCTGCTATAACTTGGTTTTTTGAAAATGTGGAAGAGGGAATTATCCTGGAAGATGATATTTTAGCATCACTTAGTTTTTTTGAATTTGCCAAGGAACTTTTAAAGCTTTATAAAGATGATGAATCTGTTTGGCATATAGGGGGCAATAGCTACAATCCGTATAAAATGAGATCTCCCTATTATTTTTCCGCTTATCCTCATATTTGGGGGTGGGCGACGTGGCGCAGGGCATGGAAGAATTACAAGTTTCATTTAGATGATATCGATCGCGAAATTTTTTTTGAAAATATTAATGATCTATTCTTAACCAACTCCGAAAAAAAATTCTGGATAGATTTTTATGAGGATTATTTCAAAGTGCAGGAAAAAACGACATGGGATTATCAATGGACCTGTCGCATGTGGTATAATAAAGGACTGGCAATATTGCCTCGCGAAAATTTAATAACAAATATAGGGTTTGAAGAAGGTGCAACACATACATCGGATACAAATTCGTGGCTGGCTCACTTAAAAGCAAACGAAACCGAGATACCAAAACGTAAGGAACAAATAAAACAGAATAAAAAAGCTGACCTCTTTGCTTCAAGGAAAGCCTTTTTTATAAGATCGACAGGAAGAAAAATGTTGAGCGATATAAAAAAAATACTAATAAGCCCCCTCAAATAAAAAATCAAATTAAATTTATTCTTGTAAGATGAAAACAACACCAATAGTATGGGATGAAAAACTTGTTATAAAATTCTGGGATTACTATTCTCAATACCCTGAATTATATTTTACCTACCAGTTTGGAGGAAATATCGTTAATATTTTATCTCAATATGTAAAACCTGGCGCAGCGATCCTTGACTACGGATGTGGTACCGGATTTATTATTAAGCATTTTATCAATAATGGATTTGAAACATATGGGGCAGATACTTCATCTCAATCTGTTGATTTTGTAAATAAGCAGTATAGAGATCAGCCTAATTTTAAAGGAGCTTATTTGCTGGATGATCTTTTTAAGCTCAATAAAAAATTTGATGTGATCTGTGTTGTTGAAGTTATTGAACATCTTACTGATGAATTCCTTGTTCCGTTGGTTGAAAATGTAAAAAAGCTTGGCAATCCTGGGAGTAAAATAATTTTTACAACCCCAAATAATGAAAGAATCGAAGATTCGGTGGTTTATTGTCCTGTATGTGAACACACTTTTCACCGTTGGCAACATGTAAGAAGCTGGAATGTTCAATCACTTACTTCATTTATGAAAAAAAACGGATTGATAGTAAATAATTGTTTTGTTACAGATTTTTCAAATGTTCCTCCTGAAGGGATGATGAAAAAATTAAAACATTCAGTTCGTACTTTTTTTTATTCATCGCCACAGCCACATCTTGTTGCTATTTGCAGCATCGGCAATTAAAAATTTATACTCATACCTAAGGAATCTTATAGATGAAAATATTAGTTACAGGTTGTGCAGGGTTCATAGGTTTTCATATTGCAAAAAGACTAACTAATGCCGGCCATGAAGTGATCGGTATAGACTGTATGAACGATTATTATGATGTCACTCTTAAAAAGGCAAGGCTGCAGGAATTGGGCATTAAAAATGAACAAACAGGAAATAATGAAGAAGCAAAAAGTGCTAGACATCTGAATTTTTGTTTTAAAAATATTGATCTTACAAATGAAATTGATGTAAAAGATCTTTTTTCCCGGCATCAATTTAATGTAGTATGTAACCTTGCAGCACAAGCCGGCGTTCGATATAGTATTACGAATCCTGGTGTATACGTCGAAAACAATATAAGAGGTTTTTTTAACCTGCTCGATTGTATTGCCAAAAATAAAGTTGATCTGTTTGTATATGCAAGCAGTTCGAGTGTATATGGAAATTCGAAAGAAATGCCTTTTCGAATCCAATCCGAAACTAGTAAGCCGGTGAGTTTTTATGCAGCTACAAAAAAGACAAATGAATTAATGGCTTACACATATAGTGAGCTTTATAAATTAAAGACTATTGGGATAAGATTATTCACTGTTTATGGTCCTTGGGGAAGACCAGATATGGCTTATTTTGATTTTACCAATAAGATCCTGAAAAGTGAGCCTATTTCACTTTATAATCATGGGCAGCTTCAGCGTGACTTTACATATATAAATGACATTGTAAACGGGTTTGTAAAGATCATCGAAAATGGCGGAAAATTTACCGAAGAGAATTATAAGATATATAATCTTGGAAACAATGATCCCGTTACACTTGAAAGATTTGTAAATGCAATTGAAACAGCTATAGGAAAAAGAGCTGTGATCAATTACCTGCCAATGCAACAAGGTGACGTAGAAAGCACCTATGCTGATATTTCTGAAAGCATCAAAGATTTTCAATTTGCACCATCAACTTCGATTGAAGACGGAATAAAGAAATTTGTTGATTGGTACCGGGACTATTATAAGATCTAACTATGAAACTATCACACTATAAACGTTTTTTTGAAGATAGGTATCGCCTGGAGATAACAGATTCTATTCAAAGCCCCGAAAATACTGATGATAAGATCATAAAGCAAGGTAAGCTAATTGATCAAAAAACGGGGAGCGAGTATAGAATTGCGAATAGTATTCCACGATTTCTTGATTCTGAGACGAACTACTCTGACAATTTTGGGTTGCAATGGAATAAATTCAAAAAAACACAATTTGATAGCTATACGGGCATTCCTTTATCCGGGAAAAGATTTTGGGATAATACTAAATGGACCAAGGATGAGCTCAAGGGAAAAATAATACTTGAAGCAGGTTGCGGTGCAGGAAGATTTACTGAGGTATTAATTTCAACCGGGGCTACTATTATAAGTTTTGATCTGTCAAATGCAGTAGAGGCAAATTATGAAAACAACAATAACAAAGGTGATTTGCTGATATTCCAGGGAGATATTTATAATATACCTTTCCCTGATAATTACTTTGATTATGTTTTTTGCTACGGAGTATTGCAGCATACACCTGATCCTGACAGGTCATACAAATCAATATTCAGCAAGCTAAAACAAGGTGGCAAGATCTCGATCGATTATTACCTGAAATTTTCGACATCAACCCCATGGTCAACGCCAAAATATTTTTGGCGGCCAGTGACAAAGAAAATGTCGCCGCAAAGATTGCTTAATATTATTAAATTTTACATTCCGGTTTGGTTACCTATCGATACACTTATCAGAAAGATTCCGCGTTACGGCGACAGGATACTTGCTTTTCTGCGTATTCCATGCTGGAATTATCTTGACATGGGGTTTAATTATTCTCAACGAAAGCAATGGGCCATACTCGATACATTCGATGCATTGGCGCCTGCCTATGATTATCCCAAAACACTTAATGAAGTAAGAAAGATGATTGAAAGCGATAAAAACGATTCAACAGAAGTTTTTTACGGAAGCAATGGAGTTGTTGCGAATATTAAAAAGAAATAACCTATGTGTGGGATAACTGGCTTTGCAGGCATTAATAATCAAGATCTCTTAATTCAAATGAATTGCGTGCAGCTTCATCGAGGTCCCGATGACCAGGGATATTATTCTGATGAAGCGGCGGCGGTAAACATTGCAATGACACGATTGGCAATTGTTGATATACAGGATGGTCATCAACCAATGAGTAGTAATGATGAAGATGTTTGGATCGTCTTCAATGGAGAGATCTATAATTCAGAAAAACTAAGAGCGGGCCTGAAAAAATTTGGTCATAATTTTAAAACTCATCATTCGGATACAGAGACATTGATCTATATGTATAAACAATATGGTACATCAATGCTGCAATATCTCAACGGAATGTTTGCATTTGTGATCTACGATAAACAGAATGGAAAACTTTTTGGAGCAAGGGATCATTATGGTATTAAACCATTCTATTATTCCTTAAGCAATGACAAATTTGCATTTGCCTCCGAATTAAAATCATTACTAACGCTACCATGGATCAAAAAAGAATTGGATCACCAGGCAGCTTATGATTATTTTTCTTTCCAGACAGTTCCGGGGCCTTCTACTATTTTTAAATCAATACAAAAACTACAGGCGGCTTCTTATATTGAATATGACTTAAAAACAGGAACAGCTAAACAGGCTCGTTATTGGTCGCCGAAATTATCTTCTTCTAATATCACAAAGGCAGATCTGCCAGAATATAAAGGTTTAATAAAACAAAATTTTTTGGAAGCTGTGCAACGATGGACGTTAAGCGATGTTGAAATTGCCTGTTCTTTGTCTGGCGGGATCGACTCTTCTGCAGTTGTTGCAGCAATGGCACAAATTTCTCCATACAAGATCAAAACATATACTGTAGGATATGTTGATGCTCCTGACATTGATGAAAAAGAAATGGCTAAAAAAGTATCTCAAAAATGGAGCACTGAACATCACGAAATAATTGTACGGGCTGATGATCTACTTAATCATCTTGATAAAATGGTTTACTATCTTGATGAACCTTACGCAGGCGGATTGCCATCATGGTTTGTGTATGAGGCAATGAGCAAGGATGTAAAAGTTGCCATGACAGGAAGCGGAGGGGATGAATTGTTTGGTAATTACGGGAAATGGAAATTTTATGAAAATAAAAGATCACATTTTTACAGGATCAGGCAGTTTATAAAAAATGGAGGCAAACTAAATCATTTAATAAAATATCCTAACGGTGTTCATCATTATCCATATTTCACTGACGGTTTTAAGTCTTCAAAAATATTTTCAGGAGATTTTATTAAAAACATTCAACCATCTTCTGCATATATTCAGCAATTGTGGCCAAAAACATCTCCGAGGGATGCTGTGCCCGCAGTTGATACTAAACTACAATTGCCAGAAGAGTTTTTATTGATGACAGATCGTTTCTCCATGGCTTATGCTATAGAAGCAAGAACTCCTTTTCTCGATATTGAATTTTCGGAATTCATTTATTCTATACCTGCTGAATTAAGAACTTCTCATCCAAATCTTAAATACCTTTTTATCGATGCGGTTCGTGATTGGCTTCCAAAGGAGGTAGTTGCTGGATCAAAAAAAGGTTTCACATTACCGCTATCGGCATGGCTTAAAAACCAGTTACGGGAGAAAGTTGAATATTTTCTTAGCGAAAAATTTATCCGGGAACAGAATATCTTCCAGCCAAATATTTATGATACGATCGCAAAACCATTTTACAAGGGGCAGCGAAATTCTGATTGGGAACTTTGGGAATTGTTGATGTTTCAAATGTGGTATAAAAAATTCTTTTCTTAAGATGATTATTCAGAAATGAAAATTGTACACCTCAGTACATACACTGCAGAAGGCGGAGCTGGTATTGCTACTCTTCGTATTCATAAAAAACTTCTTGAAAAAGGTATCCATTCTGATCTATTGGTTTACAGATCTTCAGATCGATCGTTGCCGAATGTAACTGAAGTAAAAAAAGGTTTCTTTTATAGGGTTAGAGAATCTTTATTTTATCGTCTCGATAATTTTTTATTCAAAAAAAAAATTCGACCCGGTTCACAACAATTTTCTTTCAATCGTTTTCAAAGAGTCAACGTTTACGATCATCCATTGATCAAACAGGCTGATATTGTTTGCCTATACTGGGTGGCTGCAAATTTTCTGACTCCTGAACAAATTGGAAAAATAAATAAACCAATCATTTGGCGGCTTTCAGACAAGTGGGCTTTCACAGGCGGATGTCATTATTCTGGTGATTGCAAAAGATACGAAGAGCATTGCGGTAACTGTCCCCAATTAATCACTAATAAGAAAAAAGATTTTACATGGTTTGGCTTAAAGAGAAAATATGAGGCGTGGAAGGACGTAAATATTACAGTAGTAGCTCCTAGCGGATGGATTGCGGATGCGGCTGGCAAAAGTACCATCTTAAAAAATAAAGCTATCGTCAGAGTTGCTACTGGAGTTGACCATATTAGTTTCAAACCTATTAATAAGATTCATGCTAGAGAAGCGTTGAACATTCCCCCTTCTTCAAAAGTTATTTTATTCGGTGCTAATAATGCATTGGAGAGTACATATAAAGGAGGAATATTTTTTAGAAAAATGATTGAGCAACTTGCAGATAAGGATTATATTTTTTTGTTATTTGGCTCTGATAAGAATCAACACAGAGATGATGTATACAAGAATGTCAGGTTTCTGGGAGTGCTGCGCGGAGAAAATGATCTGTGTCGTGCATATAATGCGGCAGACATTTTTATATGTCCATCGATTGAGGACAATCTTCCAAATACAGTCCTGGAGTCAATGGCATGTGGAACGCCTTGTATAGCGTTTAAAAATAGTGGTGGTGTTGTTGATGCTATTGACGATAAAGAGAATGGTTATTTGGCGGAGTTTAAAGATGTTGATGATCTGATCAGTGGAATTTCATGGATCAGCGAGGCTAACAGCGATGGAAAAATATCGGTAAAAGCAAGAGAGAAAATTCTTAAAGAATTTACTTTAGACAAACAAGTAAATAGTTTAATTGAACTTTATCAGTCAGTTCTAAGAACCAGTTAGAATTCAAAAATTGGGTTTAGATTAAAAATAATATTCTAGATGGAGAAAGTAAACTATTTGAATTTAGCATGTGGGGGAAAATTTCATAAAGCCTGGGTGAATGTTGATATGATGATCATGGATCCCTCTGTGATCAAGTGCGATTTGCTGAAAGGCATCAATTTTCCCGATAATACATTTAGCGTAGTATATCATTCGCAGTTTATTGAACATCTTAACTACGATCAAGGTTTTTCTTTTATGCAAGAATGTTATAGAGTGTTGCAGCCGGGAGGTATCATAAGAGTCGTAACTCCCGACCTTGAGAATACAGTAAGAAATTATTTAATCTACCTAGAAAAATGTTTTTCAGACCCCAGTGAAATGAATGCTGCAAATTATGACTGGTTGTTATTGGAAATGTATGACCAAACTACACGAAATTCCAACGGTGGAGAAATGAGTAAAGTTTTGAATAAAAAAAACTTACTTAATGAAGAATTTATAATTGATAGGACAGGAGTTAATGGGAAAAAGATAAGACAGTGCTTTTCAGAGCCTAGTCTACAAGTTTATATACCTCCCAAAAATAATTTCAAAGAAATATTTGCAAGTATTGGTAGAAAATTGCGAAAGGTTTATTTAAAAACTGTATTGCCTCAAAAAGAAACTGAATTACTTAAAATAGGAAGGTTCAGAGTGTCAGGAGAAATACATTACTGTTTGTATGATCGTTTTTCGATGACAAGACTTTTGCGGAAAACAGGGTTTAAAGATATTTTCGTTAAATCGCCATACGAAAGCGATATTCCCAATTGGGGTGCTTACGAATTAGATGTAAAAGAGGGAACCGCTTTTGATCCTGCTTCATTGTTTATCGAAGCCAGAAAATAAGTTTAATCATAAATTTACCTTTTACAAATATTTTTTATTTATTTCTTTTATGAAATTGTTCACAAGTTCAACAGGTCAGGAAAATATGGCTTTCGATGGCGATGATTATGATTCTTGTTTGGATATCAGGCTTCAGTTATAAATATTTTGAAAAAGGTTTCATCGATAGATGGACCTCTACTTTTTTTAAAAATGAATTTTAACACCAAAACATTGACTGCTTAAATGAAAAACTTTTTAAAAAGATTGATGATTCCTTTAAGAGATTTTGTTCAATTTCTCATTGTTCCTAATTATATCAAGGACTACAATATTACTCCTCCATATAAGCAGAACTTTGTTCTTCTTTATGAGGAAAGATTGTTGGCTACAAGTGTCGATTATGCTTTGCAGAATTTCAGGCAATGCCTCTATTTTCATTTTACTCCTGAAATTTGGAACCATGCAATGAAAAGGTTGTTAAACAATGATGCATGGACAATCGGAAAATTATTTTTGGAGTTTGGAACATGGAAAGGAAATTCTATTAATCATTTTTCTTCGCGTATTCAAAACAGGACCTTTTATGGGTTTGATTCGTTTGAGGGATTAAAAGAAGATTGGACAGGTTTCTCACTTCCTGAAGGGCATTTTGATCTGAAAGGTGTTTTGCCAAAAGTGAATGCCAATGTCAGATTGGTGAAAGGTTGGTTTGATGCAACTTTGCCGGGATTTATACAAGAGAATTCAGGGGAAATCGCTTTTCTTCATATTGATTGTGATACTTATGAATCTACCAAATTTGTATTAGATACATTGAGAAG
>Ga0193692_1000083_pt1 | contig 21990 bp, 36 predicted proteins | sample L3a1metaG_FD_144917 | JGI IMG/M metagenome (GOLD analysis project Ga0193692, IMG submission 144917) | Soil microbial communities from a riparian zone of the East river system, Colorado, United States - L3a1 | ecosystem: Environmental > Terrestrial > Soil > Riparian zone | place: USA: East River... | reverse complement strand
GCAGCTCTGTTACCTAATCCCTCTAAAAAACCCCCTGCCTTTTCCTCTAGTGTATTTGGAAATACATCCAGCCAACTCCATCTATTCTCTATTACCCATTCATCCACCCTGCTATCAGCCACCAGGGAATCCCTCTGAGCATTACGCCTAGTGTTTCCCCAGTTCGTCACACCTCTCACCCACTTCATTCACTAGTGGGACTGTGACCAGGCCCAGCGCATTGAACCTGGCACAGTCCCATCCAGGGAGGGCTCATCTTCCCTAGCCTCAGCCCTGAGACCAGGGCCTGTCACCCTTCCGCTGTCAGCTGACATCTCAGCCTGAGCCCTGTGCTGGTCCCACACATCCGAACAGAGTGGGGTTCCACTGCTACGTAACAGGGACGGCTGCCTATCCATTGCTCCTGCCAGTGCTGTCCACACAGGAGACACAGGTACCTGTTATCCAGTCCAGATCCTGGAGCTTCTGCCCAGGTCAGTTCACTCCTGAAACGTAGGCTCTCGCATCTCAGGTGGAGGCTCAGTAGGAACGCCAGGCGTAGGCTCAGGCTCTGGCACAGGGTCAGGCTCAGGTGGCTCACCATTGTAGCGACCATAGACAGACCAGCCGTGGTCAGTCTCTCTGACACTGAACGAATAGAACTTGGTCCCGATGTAGTTGGAACGCTTTCTGGCCTCTTCCTTTGACGGCATATCCCAGACCCTGGCCCACTGCCCCTGGTTACTGCGCAGTGTCTCGAGGATGTCATCAGCCTCTTTCCGCAGAGGAGACGTAGCCCGACCAAATCGAGCGGCCCTGTTCCCAGAGACAGACGGTGGATCTTCCCAGATCACAGACATACGGTTCCCTTTCACCAGACGATGGTTGAGCCAGTCGACTCATGCCACGTGTTGTGTTTCTTGTCGTTACAGCGTTTGCAGGCAGCAGCCAGATTCGCTGGGTCATACATGCCGCCACCACGAGACACAGGACGCAGGTGGTCAGCAGACGTAGCAACTCCTCCGCACATCCAGCAGATGTAGTTGTCACGTTCCAGGACGTACTTCCTCAGTTTCCTCCACCTGGGAGAATTCAGTTCTGGTCTGTGACGAACTCTCATCCTCGCCCTTTCTGAGAAGCGAACGAACGTAGGCGATGTTCTCCAGATTCCGCTGCCTCTGTTTAGGTGACAGTTGATTCCGCTGGGATCCCATGGGTTCCACCGATGTTGGTTGCTGACGCCAGATCGAATGTTGGTTTCATACGCAAAGGGTCTGATAACCATTCTGTTCTGTAGGCCAGAGACAGGATCGGTTTCAGTTGTGAACTGCAAACCACAGGTTCGATATCCGTCTCTGAGAGAGCGTCAGGCAGGCGAACTGCCCTTCACTGCCTGTACTTCAGAACCCTCTAACAACCTAGATACGCACGCGTGCAGTGAGAGGTATAGGGGTAGCGGATCTGACCCCTCTTGACAGATGTGATAGCCGCCCGCATGCGCAGGAAAGGAACCATCAAGAGACTTGTCAATGGTCCTGTCGATTGTCACGTCTGGAGCCTCCTCAGCTGCACCAGACGGAGGGCCGAATCCCTGATCAGCATCCCCAGCTCTAGGTCTGTGAAGCAGTCCAGGACGGCATCAGTGACGACAGGCTCAGAGCCCGCTACCACTAGCTGACGCATGAGCCTGTCGTACTCCCTGATCATGTCCTCCCTGGTGACCCTGTGTTGCCTGGCCATCAGAGACCAGCCCTGTACGGCTTCACAGACCACCAGAGGCTGGCTGTGTCATGACAGACACAGGGGCACTCCTGGACGGAAGGTGGCAGACCATAACCTGACACGCATCCGCAGGAGTCACAGACGATATGGGATATCTCCCAGTCCCTATTCGGGAGTTTCTGGTCTCCCTTCCCTGGTAGGCGTTTGACCATCACACACGCCTGATGACGATGGCCAGGAGGATCCCAGCCAGGAGGATGACGGATACCCAGTAGAACGTCTCAGGGCTCATAACGGACCTTCCTTAGGCCAGAGCGGTACCTGATGGCGGACGTAGGAGAGAGACCACCAGTCCCCTACGGATTCCATTCCTACGCCTACAGGTTTGATGATGACAACAGCAATCTTGTCAGGACCACCAGAGATGGCAGCCTGACGCAGGGACGCCCCCAACTGCAGGTCACGACGATTTTTCACTTCAATGCTGACGCCCTGTACTCCCAGGATGTCCTCTCCGTACTGCATACCGCCTGACTCAGAGCGAGAGGTACAGGCCAGTGGATAACCCTGTGACACCAGGTAGCGGGCTACAGCCTGTTCAGCCTCTTTCCCCTTAGCTCTGGCGTAGGCCCCAGCCGTTCTGGTCCTAGGAGGCATCAGTGGCCTCCCTGCAGATGGCAAGCCAGGCGTTCGCCACATCGGGACCGAACCGCCCATCTCCTGCCTCATCTGGGAGCGCAAGCTTCTGACCATCAGCCTGCTCCAGTGCCCAGCTCCTCTGACTGGGACTGAGCTTGGCTAGGGCCTGAGCCACCCGACTCCGCATCGCAGCCTGCGTGTCCCCTGGCGTTCCCTCCAGAGCTGCAGTGTTACGCCCTGAGGCTCCTGGGGGCTCCAGGATGGGGCTTTCGCTATCCGGAGGGATTGAGGGATTCTGGCGACTTTCTGTGAAGGTCTGGTGAGATGTAACGTTACTGGCCTGTCCCATCTCATCACTGGTGTAGAGCCCTGACAGGCGTTGGGGGAACGCCTTACGCAGGGCCAGGGCCTCAGCACATTTGGCCAACATCTCAGGCCCCATCTGCTGCCACATACGGGTCGGACGCCCTTCCTTTGTGGTCTGACAGTAGGAGTCATACAGGGCCACCCCTGTGAAGCGGGCTAGGGCGACACCAGGTGAATCCCTGAGGGCGACTACCTTCGCTGCCCTGGGTTCACCAGGTCCCAGCCAAACGTCTTTCCACTCCCCGTTTGTGCCACACCAGAACGGACCCTCTTGCCCAGCCATCTCTGACGTGTTCTCTGCCAGGGTGCGGAGGCCATCAATGCTGACCTGTGTTTGCATCACCTCAGCTCGAACAGCAGAGTCCCAACGTTTGATCGCATAGATCTGTCGGGCGAACGGATCCAGTCCTGTTCGCTCACACTGTTTCACGAACAGTTCCAGTTCCAGATCAGTGCAACCCTTAGCTACGGTCCGTTTGATCAGGTCCATCTGTTCTCTGAGTGGAACAGGAACCAGTCCCACAGCCTGGAGGCTCATGGCAATTCACTCTCCTCATCTTCAGTGATACGCAACAGCTCTGAGACTGGGATCAGATACTTAGGGCCGCCGAACCTGTGGGCTGTGAGAGTCCCATCGTAAATACGCCTGTAGACAGTGCTCCTGGACAGGCCAGTGGCAGCCATAAACTGCGAGACAGTGAGAGCCCGGGGTTTAGTCATACTGTTCCCCCAGCCACTCCAGGAGGAGGAGGGCGAAGACGCCACAAGCGAATCCCAGTAGGAACGCAGCCAGAAGACTCATGCTGGAGTCCCGACGATCACAGGAGCGTTCGGCCCTGGGGACTTCCCAGCCTCGAGACGCCAGGCGAACGCCCTGCGCAGGGCCAGGAAGATCTCATGCTCAGCAGGCCCAGCCTGGATGCCATCCACCTGGAACTGACCGTCGCCGTAGAGATGGACGACAGCAGCCCCAGCCACTTCTGGGAGGGACTCTGTTCCCAGCTCCTCCCCGTCCTCTGAGTACAGGACAGCTTCTGTGGCGTAACGGTAGGCAGCTAGCTGGAGCCTCCACTGATCCCAGTACTTGGCAGAGCCAGGGGCCGTCTTCCCTGTCGTCTTCAGGTCCAGGAGGTAGGGCCGGCCCTCGATGACGGCTCTCCAGTCGGCAGTACCGACGTACTCGAGGCCCTGGCCTGTGTAGCGGACGCACTGCTCTGCTGAGAGGGTCTCTGGCTTGAGACGGTCCCAGACCCTGGTCAGTCCCTCCGCCATGGGCAGCAGGTCCCGATAGATGTCTGTGTCAGGCATGTCACGCCAGAGCCTGGAGCCCTCCCTCATCTCCTGGATGACATCAGATAGGCGCACTGTGCGTCCCTGACACCACTCAGCGTTTATCTGATGCAGGGCAGTGCCCAGGAGTGCCCTGTGATCCCACACTCCCCGATGATGTTTGTATAGGCTGTCGACAGCATCAGTAGGACGCAGCCCAGACCACTGATCCTGGTGGTGTACGGCATAGAGGGCAGTCTCCCTGGCAGCTCCCCAGGACAGTCCAGGAGCTGAGAGGATCCCCAGAACCTGAGTGACAGACGGAGGGCCACCAGGAGTCTTCGCATATGGCCGATGAGCCATATCACTCCCTTGGGTAAAGGGTGACCAGCACACAGCCAGGGAAAGATCAGTAGTTGGTGCTACTGAACTCCCTGTAGTGGAGCCTGTAAGACAGGCCCTGGCTGTGTGCGGTTGCACCCAGGCCCTGCGGCTGGTCACTGAGATTTGACTTCCTGGCAACCATCTGTACTCCAGGCGTAATCGCTGGTCAAACGGCATGCCTGGACAGGCACTGCGCAGAGAGTGTCCCCAGTGCGATCAGGATTCACTGAAATCCCTCAGGGCTGGTCCCGAATCTCACTGTTTGTGAGCAAATACTGTCAAATACAGGCTGTGGACAATTTCTGTGATTCTGTGACGCCTGTCCAGAGAGGGTCTGGTAGGTTCCTGATACCAGGAGCGCACTTCAGTATCTTCAGGAAGGGAGCACTGATGTCCCCTGGCAGACCATCTGCCGTAGCTAAGGCTGGGCTGGACGTAAACCTCAGAGAGCAAGAGGACGGTTCATGGAGCATCGTCCTGACCGATGACACTGGGACTGTCGTCTTTGATCGGACCTACACCACTAAGAAGATTGCCCAGCAGCAGGCCAGGAAGTGGGTACAGGAGGCTTACCAGACAGACATCTCAGAACAGACCAGCCCTCCCAGGCCCAAACAGACCAGGAGCCCTCGACGCAACTCAATCGAGAACCTGGCAGCGATGCTCCTGGACAGAGCCGACAGGTCAGAGGAGGAGGCAGTAGAGATGAGGATTCAGGCTGACCGACTAGAGGTAGAGGCCAAACGCCTGCGAGGAGCCGCAGAGACACTAGGAGACGGACTGGATGCCGGCCAGAGTTCCTAAGGATTACCAGGACCCATTCCTGCACTGCCGCACCTTCGGACATACGTGGCAGCTGGGACCAGGAGAACAACAGGGAGCGCACTTCTTTCAGTTCATCCTGGTCTGTGTGGAATGCCATACCAGACGAATAGATGTGATCAACCGACGAACGGGAGCCCTAGGAGGATACAGACGTTATGAGTACCCAGAGGGATACCAGTCACAACGGGGAGAGGGACTCGCCCGAACCACCTACCGAATCGAGTTCATCAAACGAGTCACCAGAGACAGGAACGATTGACTGGCTGGCCATCATCGCACTGCAGGTTCTGAACGCCCTGGTGATCACCTACGGGCTGGTGACCAGATGATCCACTTCATGGCTCTGTCGGCCCTGATCCTCCTGATGGGCCTGGCTGCCAGCCTCACTTCTGACTGGATGAAGACACGTCAGTTTCGCAGGGACCTAGAGAGAAATCCGTTTCCGGAAGAATGGGACGACTGATGGCAGATGAGAATTACGTCCAGGACCCAGAGCCCTACACAGTGCCCAGTACAGGATTCCTGATCGAATACGACTCCCAGCTCTATGAGGTAGTCAGCACTGCCTGTCACGTAGACCTGAAGAAAGACTCAGCAGGCAGGGAGCGACACACCCTAGACATCAGGCTCCAGGCCCTGTGGCAGGAAGAGGGCTACCAGGGAATGGAGCCATACCTGTGAACCTTAGAGAGATGCTGGACCACCTAGCAGAGATACACATCACCCGGGGTGGAGATGTCCCGATGATGTCAGAGGAGGGAGACAACCTGGTAGGCGTTGAATACTTTGATGAAGAGGAAGAACCCTGCGTCCTCCTGATCTTTGATAGCCCAGCACCAGACATCCTGACCCTGGCCGATATCACTAAGAGGGAGCCCGAATGACGCAGGAACGCCAGGCGATTCATGCCTACCTGTCAGATGAAGCGTTTGAAGCCTGGAGAATCCTGGCTGAGGAGAATGGAGTTAGCGTCACTGGAGTGCTGGAGGCCATGGGCCTGATGCTCAAGGCTGAGCTAGCAGTTGCTGACGCTACCGACGTACAGCAGGAATGGATCAGGGCTGGACGGAAGATAGATGCCATGCGCAGACGTAGGGGAAAGGGATGACTGGGTACTTCGTGGCCACCATCACCTGGATTGATGATCCCTCCCAGGAGCATGCTGCAGCCCTCCTGAAAGAGATGTCAGAGGCAGTGACAGGAGGCCAGACAGACGGCAGGTGGGAGGGAGAGGGTTACAGGTGTACGTGGTCCCTCTACAGAGGACGGAGGGACGACGCCAATTGATATATCGCATCTCTCCACATCCAGAGCCTGTGACAGGAGTTCCGCTCTGGAGCCACCTGGCTATCAGGACTCTGACTCCAGAGCTAGGCCCTACCTCCATGCTCCTGGCAATGATCCTGGCCACAGACGTAATGACGATAAGGGGGGCCTGTTCAGTGACCCAGAGATACCTGGCGACATCACTGGGAGTGGGAGAGGCCAAGATTTCCAGTGCCCTGAAGCGACTCCACAGGTTCGACGTTGCGCTAGTAGAGGGCCAGTCTGTGGCTATTCGTCTGACTGTAGGTATCCGCCAGTGCTCTCCTCTATCCAGGCCAGAAGTTTGACCCTGTGAATCAGGACTCTACGTCCGAACCTCACAGCTGGAATGCCTAGGTCCCCATCTGTCTCCAGCCACTGGCTAGCCAACTCATAGGCCATTCCCCTGGAGATGCGCAACAGTTTGGCTGCCTCTGGGACGGTCAGCAGGAGTGGTTCATCCATGGCCTGAGACACTAGCGTCCCAGCAGGGCCAGGCAGGCCACACACGCCAGAACATGACAAGACTGACGGAACGTCTCTTCCTAGTGACGATGGGGGCTGAGACACCAGACAGAGAGGAGGGACTCAGGAATGGGCCTGCCTGGCTCCAGGGCCTGAGACCCTAACGTCCCAGCCAGCACAGGTTTGAGGCCCTGAGACCTTCCCTGGTCAGGAGCCTGAAACGTGTTCTGACCTGGTATTTCTGCCTGTGTCTGACTGTATCTGCACTAGCACAGGGTAAATGATGGACAACCCATGAATCCCCTGGCCTATGGATTATGAGGCCCTAACTTGCTACCCTGGGTAGGGATACACCACCCCCCAGGAGGATTCCCAGATGAACTACGTCGCCCTGTTTCTTGCCACTGATGGCGCTACCTACCTCACAGAGCCTCTGGCCAGTGAGGGGAGGGCTCTGAAGGAGGCCCAGAGACACATCAGGACGCTGGACCTGACCCTGATGGGTCCCATCGTTGTGACGCCTGAGGAGGAGGGATGACTGCCAGGAACAGAGCCCCCAGAGGAGCACCAGAACCCACCTGGAGCGAGACCAGGAGGGAGTGGCAGGTTCGGATAGAGCTGCCCACCGACCCTGGCAAGCCCAGACTCCGTAAGTGGGTCAGAGGGAAGACTCGGGAGGAGTGTCTGGAGAAGCTTCGTAAGACACAGGTGGGCCTGGCTGACTACCAGGTGGTCCCCAGGGATAGCGTCACCGTTGCCGTGGTGGCAGAGGAGTGGCTCAGAGCTATCAGGTCTCAGGTCTCTAGTGGAACGCTCAGGGCCTACCAGACGAGAGTGGCACTCCACATCACGCCGGCCCTAGGCAGCAGACGACTGACCAGTCTGACTGTGGCTGAGGTTGACGCCTGGCAGCAGGGCCTAGAGGCTAAGGGTCTGGCTGTGACGACTCGGAGGGAAATCAGAACCTGTCTCGTCACTCTGATCAAGTGGGCTGTGAAGCATGACTACGTCATGCGTAACGTGGCCCAGTTGTCCCCTGGGCCTAAGGGCAGGAGTAAGCCAGTGGAGAGCCTCACCAAGTCACAGGCTAAGGCTGTGCTGGAGACCACCCAGGGCTGGCGGTATGAGGCAGCTGTCGTCCTGATGATGACGGCAGGGCTGCGAGTAGGGGAGACGCTGGGCCTGCGCTGGATAGACGTAGCTGACTCTACGGTGACGATTGCAGGCACCCTGGCCACTAGGCCCACCCTCCACTATCAGTCTGAGCCGAAGACGGCTGAGTCCAGGCGGACGGTGGCTCTGGCCCAGCTAGCCCAGTCAGCTCTGGAGGCTCACAGGATCAGGCAGCAGGAGGAGCGAGAGCTGCTGGGGCTAGAGCCTGCCCAGCACGTGTTCCTGACGCCATCACAGGGCCTAGTGGATCCCAGCACCCTGGCAACGGAACTCAAAGCCAGAACGGTACCGATCGGTAAGGTCCATCCTCACAAGCTGCGCCACACAGCCGTGAGCCTGATGTTGGACGCTGGGGTACCGCTGGAGACGGTTTCTAAGGTGGTCGGTCACCGCAGCATCAGGACGACTGCCGACCTGTACCAGTCCCTCCTGGAGGGCGGCAGGACTGCAGCTGCGTCAGCTATCGATGAGGCTCTCAGATGAGTACGCCAGTGCGAGTTCTCATCTGTGTGCTGGTGGGCCTGTTCCTAGACGCTGTGGTCGCCGTAGCAGGGCTGTGGCTGTATCTAGACATCCTGTGGGCTAGGGCCATCTCCTAGCCAGGCCGAATCAACCCAGATCCATGAGGCAGCCCCCTGGCAATCCAGGGGGCTGTTCTGGTCCTGCCTATCGGACGGCCCAGCTCGAGGGCCTTAGGGCGTAACACTGCAAGCCTGGCGCAGACCCTGGGGACTCCGGAAGGGGCCAGGAAGGGCACTAGCCCCCAGAGCCTGCGATCGCTGAGGCTATCTGCTCACAGGTGTAGTGGGTAGCTGACTGTCCGCACACAAGAGGCCCTCCGCAGATCAGGCACTTAGGGTTCCTGAGGTGTCTCTGAAGCCACCTGCGTTCCAGTGTCAGGATGCTCCGCCAGGGCCACTCCTCCACAGGCTTATCCCCAATCAGGTCCCTGGGCTTGGGCCAGACGTTGCGTCGGTCTGTGCGCTCTGCTGCCTCCATCTCGAGGAGCCCACAGCAAGAATCACAGTACGTCTTCCCCGTGTAGGAGAGAATCATCCTCCTGGTGACAGTCCTGGGGAGACCACACCTGGCACACAGAGAGTTAGGGATGACGCTCACAGGACTGGGTATCCGTAGAGGACATCTCTCTCCTCCTCTGTCAGATTCTTAACATCGTAGGCGGAGGGACAGGCAGCCGGAGGACTCATGGGCTTCTGTGGCGCAATCCAGCCCATCTTCTGAGCCAAAGTCACCTCTGCAGGGCTGCCCAGTGTGTACCGCCTGGGGCCTCCGTCCGTCATCACGATCACGAACTGACCGTTCGCATCGGTGATCAGAACATTCGGCGTTGAATGGATAGCCATCTTGCCTACGATCATGTTGTTAAGCATGACTCGCATTTGGTTCCAGTCGTCATCAGTCATCTCGTCACCTCCAGTGACTTCACCTCCGTACCAGAGCCAGTCAATCTCGCCCTGGGAACAGGTGACTGTGTTGTTATCGCACTGATCGTTCATTACGTAGGGCCATCTCTGCAGCATGCTCGCATTCGCTGAGGTGCGTCCGTCTGACCAGGAGCTAGCTGCCGGCTGCCAGCCATGGCGGAATCCCAGAGCATCAGCAGTAGCGTCCAGGACATCAGCCTCCCCGTACGCTCTGGCTGGGAACGGCCCTACGGTGCAGCCTCTGAAGTAGTCCAGGACGACCCCTCTGGCTGCACTGGTGGACACATCACAGTCACAGGCGTAATAGATGGGGACCTGCCTGGGCCATCCCAATTGGTCTGCGTACTTAGCTGCCTGCCCTGCGTCATAGGTTCCAGCGTTGTATCCCTCCAGTGCCCTGTTGGCACTGGTCTCCCACACCACACCTACGCCTAGACCTACAGACCAGAGAGACTCCAGCTCTCCTCTCGTCAGGTCTCTTCCGTTGTTGCCAGGGCCTAGGTATCGCATCACACCGATAGCAGGGAAGTCCTTACAGGACTGTGGTGATGGTCTGGCCCATGAATAGTCAAGGATTTGAATCGTCATATTGTCGGCTCCCTCTCATGCTGGCCCTAGGTCTGTTATCTGCATCCAGCGCCCAGCCGCAGGTTGAACAGAGAATGACGTACTCGCTTCAGCGTAGGCCATCAATTTAAAGGTGTACGTACCTGCAGCAAGCGTTACGACTCGCTTCACATTGATCATGCATTGAGAGTTGGCCGGCAGCGTTTGGAGGCCCACCTGTTGTACAGTGAGGCCTGCATCCTGCACCCTGAGAAAGGCTACTCCGGCTGCCTCTGCACCTGACTTAATGAATGTCACAGAAGCGGACATCTCAATGATCCGAGAGGAGACCAGGGTCAGGGGACTGGCGGTCATGCCGTTAATGTCCACTGGCGTCTGTGTGATTCCACCCTGAGCCACAGAGGACTCTGTGAACGACAGGAGCACTGGCGCCATAATAGCCCAGGCACTGCCGTTCCAGTAACTGGACTGCCCAGGCTTACTGTCCAGGGCTGACATCTGGTTCAGGACTGGTGCTGTCAGAGCCGCAGATCTGGCGGCAGCACTGGCGAACCTGGCTACCGTCTGGGACATCAGGAGGCTATTTACATCAGAGGCCAGGGCCTCCTCTCCCGCTGTGAACACTTTATAACCCATAGACGTTGCCTCTCGTGAGTTGATCGTAGGGATGGGTTCCCCAGTGCATCACCCTGCCGTAGACATCAGCGAGGGCCAGGTTCATCTCTACTTCCCAGCCGTTGCGCTGGATGGTGTGATCTATGCCCACAGCCCTGCCTGTGGCCTCCACAGCCTCTGTTGCGTCCTCCGGCTGCCAGTGCACTGTGAGCCTGTCTGTCACCAGGTCCACGCCCAGGACATCCGTCCAGCTATTCGGTAGAAGCCCTGGGGCTAGCGTCACTGATTCGATCCTCGCCCTGGGCCATCCCAGGAGCGATACAACGAACGTTGCCCAGGCGGCTGTGACAGGGTCAGCACTGTGGCCCAGGTCTGTGCGCTTCAGGTCCTTCTCACCGAACTGTTGGATAGAGGTATCAGACCTGGCTGTCTGCTGTGTGCCACCAGTACGGCTGACGTAGGCCGCATTCTTGAGAACTCTGCCTGACGCAGCCACCCTGGCATCCAGGGCAATATCCCAGGCGGAGACAGAACCTGCACAGCCCACTGAGAGGACTGGTGCCGACTCCTGGAGCCAGGTGGCCCTGTTTCTCATCTGGAGGACACCATTAGGACTGATCCAGACCAGCCCTATCTCATCATCAGCAGCCCTACCGATCAGCTCCCAAGCACTCTGGGCCAGAGTGGTTGCCTGCTCAGTCACGGCTGACGTGTCCAGGACCCTGGTACCAGCCCAGCCGTAATAGGTGAGGATCCTCTCCACTCTCTGGGCTGTGGTCTCCCCTGCGCCTACTGGTGCCTGTTCTCCTCTGTCCAGCGCCACCAGATCCTTGACGGCATCAGAGCTGACGACAATGGCCCTGCGCTTGGTTGGGTTCGGTTCCCACTGCTCTGTCCAGCTATCAACGGTTCCTGTGTGGAGCCAGTAGGTGGTGATGGTGCTTGAGCCCGTCAGAACCTCAGCCCAGACCTTCACCTGCACACCTGGCCCTAGTCTCGTGATCCCTCCGTACTGATAGGGACCAGAAGAGTTCAGTGGGTCATAGATCCTGTCGGGATCGTAGAGTGTGATAGTGCCTGTGCCAGCGTCCACTCTGACCATGGGACCCTCTGCATTAGAGCCTCCCAGATGTGTCTCTACGTTCGTAGCCGCACAGGACAGGTCGATCCACAGTCTCTGGGCTGATGGCGGTACTCCTGGAGGTGAAGGGTTCCCTCCTGCTGACCAGACGTTGCCAGAGTCCAGCCTGTCGGTTGCATGAGGCCCCCAGTGCATCGTGGTTCCAGCTCTGATGGCTGCCCAGACGTAGACCCTGATGTTGGGTCCCCAGGCAGGACTGGAGGCTCCTCCTGCCGTTCCTGGCCACGCTGCTAGAGCCTCAGCTGACAGGGACACGTAGAGAGCCCTCTCTCTGAGTCCACCTGGTGATGGCTCCTACGATGTCCCTCTGAATCTTGGGGTTGTCAATCCCCAGCCCTGTGTGGCTGACGTTGATATTGAAGATGGGGGCTGGAGTGGTCACAGCCCTGGTAGCCATCAGTGGAGCTGCCACCAGCGTCCCTGGGCTGCTGCTGGACACCACAGACCTGCCAGTGCCCTGATGCGCTCTGTCACTTGCCTCATTCGTGACGCCCTGGAACAGCTTCAGGACTTCCCTGATCTTCTTCTCCATAGGGGAGATGTCTAGATCCATGGTCGGTGTGTAGACACCTGACGCACTGATCAGACGCTTCTGTGTGTCTGCCACAGCTGCGTTAGCCTGGCTGTTGTCCAGGTTCATCTGTGTGTTGATATTCGCTGGAGTCAGGCCCAGTCTGTCTATGTACGCCTTCGCCTGGACTTCGTTGTAGCCCATCTGAATCATGGTGGCGATCAGCTGGTCCCTGTGCGTAGAGAGCCCAGCGGTAGCGATCCTCAGGGCCTCCGTATTCCCCACCTGGCCTTGTTTCTCCTGGTAGGTGGCGTTCGCCAGGTCCAGGGCCGACTTCACATTGTCCTGGATTGCCTTATTGTTCGTATTAATGATGTTGGCGTGTTCCAGGGAGGATGCCGCACTAGCATCAGTCTGGTCAGCCATTCCCCTGATGGCTGCCTGATTCTCATTCAGCGTACGTAGGAGGGCCAGGCCATTCTGACTGAAGTTCGTCTCAGCCTGGGCAGCGGACAGATGGGCTCCCGTCAGCGCATCCAGGGACTGTTTGTAGGCATCAGTCTTATCCTTAGCTGTGGCAGCTGCGTCATTGTATTTCTCCTGCGCATCCGTCATCGCTAGGACACCAGTGGATGTCTTAGTGGTGGCATTGAACAGAGCCACTAGCTGATCAGAGGCTCCAGGAGCCGTCAGGTCGATCTTCTTAGCCTGAGCGATAGCCTCCAGGCCCACCCTGAGCTGATCAACGTTAGGAGCTGCCTCACCAGAGGCCAGAGCCAGGTCTGTCAGCTTCTTAATGGTCAGGTCTGTGGTGGCATTTGACTTGTCTAGGGTCTCCTGCCAGGCACTGGTGCTCTCCCTGATCTTCTCAATTTCACCTCTGGCGTCACCTGCAGAGCCCTCCACATCATGGAACGGAATGATCACATCAGCAATCTCAGAGGCCCTGTCCGTCCAGTTAGGAAACTGGTTCGACAGTTGCATGATGTGATCGTTCGCATCCTTCAGGGCCTGCCTGAGCTTGGGCAGGTTGCCTGTCGGGACATCCAGGCTCTGAGTGAACTTGTCTGCTGCCTTAGCTCCCTCTTCACCAGCCGATGCGAATCCGTAGACGACAACAGACAGGGCTGCCAGGGCTGCTGTGGCTGGGAGGGCCGTCAAGCTTAGGCCAGTCATCGCCCCTCTGAGGACACCCTCCTCAGCGATAGCGATCTTGAACAGGCCCACCATCGTCGTGACTTCCCTGCCGATGTTCACAAAGAAGTCAGCCACGTTCGTGGCCACCAGCTTCCCCTGTGTTGCGATCACCTCTGCATAGCTGCCAGCCAGGGCCACCAGCCCAGTGGTGGCCAGGGCCTGGACCAGCGCCATGTGCTCTGACAGGAAGGTGTCTGCTGCGTCCAGGGCAGGAACAAAGTTACTCACCAGTACGTCTGCGGCTGCCATAACTGGAGGGATCAGCTTTGCGCCTACATCCTCCTGGAAGTTACCTATAGTGACTCGCAGTTTGTCCAGTGGAGTTCCGGCTGCCTCAGCCGCACCCTTGAACTCTGTCTCTACCTCACCCAGGATGATCTTCTGAGCCCCCAGCAGATCCCCAGACTCCTGCATAAGTCTGATTTGGGTCTTCTGATCCTCAGTGAAGGAAACACCAGCCTTAGCCAGTGCGGTCAGACCTTTGATGGGATCATTCAGTGCCTTACCCAGCTGGATACTGGCACCAGACATATCAGTGCCCAGGGCAGTGGACATATCTAGGGCAGCTTCTGTCGCCCTATCAAATACGTTGTTGCCCTCACCTACCTCATTCTTGACCTTCGTAAAGGTGAGGATGAGGTTTGCACCGGACTGGATAGCCTCATCATCGGCCCCAGTCTTATCTGAGATGGCTCCTGCTAGGGCTGTCACGCCTGGCACTGATGTCCAGGCGGCTGCTCCTGTCGTCCTGAGGACTCGCTCAGTCTCCCTGGCAATCTTCTGGCTCTCAGCGGCTGCGTTGAACGCATCCACGCCCAGGGCCACCAGCCCAGCAGCTCCAGCGGCTGCGCCCAGGGCCATGGCCTTACCAGCCTTACCAACAGCAGACCCTAGATCGTCTACTGAGTCCCCAGTCTTCTTAAGATCCTTCTGTGCGTCAGAGGCATCAGCCAGGATGTTGATTACCAGGGAGGTACCAGCCATCAGACCCTCTTTGCTCTGCCGCTACTGATTAGAAACTGCTCAGCTGTGAGGAGGGCTCTGTCGTCATCTTCGTCAGATACCCAGCTTCTCCAGTCGGTTCCTGTGAGACACGCAACGGCAATAGCTCTTCCGGCATAGCTGCCGGTTGCGTAGGACCCTCCACCACTACCTGTGTCGGTAGCTTCTGGTAGTGGTCCAGGAGAAGGATCCACTGCTCATACGAGCCGACATCCTGACCCTGCCTACAGAGTGCGCAATAGATCAGCGTCGTCTCCAGCCGGATTCGGTTCTGGCCCTGCCCTGGGGAGATGATGTCTGCAGCCGTTATCAGATCCTTAACAGTGGTGACAATCTCCACTGACTCCCCGTCATCCCAGCTGACGCTGTATCGCTCCCTGAGGCTAGCCATGGAGACCCTCTTTCTGGATTATCCGCTGAATGTTGTCCTCATACCGACTGATCCAGATGGGCTGTGTGGCCTCTGCTGCGGACAGGGCGAACGGCTGAGGAGGGATCTTCCTGGCAGGCCATCCCCAGTGGATGGGATTCGCATAGGGGACTGTGAAGGTGGTCCCTGCGCTCTTGTCGTCAGCACCAGCCCTGCCTGATGCTGCGAGTCGCCCTGTACGTCGGGGGGCTCTGCCTCTGGCTGCTGCAGTGACTATCTGGGAGGTGTCGCTCCTGGCCTGACGTAGCTCGCCCAGCTCCTCTGCCGTTTGCCTGAGTGCTCGCTCTACCTCTTTGTCACCTGTGATTTCACACTGGAGCGTAGTCATTCGACGGTTCTGGCTCCTCCTGGGGCTCAGGCTCTGCCTGGGGCTCCTCCGCTACTGCGATAGGCCAGTCGGCCGTAGGCTCACCGTTGATGGGCCACTCGAAATCAGAGGTGATGCGAGTATTCACATCTCCGCCCACTACCAGAGCCCGCACCTGGACCACTCCATAGAACACAGTGGTCCCTGTGTTCGGTTGCCACAGGAACGGGACCTCAGTCAGGTTGTTATCCCAGGTGTATTTCTGGAATCCGTCTGGATCGTCGAAATCCTGAATAGAGGTACCAGTCAGAGACCAATCCGTCTTTGTGGTCGGCAGGACAGTGTCTCCACACAGGGTCTCTACTTTGTCTCCCTCATCACTGAACGCAGGAGTGATGGTCACGTTCGTGGCCTGGCAGGAGAACTCAGTTCCACCAGTGGGAGGCCCAGGAGGAGTCACGGGTGGAGTACCGCCCAGGGTCAGCTTTCCAGTCTTGAGTTTGCTCTCGGTCACTGCCATCAGATGCTCTCCCTGAATGTCATGAGGTAGGAAGGGAATTGCTTTCCGTTCAGTGTGTAGGCCACTAGCTGAGCGTCTCTCACATCCACAGCCTTAGCCACGTTGTCCACCAGACCATCCAGGATCTGCCAGGCGTCTCTGTCGGCTGTGTTTGCGGCTGGAGCCAGGGCCACTAGTTGCCAGGACGCTGTGACAGTGCACATCTGATCCCAGCTGAGATTTGGAGGGATGATCAGCACACAGGGAGGGTTAGCCAGGGCTGGATCCAGAACAGCTCTGACACCTAGGGCCTCCAGGGCTCCTGCGATTTCATCTCCTCTGGCCAGGGTGCTCATGCGATCACTGGGTCAATCCAGGGGGACAGGAGTTGGAACACGTCTCCGTCCCTCTTGGAGATGGTGGCTACGCCTAGATCTGCTACGCCTACGATTCCGTCAGGGCTGTTACGCCTGCTGAGGAGCCTGTTCGTCCAGAGGAGCGTTCCGTACTGCACATCAGTAGGGCAGGGAGCATCAGCCAGAGAGGGAGCCCTGGCCACAATGGCCTCCTGCACTGCCGACAGAGCCCCATCAATGGCCTCATCATCCCTGCTGTCAGAGATTCTGGCCCAATCTTTGTACTGGTCCAGGTCTGGCCAATTAGGCCCTGTCGGCAGGGCCATCAGGAGCCCGCCTTAGGAGCGTAGGAGCCGCCATTCTCCGTAGGCGTAGGCGTTCCGCCATTGCCCTGGGACAGGGGGAGAGTGGGGACACCAGTGATCTTCACAAACGCAGCAGCCTCCAGGACCAGCCACGCGATGTATCCGTAGAACGCCATCTGTGTACCCAGCACTGAGGGCTCGATAACAGAAACCTGGCCTCCAATGGTTTCGTACGTCTCCACATACGTGGAATCACCCAGGATCGCAGTCCCAGCAGCCAGATGCTTATCCACTACTAGCTTCATCCCAGCCACTGATCCAGTCATGCTCTGGGGGTTAACAGAGCCCATAGCATTCATGGGGTTCACGGTGGGGAACAGCTGCCGTCCAGTGGTGTCAGACAGGGATCCGATAGCTCCCCAGACATCAGGAGCGACCCAGAGCGTGTCTGGCATCCCGTTCGTGGCAGCGAAGATGGTTCCTGTGGCTGCGTAGATGGCCCCCACTAGGCCCTCACCATCAGGCGTAGCCAGGGCCTGCGTCTGCGTCACAGCAGCAGCGAAGTACGTACAGAACGCCTTATCCGTCTCCTGGAAATAGGAGGCAGCCAAGTCGTTCACCAGCAGATCCATGATCGCAGGATCGGTCCAGTCCCTGTCCTGCCAGGAGAGATTGATCGTCCCTCCGTACGTGGACTTAGTGACAGTCACAGGATCCACAGTCATGAATCGGCTGGGGAGTTCCGCTTTCTCTGCCGACTGTGGCCCAGCCGTAGTGTGCTGGCTGATCTTTGGACGCTGGAACGTCTTCCCAGGGCCAGGCAGCGGACGCCTGGTGGTGGCTTCAATCGCAGGACGACGCTGGGACTGGAGGGTGAACACGGGCTCGAGAATGGGCACTGGGAGGAGCCCAGGGTTCTGAGCTGTCGTCTGGTGTGCCACAGCCCGCTGCAGGTACCGATCAAACCGGCCCTTAGCCTCTGGGTTCTCGCTCCTGGTCAGGTAATCCACCAGGTACTGGCCTGGACTCTTATAGATGGTCTCAGGCTGCTGAGTGGAACGCTCCACAGCATGCTGACGTTCCTGCTCAGGCGGACTACCGATGTGCGCCACCAGTCCCTGAAAGGTGGCACTCCGCTGGGCCAGATCAGCCTCTACCTGGATCTGGGGCTCCAGCTCTGCGATACGTGAACGCCTGGCTTCACAGGTGGTCTGCTCAGAGTCAGACAGCTCCCTGTCCTCATCAGCAGCCCTGGAGGTGATCGTCTCAACATCAGTGAGAGCGTTCTCCATCTGGCGCTTTAGCCAGTCCAGGCGTTTGGTTCCACTAAGGGTTTCAGGCATGACTACTCCAGTCAGAACAGGATCTATGTTCTGGCATGGGTGACACTCAGAATGGAGCTGTGTCATGCCTCAGCGAGAGCCCTGCCCCAGTGAACGGGGAGGCTGGTGGAGCCTGAGGAGTCCACCAGGGCAGGGCTGTGAGCCAACTCCAGTCCGGAGGAGGCCATCCGCTGGCTGGCAGTACATCACCATCAGAGCGACTTGTCTACCGCTTCAGGTTTGATTAAGGCCCCACTGCTGGGCCATGGCTAGGGCGATACCGGGCAGCGTCCGGCTGCGTTCCTTCCACCGTTCTGGTCCAGGAGCTGCCCAGTGACACCTAGGTTCCCTACCGTCCACCACCTGACTGGGAACCAGTTTGGGGAGACCCTTGAGCCAGAGACAGGTAGGTTTCACTTCTCCTGCGCCATGCTCCCAGGGGTGGATGATCTGATCAGGCTTACGGATGGCGGTACTGATTCTGCCGATTGGGTTCTCCAGCGCAATCCTGGGGATCTGCGCATCTAGTAACAAACGGACAAACGCCAGGGCCTCAGCCCTCTCTGTGTGAGAATCCATGTGCCACCTGGCTCCACTCTTTGCCAGGTAGGTACAGGGGGGATGGGCAATCATCAGGTCCCAGTCTTCCGACAGGATGTCTCTAACGTCTCCCTGGTAGTGCTGACCTGGGGTCTCGGTCTCCAGCAGGTCACAGCTCACAGCGTCGTGGCCCTGTCCAGTGAATGCGTCTCTGACCCTGCCAGAGAACTCACAGGCCACCAGGACCTTCATCGCCTCACCCTGGCCGTCCAGTCCTGCCAATAGGCCAGACGTTCAGGCACCCCAGGCTCTGGAGCTGAACGGACCATCTCCACCTGAGCCCCCATATAGGCAGGCTGCTGACACAGGGCCACGTGGTGGATTGCTTTCACTTTCTCCCTGAGAACCACATCCTTACCCTGGATGTGTCTCGTCGGACTTCTGCCTGGGAGGTAGGCCAGTGACAGGCCAGGCGTCTGACCATCTCTAATCTTGAACGCTGCCTCTTTGCCTGCCTCTGTGTTGTCCAGCCTCAGGTCTGCGCACAGACCCTCTGGTCCGTCCCTCCACAGGTTGCCTCTGCCTACCCAGTGACCATTGTGCTCCAGCTGGACCCTGAGGTAGCTGGGACTCCCCCTGAGAGGGCGGTCAAAGCATCCAGGCTGGAACATCTCCCAGTAGGGACCGAATCCGTCATCCACTCTGGCTATTTGGTTGTAGGGAGCGAGCATCCCTGTGACAGTGCGTCCGTCTCCAGTGACTTCTAGCTCTCTCTCACAGGAGCGGATATAGAGTCCGTCGATCATTGGTCCATCCCTCCTGGAGTGGGCTCTGTGGTGAACTCTGCAGGCCCCAGACCAAACAGGGCCTTAGCTTCATCCACTGAGTACAGCCCTCCCTGAATAGCTTTGATAGCCAGGTCTACCCTGGCCTCCAGGTCTGGCCTGAGAACAGCACCAGTGAAGAATCTTGCTGCCGTCCCTCTGGGGAGACACTGGAGTGTCATCTGCTGTTCCAGTGGAACTACGTAGCCCATCACTGTTGTCGTCACGAACTGCTGAAGCACATCTGTGATGTTGCGATAGGTGAGGCTGGGAGCATCCAGCCCCAGCAATGCCCCTGGGATCCCGATTGCCATAGACAGCTGCTGGCTGTTCAGCTTTCGAGTTTCGTTTAGCTGGGACTTCTCAGCATCATTCGCCAGTACCTCCAGCTCCGTCCCTCCCGGGAGGATGGCCCACTCTCGTGAGGTAGCGACAGCCCGCATCTTCGCTTTCAGGGCGTCAGCCTGGGCCTGGGTCAGCTCTGGGTTCGGATGCTTCAGTGCACCAGGAGGGACAGCTCCGCCCTGGAAATAGGACGCTGCCCAGCGTTCTGCAGCCACACAGGAGGCTATGAGCCCTGGGTACAGAGACAGGATCCCTCTGCCCACTAGCTGCCCATTCAGGGCGTTCATACTGACGTGGAACACGTCCTCAGGGCGGAAGGTGGCTCCGTTGATCATGTACCAGTAGGCAGAGCCCTCTGTCTGGATCTGCCACTGGCCTGCTGGGATGGGAACGAACAGGTCAGGCCATCCAGCAGAGTTCCTAGGTCCCAATACAGCCACGTAATTGCCAAACAGGAACATGTCTCGCAGGTACTCGCTGATGAAGTCTGCGAACGTACGGGCTGGTCCTGGAGTGGGATTCGAGAGAATCGCTGGGTCCTGCGTCAGGACCTGTCCCTGACGGTAGCCATGGCATGGCATCTGGAGCAGAAGACTGGTGGCGATGTTCAGGAATCCACCTACAACAGGCAGCCCTAGGGCCTCATCCTCTGTCACGTACGGATAGGTGATCCCTTCATAGCCAGGCCACCCCTGCCACACTGCCAGCGGCACCAGGGAGTTCCCGCTCTGGTGAGCCGTCTTCCGTACCTGAGGTTTCGCTCTGAGGAGAGACAGGAGGGCCATCAGTCCTCGCTCCCATCTATCAGGGTGTGCTCTGCGTACAGGGCAGCGAAGAGGGAAACAGAGCCTGCCACCAGAGCGAAGAGTTCAGTCTCCAGCAGTCGCCACGCACAGATCAGAACAACTACCAGACTGGCTATCTGAATGAGCCAGAGAGCCGTCCGGAAGAGTTTCGTTCGCATCAGTAAACCGTCCATTCTGGGACTGGTTCAATCCTGATCTGCGTAGGCGCCCACAGGGCCAGGATGGCTGCCAGGGCAGCGTCATTATCGAGTGCGTCACTGATCCTGTGGACCTGTGACACCAGCCCATCAGGGCCTCTCTTTGTGGCAGCCAGAGCTGCTGTGATGGCGTCTCCACCTGGATGGCGGATCTGTCGGGAGCGCACTGCTGCGTAGAACGCCCTGCAGGCTTTCGCCCAATCGGACGGTCTAACCACTAGGTGTGGCACTCCATAGACCCCAGCGATACGGGCCACTGAGGGCTCCATAGGGGACTTGGCTACGGTGACGCAGCCAGTGGGCTCCCAGCGGTCTAGGAGGGCCTCGAGACGGTGCTCAGCGTACGCCAGGGCTCTAGGACCTGTGAAGGTCTCAATCAGCTCTATGTAGTGAAACCCATCGTCTAGGGCACCAGCCACGATCGACACATGGCGCAGCTCAGGGACAGCATCCAGGGCCAGGACGAAGGGGCGATCAATGGGAAACCGCTCTGGACTGATGCAGGAGTCCCACTCCCCAGGGTCCACCCAGCCGGTTATCTGGGCCACCTTCCGGCAGAGAACCTCTACCTCAAACACAGCAGGAGGGTCTGTCAGGAACTCTGCCTTAACGGTCTCCTCATCCAGCGTGAAACCCAGTGCTGGGTTTGCGTATCTCCAGGCCCTGGGATCTGAAGCAGCCAGGTGGGGAGGAGCACTCCACTCGAAATACCCGATGGGGCTCTCTGTCTGGTTCGCCTCTATGACATCCCTGCCCAGAGCCTGGAGCCTGTTCAGGACAGTGGAGGACAGGTCCCCTTCTGTGGTGATGGCCCAGACCTGGCTGTCAGCCCTGATCCTGCGTGTCTTGTCTAGAGCTGCGTAGGCCTCCCAGTGCGTCATCTGGCGTAGTTCGTCCATCACCACCAGGTCCACGCCTGAGAGTCCTCGAGCGCCACCAGTAGAGCCCGTCGCCAGCTTGTAGCGTCCACCCTCTATGTGGAACTCCTCCTGGCCTGTGGCCCTACGCCTACGATCCAGCTTGAGCCCTGCGTCATAGGCCAGATCCCAGACCAGGTTCATTACCTCTATTGCTACCCAGCGAGTATGGGCAGAGCCCAGGACGAACCTCTCACCGAACAAACAGATGCCGCCCAGGATCCTGACTGCGGACAGGAGGCTCTTTCCGTTCTGTCTGGCCACCACTGCCAGGAGGGTTCTGTACCTGAACTTTCCGTCTCTGCGTACACAGCCCTCCCTGAGGAGGAACTCCTGCCACGGCATCAGCTCTATGTCCAGAATCTCTCTGGCCCAGGCGATCAGAGCGTTCCCATACCGATAGTCAAGGGTCTTGTCGCTAACTGGGCTGATCCGGGGTGGAATTAACGCTAACCCAGGCTCGGTTAGACGATAATCCATTTGGTTTAGCGTTAAATCGGTTAGAGGGTTCTGACCTGGGAACTTTCGGTCTGCCGG
>Ga0193692_1000082_pt1 | contig 21994 bp, 17 predicted proteins | sample L3a1metaG_FD_144917 | JGI IMG/M metagenome (GOLD analysis project Ga0193692, IMG submission 144917) | Soil microbial communities from a riparian zone of the East river system, Colorado, United States - L3a1 | ecosystem: Environmental > Terrestrial > Soil > Riparian zone | place: USA: East River... | reverse complement strand
GTGAGCGGCACGACAAATCGGATCGTTACCGAGATTATTATCGATGCCGATCAGGCCGAACTCAGCATGGCGCAACTGGCGGCGGCGCAGCGGGCGGCGCAACGCGAGTTCGACAAGACCACCGCCAGGATCATGGAGAACACCGCCGCCACCGAACGGGCGGCGGAAGCCGGGATAGACGCCGCCGACGCGCTGACGATCACGGCTGGGGCGCTCCGCAAGGCCAGAGCCGACTCCGACGCCTATCTGGGCCGCATGGACCCGCTGATCTTCGCTCATACCTCGCTGTCGCGGGAGATGGGCAAGGTCGGACAGGCGATCAAAGGCGTCGATACGCTGTTGATCGCCAAGAAGATCAAAGACGAAGAGGCCATCGCGCGGGTCAAACAACTGGAGATGCGCGAGAGAGAACTCATCGGCGTCATGGCCCAGTTGGACGCCGGGACCATGAATGCCGCCGACGCGCTGGCGTTCATGAGCACGACGGCGGAACGACTGTCCAAGGGGGTGAAGGAAGTCACCGTCGATGTCGATGGGCTGCGCGCCAAGCTGGTGCCGTTGGAAGCCCAGCAAAAGGCGTTCGCCGCCGCGCTGGCGGAAGTTAAGTTCGCCCTGGACGAGGAAGTCATATCGATAAACGAGGCCGGGGACGCCTACAGGCGGCTGTACAACAGCACTTCCGACGCGGTTAAGGGCATGACCGACGTGCAGGCGCGCATGCACGATATCGAGGCCGCGGCCCGCACCATGAAGCTTGGCGTCGTCGCGGCGAACCAGATGACCTTCGACCCGCGGATGCAGCCGGGAGCGGCTCCGGTGGCGCGCTCGCTGGACAATACCATCACCATCAGCAACCAGCTTTATGGCGCGGAGAAAGCGAAGCGTCAGGCGGAGCTGGAACAGACGTTCGCGGAACTCGGCCAACTGGAAGCCAAGTACAATCCGCTCATCGCTGAATTGCAGAGGTATCAGGGCAAGATCGCGGAAGTCGTCGCCGATCACGGCAAACTGGGGTCCAGCGCCAAGGTGATCGAGACGGAACTGGCGAAGCTGGCCGATGAGTATTACGCGAACGTCAAGGCGATCCACGAACTGGGCACGGCTCACGTCGATCTGGATAAATTACGCGCCAGTATCGATCCGCTGACCGCCGCGACCCAGAAATACGACAAGGAGATCGAACGTCTGCTGGCGGCCAAGAAGTTGCTGCCGGGAGAAAGCGACCTCATCACGGCGGCGATCAAACGGACCACCGCCGCCTACGAGGCCGAGGTCGTGGCGATCAAGAAAAGGGACGCCGCCGGCGGCGGCACGGGTGGTCCCACGCCGGAAGAACTCAACGCGATGCGCGCCGGGTTCGACAAACTGTTCGCCGCCGAGGAGGCGTACAAGGCCAAGCTGGCCGAAATCGCCGCGTGGGAGAAGAACGTCGCCGATGGAACGGCGGTGGCCAACGCGGCGCGGGCCGAGGCGCTGAACAGCTACAATAAACAGGTGGACGCGATCAACGGCGTCAGTAAAGCGCACGTCGATCATAAGAAGAAGGTAGATGACGGCACCGTTTCCGTTGGCCAGATGAAGTTCGCCACGCAACAGTTGACCGTGCAAACGTCGCAGTTGATCTCCGGAATCGCCACCGGTCAGCCGATCCTCATGACGCTGATCCAGCAAGGCCACCAGATCGTTGACGTGGCGATCTCCAGCGGCACCGGGTTCAGCATCCTGGGGGTCGTGTTCAAGGCGATCCTGTCGCCCATCGGTCTGTTCATCACCGGCATGGTCACGGTGGTCAGTTCGCTCGCCTTGCTGATTTCCTCGTCGGAAAGCGCGGCCCGCCGGTTGACGGGGTTGCGTAACGAAATATCGCTCGTCTCCGATGACTACAAGAACCTCGCCAGCGTGGCGACCCAGGCGGCGAACGACATCGCCAAAAACACGCCGACCAGCACCGCCGACGCGCGGGCCGCGGCCAAGGCCATCGTCACCACGCCGGGGTTCGTCGGCGGGGCGCGAGAGGTCGAGGCGATCATCGATGCGTTCGCCAGGTTGTCCGCCGCGCAAGGCAAGGCGGAACTGGACATGGCGCAGCTTGGCCAGGCGCTGAAAGACCCGGTGGCGTTCCTCGCCGAGATGGAAAAAACGCTGAAAGGCGTCGATGGCAATCTGGTCGATCACGCGCGGTTGCTGGCGCTGGGCGGCGATAAGGCGGCTGCGTTCGCCGTCGCGCTGAAGGCGGTGCAGGAAGCCGGTAAGCCGCTGGAGCGGACGAACTGGCAAAGGGCGGTGGAGGATCTGGGCAAGGCCTTCACCGCGACCGGGCAGTCGGGCCAACAAGCGTTTGATGGCATCGGCACCGCCGCGTCGAACATGGGTGCCGCCATCATCAAGGGAACGGCGATGTCCGTCCAGGCGCTGCGCGACCTGAACGACTGGGCGCAAAAGACCGGCGGTCCCGCGCTGTATGGCAGTTGGTGGCCGGGTGGCCCCGCGGGCGGCAATCTGCCCGCCGGAATGCGGCCCACGACGACCTATGGCGGCACCGCCGACGCGAGCCTCACGGCGGTCGCCAGGGCGTTGCTGGATGTCATCGCCGGTCCCGAGTCAGGCGGTCGCTACAACGTCCGCTACGGCGGCGCGGCGGGACCGCAGACCTTCGACAGTTACGCGACCCACCCCATGGTCCCGGTGCGGATTCCCGGCACTAACACGACCAGCGACGCCGCCGGCCGTTATCAGTTCCTGTCCTCGACCTATCAGCCCATCGCCGGGGAACTCGGCCTGACCGGGTTCAGTCCCGCCGAACAGGACAAGGCGGCGTGGGCACTGGCTCAATCGACCTACAAGAGGGTGACCGGGCGCGACCTGAACGCCGATCTCCTGGCGGGCCGCACGGCGGGCATCCCGGCGGCGCTGAAAGAGGTCTGGCCGTCGATGCCTGGAGGTGGGCAGCAAGGCATCACCCTGCCCGAATTCACCAACGCGCTGAACGCGCGCCTGAGAGCGATGAGTGGGAGAGATCCGGAAGGCGGTCCCACGACCGTCTTCAGTGCCGCCGGTATGGCCAACCAGACCAAGACCATCATCGACATGGCCAACGCGCTCGCGGCGAGCGAGCCAGCGAAACAGGCCGAGGCGCTCGGCAAATCGCTTCAGGTGATCAACAACGCCCTGATTCTCGATCCGAAAAACGAGGCCTACCTCCAGATGCGGAGAGACCTCAACAGACAGATCAGCGAGGCCATCCCCGAGATCGATAAGCTGGTTAACTCGATCAAGGAGAGCATCGACGCCGAGAGTCGGCAAAAGGACGCCTGGGGCCAGGGCAACGACGCGGCGATCATCCAGGCCAACGCGAACAAAGCCAGGGCCGAGGCGCTCCGGCTGGTGGGCAAGGACAGCGCGGAACTCATTCCGCTCCAGGCGAAACTGGCCGCGGCGTTCAACGAACAGACCAGAGCCGCCGAACTGAGCGATGCCGCGGCGGCGAAAGGCACGCCGCAGCGGCGCGTCGAGGCGCTCAATCGCGAACTGGAAGCCACCAAGGAACTGCTGAAGCTGGACCCAGGCAACGTCGCGTGGAAGCAACAGCAAACGGAACTCACGCGGGCCATCTACGAGACGGTCCCGGCGTTCGATGCCCAGGTTCGTAAAATCAAGGAAGACACCGACGCCAACAACCGCATGACCCTCGCGTGGGGACATGGATCGGAAGCGGCGCAAATCCAGGCGAACAGGGAAAAAGCCCTGATCGTGGTAAGGGAGAAATTCGGGGCGGTAACCGACGAGAGAATCGCCGCCGAGGCGCAAATAAACAAGCTGTATGACGAACAACTTGAATCGACGCGGAAGCTGGAAGCGCAACAGGCGGCGAACACCCCCGCGCGTCGCGCCGAGGAACTCACGACCAAACTAAAATATGCCCAACAGGCGGCGGCGGCTGACCCGGCCAACGCCGCGCTGGCGCAACAAGCGGCGGCGCTCAACAAGGAACTGTACGACAGCGTCCCCCTGATCGACCTTCAGGTCCGCGCGCTCAGGCAGGATACGGAAGCCAGCGAGACTTTGGCCGCGGCGTGGGAGAAGGGCGCGGTCGCCGCTTTCCACGCGGAAATAGCCAACAAGGCCCTCGCGGAAGCGAACAAGGTCTACAAGGAAGGTTCGGACGACGCGACCAAGGCGACCGCCGTGTTGACGCTTGAGATGGAGAAACAGGCGGCACGCGCGGCCAAGGTCACGCTCAACAAGGCCAACGATACCACCAGGGACGAGATCGCCGTCGTCCAGCTACAGACCAAAACGCTGGGGATGAATGCCGACGCGCGGGAACGCGTCATTCAACAGATGCGGGACGAGATCGCCGTGAAGAACGCGGCTCCTGGCGCTGAAAAAGAAGACAAAGAAACACGGTTGGCGTTGCTGGCCGATCTGATGCGCCAGAATCAGGCGCTGAAAAACACCGAGGCGTCGGTCAACGCGCTCAGTACCGCGTTCACCCAGGCGTTCGACGCCATCGGCAACTCGATCACCCAGGCGTTCATCAGCGGCCAGGGTGCCGCCGTGAACTGGAAGAACGTGATGACCGCCGCCGCGCAACAAGTGTTGCAGGCCTTCCTCAAGCTGGCGTTCGTCGGCCCCTTCCTGAACTACCTTGGCATCGGTCCCACCCAGCCGACACTCGACCTCGCCCTCTCGGGCCTGTTCAGTGGCGGCGCTGGCGCGGCGAGTGGCCGCGTGACCGACGATACTTCTGGCCGCTCCACCAACGGCATTGGCGGCTCGCTCAGTAGCATCGGCACATCGGGTGCCGGTTTCCTCGCTGACGCGCTGGGACTGAAGACCGGCATTGGCGGCACCATCAACGGCTGGCTTGGTGGACCTGGCACAAGCTTGTGGGCCACATCCGCCGGTTCGCTCTGGGCCACACCCGCCACTGGCGCGGGCAGCGTGTTCGGCAGCGGTCCGTTGGCCGCCGCCGGCCCCGGCGTGACCACGCTGGGCGGTGCCGCCGCCGGCATCGGTGGCGGCATCGCGGGTGGCTTCGCGCTCGGCTCGCTGACGGGCAGCGCGATCCAGGGGTCGCGCGGCACGACCGGTCCCGCCCCAATGATCGGCGCGGGCGCGGGTGCCCTCATGGGCACGCTGGCGGGCTTCCTGATCACCGGGGGCAATCCCATCGGGGCTTTGATCGGCGGCATCCTGGGCGGCACTCTGGGCGGCGGCGCGGGCGGCTTCATCGGCCCCAAGAAGGCGTCGCCCTTCTCTTCCACGTTGCTGTCGCTTGAGGATGGCCACGCCGTCGTCGGACGGACAGTGGGCCAGGGCGTCGATACCGACGCGGAACGCACCCAGGCGATCACCGATGTAGACAACCTGAACAATTACCTCGACTCGGTGGCGCTGAAACTCTCCTCGCTCGGCAATGTCGGGCAACTGGGCCAGAACTCGCCACACGGTTTCCAAGATCCGTCGAAGTTCAAGGATCTGGCTACCGGTTTCGATCAGTTACGCTTCAGTTCGGAAGACCCGAGACTGAACGCATACCTGCAACGCACTGGCTTCCCAGACAGCGCCGCGCTCCAGAAAGCCATCACCGAGTATCACACCCTGGTCGAGAGTACGATCCCGACGCTGATGAATTTCGGCAAGACCACCGGTTCGGTCGAGGCGGCGGTCAAGGAACTGAACGACGCGTTCAACGCGGCGGTCGAGGGGTCGAAGAAATACGGCCTGGCGACTGAGGAACTGACCGCCGCCCAGGCGGCTGGCGAGGCGAAGATCCGCGACGCGGCGAACGCCCAGATCCGCGACTTCGACACCACGCTCCGCATCCGCCGGATGCAGGCGAACGGCGAAGACCCGCGCGCCATCGCGCTGGCGAGTTTCGATCAGGGCGCGGACCAACAGCGCACGGCCTACAAGAAACAACTGGTCGATATGTTCGGCGACGCGTTCACCTCCACCGCCTATTACGCCGATCAGATGCGGCAACTGGAGGAGACGCTGGGAGCGGAGCGCGTCGCCCTCGTCAAACAGGCCGCTGAACAGATCATCGCGGCGGAAAAACAGATCCGATACGCCCTTGAGGATCTGATGGTGCGGCTGTCCAACGCCACGCCTGGCGACGCGCAGGGCAAGGAACTGTTCGCCTTCGATATCAAGGCGAACCGGGAGACGCAGCAGTTCGGCGACCAGCTTGCCGAGGTTTACGGCCAGGCGTACCGCACCACCCAGGCCTATGCCGACCAGATCAACCTGATGGAGCGGGTGCATGGCGCGGAGCGCGCCGAGATCGTCAGGAAATACGCCGAGGCGATCACCGCCGCGTGGAAGAGCCTGACCAGGGCGGATGAGGACTTCAACATCCGCATCAACGCCGCCACGAAGAGTACCGGTCCTTACGATGATCTCAACAAGGAATTGTATTCGTTCGACGTGCGGGCCAACCGCGAACGGGAAGATTTCAGCGATGGCATGATCGCCTCGTTCGGCGAGGCGTTCCGCGCCACCCAGGCCTACGCCGATCAGATGGCGCTGGAGGAGCGGACGCTCGGCGCGGAACGTCTCGCCATCATCAGGAAGTATAACGAACAGATCGAGGCGGCGTGGAAGACCGTGGTCACGGCTGACGAGGATCTGAACGCGCGGCGGGTCAACGCCGGATCGGCCAGCGCCCAGGACAAGGAATTGTTCAGCTTCGATCTGAGCGCGTCACGCCAGCGGGTGGCTTTCCGCGATCAGTTGATCGGCCTGTTCGGCGATAGCTACACCGCGTCGCAGTCCTACGCCGATCAGATGTCGTTGCTGGAGGTCACGCTCGGCGAGGAGCGGCTCGCCATCGTCAAGAAATACGCCGACGAGATCACGGCCAAAAGCGAGGCGGCGGCGGCGACGGCGGCGGGGTCGATCACCTCGCTGGTGGCCTACGCGCAGGGGCTGCAAACCTCCAACGCCTCGCCGCTGTCGCCGCAAGACCAACTCAGCCTGGCGCGCAGCCGGTTCAATGCCGTCTCCGGTGCCGCTGGCGCGGGCGATTACACCTCGATCCAGCAACTGCAAGGCTACGCCGACACATTCCTCAACGCCTCGCGCGCCGTGTTTGGCTCGGGCGAGGCTTATGTTTCGGACTTCCAACGCGTCCTCGAGGCGCTCGGCGCGGTGGCCAACGTGGCACCCGACACGCTCACCGCGTCGGTCCTTCAGGTCGAGACGCGCAGCCAGACCGCCGAACTGGTGTCCTCGCTGGCGGATCTGAAAGCGGCGGTGGATAACATCACCACGCAACTGCGCCAGAACGCGAGCGCCCCGGCTCGCATAGCGGCATGAGAGAGACGAGATCATGCCGTCCGTAACCGGCATTTACGACGACACGCTCTATGACGATTCCCTGTATGCCGAGGGAGGCGCGCCGGGGATCGGGATTTATGATGTTACGCTCTATGACTTTTGCTTGTATGGCTCCGCTCCGACCGGAGTCGTGGTCGTTGAATTTCCTGGGGTGGATATCCCCTTCATCATCGTCGAACTCGACGTGTACAAGCCAGGCACGCTCGTGGTGACGACGACAGAGAGCCATCTCAGTCGTCCGCATCTGGCGCTCGCCGACCTCGAAGATCCCGCCGAGATATCGGCGCGCATTCTCGCCAGCGATCTTGGCTATCGCACGATGGAAACCGACGTGGGCGGCGTCGTGCCGTATCCGCCCATCCTTGATCAGGCGTTCCAGGTCGATAACAAAATCAATCTGGAATTATCGGCCTCTGGTGTCGGCGCGGCGTGGGGCACCATCGTGTTGTCCAATGTCGATAATCAGTTCGACACGATGGCCGGGACGTTCAATTCGGACGGTCGCGGCGTACGCATCCTGACCGGCATGAAATCCTGGGACGGTTTACGCCAGTATCACCGCGATCCCAGCTACGCCTCGTTGCGATCCATGTGGGGCGGCGTGGCGACGCCGTGGTTCTTGTCCGACACGGCGCTTACCATTCCGATACGGGACGCCACATACTGGCTGGACCGGCCCTATCAAAATTCCGTCTATACCGGCACCGGCACCTATTTCGGCACGCCCACCCTGGCCGGGAAGCCGCTGCCGAGGACGCGTGGCGGCACCCCGGCGGAACCGGTGATGAACGTCACGCCGACGTTGGTCGATCCGCTCAACCGCATCTATCAATACACCGATGGGCCGGGGACCGTGGTGAGGCTCTACGAGGGCGGTGCCCAGGTCATCACTTACAGCGGCGACACCACCAATCTTTACGCGGGCGGTTGCCCCGCCGGTCAATATCGCACCGACAACTCGCGTGGCCTGTTTCAACTCGGCTCGGTCGCCGTCCACGCCATCACCTGTGATGTCACCGGACAATTCCCGCTGGCCGGCACGATCACCACTTTCGCTCAACTCGCCCTCTACATCCTGACCGAGGATTTACTCCTGCCGCCGGAACTGATCGATGTCGCCTCGTTCATCGCGGTCGATGCGTCGTGGCCTTACACGGCTGGCGGCTACTACGGCAGCGACGCGGCGGTGACCGGTATCGATGTGCTGACGGCGGTGCTGGCGGGGCCGGGATGCAAGATGATCTCCAAACGCGATGGACGGCTTGGACTCTATATGCCGCGGGCGCTACCGGTTGGCGTCATATCGGAGGTGATCTTTGATTTATCCACCATCATCAAGATCGATCCGGTTCCGCTCCCCGCCACGCTCGATCCGCCGCCATATCGTATCCGTTCCGAATACGATCATAATTTCACCGTGCAAACATCCGATATGAATACCGCGTCGATGACGGCGGCGCACAAGCAGTTCGTGGAGATGACCGGTAGTTTCGCTTACTGGAGTAGCACGGCTGTGCTGACCGCGTTCCGCCGCCCCAACGACCCGCCACCGATCCAGGGGATACTGCTAAAGCAGTCCGAGGCACAGGCCGTGGTGAACGATTTGGGGGCGCTCTGGGGTGTGCGGCGGCGGCTTTATGACGTGACCGTTCCGGCGTTTATCGGCGTGGCGCTGGACATGGGCCACGTCGTTACCCTGAAGTATCCGATGGACGACCTGACCAACGGTCTGGCCGGTCAGATCGTCGGCTACAGTTTCCGTTCTCCCGACGCGTCGGTCGTCCTCCGGGTGCTAATCTGATGGGCAACACGGTTCTTGGCATCAACAATTTGGTCAAATCGGGCGCGCTGATCGCCGGGTCGTCGGTACCGTCGATGCCGATCACCAATCTGCAAATCGATTCAGGCGCGGCCTCCGTGGCCTGGCAGACCGTCTCTGGCGTTATGACGCCCACCGATGGGGCGACCTTCCGGGTGACATCGGTACGCCAGGCCTGGCGGTTGTTCGGCCTGTTCCGCACCAATCTGTCGCAGGGCGCGAGCGTGACGTTCAGCCTGTTCATCAATCCGTCCACGCTGGTCTGGAGCGGCACGGTGACCGGGCCGCGTCCGGGCTACGCCCAGGTCGTCGCCGTGGCCCCCGCTGACATCGAGGCTGATTATTGCGTTGTCGATATCACCGACGCGGGCAATCCGGACGGGTTCGTGAACGTGCCGCTGGCCTACGCGGGACCGGCCTGGCAGCCGGTGCTGGGGCATACATGGAATTCGACATTTGGCCGGGACTCGACGGTCGATGAAATGATCTCGCGTGGCGGCCAGGAATACCCAACGTATCGGTTCCAACAACGGCGATGGGAGGTGGCGTTCGACGCCATCACCGACAGCGAACTGTGGACCGAGGCGCAGAACCTGGACCGGATTTCCCGTTACGGCGGCAACATTCTTTTCGTGTCCGATCTCGCTTCGGCCACGATAAGCGGCGAAGCGGTGTTCGGTCGTGTCACGGTGACCGCCGATGTCAGCTATATCGCGGGATTCCATGATCGACACGCGTGGAAATTCCGTATCAAGGAGCGCCTCTGATGCTCGGCAATCTGATCCTTGAGATGTGCAACGCGCCCGGGACGACGGCGGATTGCAATCTGCTTGGCCCCACGTCGGGGCGTCTGCCGTTCGGCTTTTGGTTCGCGAGCGGCGCGCAATGTTTTTACGTCATGAGTGACGGTACGCAATCGGAATGGGGCATCGGCACCTATACCGCCGGCAGCCCGAACAAACTGAATCGCACGACGGTCCTGAAGAACTCGGCGGGTTCGAACGCGCGCCTGAATTTCCTGGGTGAAACCAAAGTCTACAACGAGACGCCAGCGGAACGGACGCTGTGGGTCGATAACGCGGGCAACATCTCCGTCGCCGGGGCCAACATCACCGCCAAGGGGTTCTACGCGACGGCCACCGGGGGCGGCGCGATCATTGGTGTGCGGGAACAGTCGGGCGCGTCGGACAGTAAGGCGTGGGACTTCCTCTCGTCTGGCGACACCCTTTGGGGTCGCGCGATGAACGATCCCTACACCGTGTCCAGCAACTGGCTCTCCGTCACCCGCACGGGCATGACGCTGACCGGCATCACCCTGACCGGCACCAACATCAATTTACTGGGCACGGTCGCCGTCAGCGGAGGGCTACAGGCGGCTGGTGTCACGGCGCGTGCCCCGGCGGTCGGCTACTCGTCGCTCAACCTGGGTGACGCCGCCAACGCGGGCTACGTCGCCTTCTTCAAGGCCAACGGCGTGCGCGCGGGCTACATCGGCTATGGCGCGACCGTGCTGAACATGAACGCCGAGAACGGCTACACCGGCTGGAGCATGACCGGCACGCTTTCGGTGACCGGCGCATTCTCGGCGGGCGGCGCGTTCTCGATCACGGGTGCCGCCACGGTGGGATCGCTGACCGCCAATGGCAACGTCACCTCCACCAACTCGATGTCGATCAACGGCCAGCCGGGTCAGTCGGCGACGCTCACTCTGAAACGCCCCAACGGCTACAGCCAGGTCAACCAGGTCGTCGGCTACAGCGGCGGATTCAACCGCTGGATCTTGCAACTGGGCACGGGTGATAACGACCCACAGGACGGCAGCAATATCGGCTCCAATTTCTTGTTGGGTCGCTGCAACGATGCCGGGACTTACCTCGACGCGCCGCTCTTCATCAATCGCCAGACCGCCGAGGTGTTTATGAGCGGCGGGCTGGTGACCGCCGGTCGCATCTTCACCAACGGCGCGCGGGTCATCTCGTGTGGCAACTGGAACAACCCATCATTCTGCGTGTGGGACACGCACTTTAATTACGCCGCCGGGATATATGCCGACAACGGATTGCGCTTTGGCGGGATGGATGGGTCTGGTAACCCGATTATTTATTACGGCGGGATGACGACGGAGAGCCCTCTCGGCGATGGCAACCGGGGCAGTCTGAGTATGACCGGCAACATCACCGCGTCAGCTCATCTCTACGCCGGTTATGATCTCGGCGTCGGACGCAACGTCGGCATCGGCGGAACCTGTAATGTCGCCAGCCGACTCTACGTCGCCGCCGGCGACAACAGCATCAATTGCCGGGTCAACAATTCCTATACCACGATCTGTGGCAGCACCGACTTTAGTGGCGGGGCCAACTTCATTCTCAGCGGTGGCGGGCGCGCCGCCTACGCGCATGAGTGGTACTGGGGCAGCAGCCGGACCATGATGCTGGAACCCAACGGCAACTTCCATGTCACGCAGGGCATCTTCATCGGCGAGGCGGCGGGGGCCGATTTCGTGATCTATGGCAACCTCCCTGGACGCGCCATCCGGTTTCAGGCCGATGGCTGGGGGTTGTTCTGGAGCAACGATGGGTCACTGGTCTATCGGGCGAACAACACGGCGTTCGGCGGCAACAACGCCATGTCATGGACCGATGGCGCGGGTAATTTCCATTGCCGCGGCGCGTTCATGCCCGGTGACGGCGCGTCGGATGAGCGGGTCAAGAAGGAGGTCGCACCCTGGAAGCGCGGCCTCGATGTCATCATGCGACTGACGCCGGTTTCGTATCTCTACAACGGCCTGGGCGGCGTGCCAGATGATGGCAAGCGCCGCGTCGGGCTGATCGCCCAGCAACTGGAGAAGCTGGTGCCGGAAGCGGTGTATCATACGCCGCCACAACCGATGGACCCCTTCGCTGAAGAACAAGTGCCAGACGCGCGCTTTCCCGGCCAGCTATCGGTGGACGAGAAGCCGCTGTTGTTCGTCGCGCTCAATGCGTTGCGCGAACTGAACGATAAGCTAAACAAAACCACTGACGATCTGGCGGTCGCCATCCGGCGGATCGTCCAGTTGGAGAGCCGCGCGGCACAACCAACCTGAAGGAAGCGACATGGAACTCACCGACAAAGTATCGATCACGTTGGAAGCGCAGATGTGGAACGGGGTGATCGATGCCCTGCACAACGCGCCCTATCGACAGGCCGCGCCGGTCATCGCCGAGATCATGCGTCAGGTGCAGGAGGTCGGGTTGAAGGCGGCGAGGGCGGCGATCCCGGCGCGCGAGATGGCGGCGGGCGAGGAAGCGACGGTCCCGGCGGCGACGAACGGAGCGGCGCACGCGGGAACATGATTCCGCGTTCCATGACGCGCTCAACAATTAGCATGGGAGGTCGCTCATGGGGATCATCGCGCCTGGCGAAACAATCTACGCCACCGATATATTGGCGATACAGAACAAAGCCAATGCCGCCGTCCCGGCATCGGGGCTGGGAGCCGCCATTCAAAGTTATCTGAGTGGTTTGCCGACCAGCGACGCGGGACTGGCCACGGGCGCTCTGTTCTGGAACGGAGGTTTCCTGTGCAAAAAAGTCTGATCCTGGCGGCGCTCCTGTCGCTGCTGGCTGGCGCGGCTCGCGCGGCCTGTCCCGCCAATCCGGCGGACTGCGGCCCAGTGGCGGCGAGCCAGGTCACGACGCCAATCCTGAACGCCACCGGCACCGTGAAGATGTCCGCCGTGCCCTCCGGGACGCCAACGGTTTGTCTGGCTCGGAATGTAAGCGGGGATGTCGTCACGACAGCGTGCGGCGGTGGTGGCGGCGGCTCGCTGACGGTCACCGATACGGCGACCTCGGTCGTCGCGACGACCCTCACATTCCCTTTATCCACATTCGTGGTGACGGATGGGGGTAGCGGCAACGCGATTGTCGGCATGAAGGTCACGGACAACACGCACGCCGGGTCGTTCAGTTCATGGAATGTCGGCGGTCAGGACACCATGACCGCCAACGGCACGGCGACGCTGCCGACGCTGACCGCCGGTCAGTCGTTCATGTTGGTCACCGCCTCTGGTGTGACCGCGACACTGACGAAGCCGGGTGGCGTGACCCTTGGCGGGAGCGTCGCGTCTCAAACCACGCTCGGGCCGGTGAGTTTCCTGTCCTGCGTTTACAATTCCGGGGCGCTTTATAACTGCGTCAGCGGCAGCGCCACGTCCACGGGTGGCGGCGCGGTTACCGTCGCGAACAGCACCGCCGTCCTGGGGACATCCTCCATCGCGTCGGGCGCTTGCGCCGCCGCCGTGGTGAGCGCCGGGTCGGGGATCGCGACGACCGACACGATTACATGGGGCTTCAACGGAGATCCCACGGCGGTGACGGGTTACGCGCCAACGGTCAACGGAATGTTGACGATCATCGTGTATCCGTCAGCCAACAACGCCAACTTCAAGGTTTGCAACAACACGAGCGCCTCGATAACCCCATCGGCGGCGATCACCCTGAACTGGCGGGTGGTGCGTTGATGAAAGCCCTTGCTTTCCTTTTCATCCTTCTTGCCGGCTCCGCGTTCGCTCAAGGCGGCATGGGGCCGGGACCGGGCATGGCGCATTCGATCGCCGGTGGCCACTCCATCGTCTTTTCGTCGCTCTCCACTGGCGGTTCCATCGGTGGGGCGTCGATAGCCGGGGGTGGAACCTATGTTGGCACCGCGCCGACGTCCCTGAGTAGCGCGACCTGGGGCGGCACCGGCTGCGCCGGGTCTTCGGCTGTCGGGGGGTTCAGCGCGAGTAGCGGGACGTGGTCGGCGGCCTTCGCCCCTCCGGGGTCGGGCACGGGCGGATCGTGCAACATCTCGATCACGGACAATCTTGGGGCCGGGGCGACCTCGCCCAACGTGACCGTGACCGGTAACTCCATCACTTTCCCGACGCTCGCCAATGGCGCTATCGGCGGTTCCACGATAGCCGGGAGCGGCGCTTACACGGGGGTCACGCCGACCTCCATCAGCACCGCGACATGGGGCGGCACCGGCTGCGCCGGGTCTTCGACCGTCACCGGGTTCACGGCGGGTAGCCTCGCGTGGTCGGCCAACTTCAGCACGCCGGTATCAGGCGCGGGCGGATCGGCCTGCAACATCACGATCACGAATAACCTTGGTGCCGGGGCGACCTCGCCGAATGTGACCCTTTCCAACAGCGGAATGACCTTCACGGCGCTCGCCAATGGTTATGTGGGCGGGATAACCATTCCAGGGAGTGGCACTTACAGCGGCACGACACCCTCCTCGATCTCTTCGGCGACGTGGGGTGGCAGTTGCTCGGGATCAGCCACGCCTTCGAACTTCTCGGCTTCAGGCGGAAAATGGACCGCCAGGTTCACGACCCCCGCTGGTGTCGGAACGGGTTGCACTCTCGGCATCACCAACGACCTGTCGAGCAACGCGACATCGCCGGGGGTCACGATATCAGGTGCCTCATCCACATGGGCCGTTGTCGCCAACGCGGACGTTGCTGGTTCCTCGGGCGGAACGACCGCGGCAGTCAATACAACCGGGGCGAAACTGATAGTCGCCTGTGTTTCCTTTAATAATCCAGGGGCATTTAGTAATGCGACCGTAACGGACAATAAAGGTAATACATTTGCAAAGGCCGGGACAACGCCTGTTGATGGAACCGTTGATAATTCTACCGCCCTTTTTTATAAAATAAGTCCGACCGTGGGGACGGGGCATACCTTCTCCATCTCGGCCCAGTTCTCATCCAGTCAGGTTATCGCGTTCAGTGACAGCGCCGGCACGCCTGTCTTCGACCAGTTGGCCGGGGATAAAGGAACTGGCACCACGCTTCAGGCTGGCTCCATAACACCCGGCGCGAATAATAGTCTGGTGATACAGTGCAACAGTTCTCAGGCATTGCTCGGTGTTTCGATTGACGGCGGCTTCTCGATTACGAATGCCGACCCATTTCTTGTCGCGACGTATTTTTCCGGTGCCGCCGCCTATTACTTTCAACCAGCCGCCACCACCATAAATCCAACGTGGAGCGGTCTGTCCACGACAAGCGCCGCCGGGACCATGTCATTCAAACCATGAAAGTCCTTCGGGCCATGAAGAACCTTTCTCCTTTGGCGCTTATCGTCGCCTTCCTGACGCTGGTCGCCCCGGCGTCGGCGTTCTTCCCGCGCGGCAATCCCGTGACTTCCGTGGCGTCCATCGACGGATGGTATAATCCCGCGTGGTTGTATCGGAAGACCATCACCATCGATCACACCAAAGTCTTGTCGAGCGGCGGCGAGACATATGCGGGCTTCCCTGTTTTGGTATCGGAAACCACCGACGCGAACCTGGCGGCGCACGCGCTGTCGACCGGCAACGACATCTTGTTCACGGCTTCCGATGGCACGACGAAACTAAATCACGAGATCGAGCAATACACTTCCAGCACGGGAAAACTCGTGGCCTGGGTCAGGGTTTCCGGCCTGTCAACATTCGTTGATACCGTGCTTTATATGTATTACGGCAACGCCGCCGCTCCCAATCAACAGAACGTCGCGGGAACGTGGGACAGCCACTTCAAGGGCGTTTATCATCTGGGACCAAAGGACACGAGTTACACGATCCAGCGCATCCCAACCGGCAATCCGGTCGTCCCCAATATCATCGGGGGCTGGACGGATTCTCAGACATACGATCAGTTGCCGATGGTCGATCCGGCGGACTCGACAAAGCTGATCATGTTCTTCTCGGGAATGGCCGCGCCCACGTCATCTGGACATGAGTGCATCGGTCGCGCGACGGCGACGGTGGCCGCTCCGACTGTTTGGACGCAATACGCCGGTAACCCGATCATCTGCGACTCGCACAATCGCCGCGTGGACTCCGTGATCTACACGGGCGGCGTCTATTACATGTATTCCACTGACGACACCGACCAGAACATCCATCTCTTCACATCCACCAACGGAATCGCTTTCACCGATCAGGGCACGGTTCTCACGCCGACCGGGCAGGGCCGCAACGACGGCGACTTTGTTTCACAAGGCGCGGTATGGTTGGAGGGCGGCGTCTGGACGATGATCTATTCCTACCGGAACGGGACGAACATTCTCCCCGGCTATCGGTATGCGACATCCTCGAATGGCACGACGTGGGTCAAGGGCGGGACCGGAGACATCCTGTCGAAGGGGCCGCTTGGCTCGCCCGACCAGTCTTTCATGGAGTGGCACCATATCGTTAAGGTCGGGTCCGTTTATTATTTGACTTACGAATGCTGGAATGGCGACAGTGGCGGACTCAATGGCATCGCCACGGCGTGCATTGCCTCTAGCACGAGTTTAACCAGTGGGTGGGTGAAGTCCGGGGTTAATCCGTTCTTTCAACAATCGAAAACGCCGGGAGCGTTCGATGAATATCATACGTCATCTCCTGGGCTTTTTCTCAACAGCGACGGGACGTGGTATCTCTTCTATTCCGGGTCGCAATCGGCGAATCCTTATTTCTCGCATTATCAGATCGGCATCGCGACGTTGCCGGGAACGCCCGCTGATCTCGTGACCGCTGGCGTGACTGACTCAACCGGCGCGAACTCGTTGACGGGGACCGCCTTGGTCCCCGTGACGGGCAAGACAGGTGGCGCGTTTACGTTTGACGGCGTGAGTAGCCACGCCAGCTCACTGACCCCGGCGTCAGTCGCCGTGAACAACTACACGATACAGGCGTGGGTAAACTGGGCGTCGTTGTCGCACGAGTGTTACGTCGCGATGAATGGAACCGACGCTCTGGGCGGCGGTACCGGATACGGGTTTGGCATTGGAAGCGGGTCCGGTGGACCGGGGAATCATTTCGCGGGGATCGCGCCAGGGGTCGCGTGGTTGGACTCTGGTGCCACCTATGCTTCCACGGGCGCGTGGAACAGTATCGTGATGCAGCGAAACGCCACGACAACAAGTTACCGTCTCAACAATGTATCAACTCCGAATACATTCACCAACACACCTTCGGTGCCGCTTCAAACCTTTTCCGTTGGAGCGGGAACCACGGCCTTCTCGTGTAATGGCACCATCGATGAGGTTCGTTTTTCCGATGTCGCTCGCTCGTCGGGGTGGCTGACGACCGACTACGTAATGCAGAACGCGCCTGGCGCGTTTTTGTCGATTGGCGCGGAGACGACGCCATGAACGCCTTCGCGGCCCTCGTCATCTGGCGGAAGGAGTGAAACCATGACCCCAGGCTCATTGCCTCTCACGCTTTACCGCGGCGACACCTATGGCTGGCGCTTCGTGCTGTGGGCCGACGCGGCGAAAACAGCGCCAGCGGATCTGGCCGGTGTGATCGCGAAAGCGGAGATCAGGGACAAGTCGGCGGGGACCAACATCACGCCGTTGCTCTGCACCATCGAAATGCCGAACGCCATCCTGGTCACGCTCGGTGCCACGGCGAGCGCCAGGCTACCCGCCAAGGGGATGTGGGACTTGCAGTTGACTTATCCCGAGGGCGAGGTGGCGACGGTGCTCGCGGGTGCCGTGACGGTCGCCGCCGATGTGACCGACAGCACGCCCACCGCGCATGCCTTCACCCCGGCCATCGTCGCGTGAGCGAGACGATTGTCGAGGTTGTCACGGTCGAGGCCTCGACCCTGACGGTCGATGTCGTGGTGTCGCCGCCGGTCGCGGCCATCGACGTGGTCGCGCCGCCGCCAGCGGCGGTCGTGATCGAACTGGTGGAATTCGCTGGTCCCCCCATCGGCTATCCCCAGTTGCCGGCGGAACTGCGGCAACTGCCGATCAGCTTTCCGTTCGGCGACCGACCGGGGGCCGGGTCGGTGGTCAACGTGCCGATGGGGTTCACCGTCACCGTGCCAGCCGGTCTGGCGGGCACGCGCGTGTGGTCGGGGGCCAGGGCGAGCGCCAACGCGACCTTCACCCTCAACCGGCTCTCGGGGATCACGGTGACCCTCCTGGGCACGATCACCATCACTCCCGCCACCAACACCAGTTGCATCCTCGCCGGTCCCGGCGGAACGGTCCCGGCGGGCGACGTAATGCAAATCCTCGTCGGCGCGCAGGACGCCACGCTGGCCGACGTGGGCATCACCGTCATGGCCAACCGCGTTTAACCTAACGGAGACAACCAATGTCCATCGCCAACGTCACCGAGGACGCCATCCTCAACCTAATCTTCTCGGCCACCACCTGGGCCAACTACGCCAACAACGCGACGACCACGCCCGAGACGCAAATCTTCGCGCAGTTGCACACGGCGGACCCTGGCGAGACGGGGACCGGCTCCACTTCAGAGATCACCTACACCGGCTATACACGCGCCACCACCGCGCGCAGCACCGGCTGGACGACCTCGTCGGCGGGTAGCACCAGTCCGTCCGCGATCATTTCGTTCACGATTGGCGGCGCTGGTGGCTCGCCGGTCGCTACTCATTTCTCGGTCGGCAAGAGCGGCGGCGGCACCTCGCCGATCCTGTTCAGCGGCACCGTCACGCCGAACATCACCACCGGTAACGGCGTCACGCCACAGTTGTCCACCAGCACGACGATCACGCTCGACTGATGGAACACGCGGCTGAGTTCCGGCGCTGCCTCGTGGAGATGGACGCACCGGGCATCCGCGCGATCTGGAACCACGTCGCGCCGAACATGCCGCAGCCAGTGGATGACGAAGAAGCCCTGATCGGTATCCACCTGGCGCGGCTGGATCTTCCTGGGATGACGCGGCGGCAGCGTGACTACTCGGCGCGCTTCCTGGCCGAGAGGGAGACGGGACGGCGGGCGTTGGCCGTGGGGATATCCGTCAACGCTCCCGCGCATCGCCAGGCCCAGGCGTTGTCGATCCGGCACGAGATGTCCGAGGCGGTCCTGCTATCGGTGCGCGATGGCCTCGACCTCGATGCCGATGCGAGGGAAGTGTCGCGGCGAATGACGATAGCGAGAGGGAGAGGCTGATGCCCGACTATGCGAAGATGAAAGACGAACTGGCGCTGCCCGAGAACGCCGCGCTGACCGATCAGCAGATCGCCGATGCCTGGGAAGCGCCCATCAATGTCGTGGTGGATATCCCGGTGCCGATGATTGAAGGCTACCTGCGGGCGCGCATCCTGACCGGCGGTTTCCGCCGCTTCATCGCCACGCCCCCGGTGGGAGCGACGGTGGAAACAACGGACGGGTTCGCCGACATGTTGGGTCTGATCGACAGTCCGAACGCCAACACGCTGAAGATGGACGACCCGGTGGTCGCGGACAGGATTGCTCAGGTCTGGGCCGACGCGGAGCAATACGCGCTCATCACGCCGGAACAACATAATGACCTGATGGCCATGGGCGTGAACACCACGACACGCGCTATTCAGCTTGGCCTCATCAAGAATGTCCACGATACCGTTGGTGAGATAGCCGCCGCGCGCATCTGGCCGGGAGTAAGCGAAAATGGCTAACACAGACCAATGGATTCCCGGTCAGGCATACACCGATACCCTGATTACCCTGACGGGGTTCAATTCCCTCGCGGCGGGTTCGTGGGTCAAGGGCGGGACAGCGATCACCGCCGGTTTGCTTGATCAATACGGACGCTATTCGTTCAGCATCGTCGTTGGTGGCACGACTGTCGCGGGCGACTATCTCGCACTCTATGGTTTGCCGGTTAATGCTGGAGGAACCACTTACGGCGATAACGTGGCGGCGGGCGCGACCCTGCCTTCGTCAACCTATCTTCTCGGTACCTGTTTCATCGCGGCGGGTATCACGTCCGGTAATCCCATCGTCGGCAGCATCCCTTTCTACATGCCAGAAAGAAGTTTTGTCTTTGGTGTCGCCAACAGAACATCCGTCGCATTTAACGCCAGCGCGGCGGCGTTATCCAATTACGCGACCTTCCGAGACAACCTGAACGCCTGACGATGACGGTCATCATCCCAGCGAAACGGAAGTTCCTGGCACCGCCGTTTGTCCGAACGGTCGATGATCGAAGCGATCCACTGAACCTGGGCCTCGTCGGCCATTGGACCATGGACGCCGAGACGATTAATGGATCTCGACTACTGGATCTGTCAGGTTTTGATGGTCACGTCTCGCTACTCAGCAATATAAAGACATTTCCTGGCCGGGTTGGTCAGTCTTTGTCAGGCACTACTGATTTCGGAAATATAGGTCCAGGTCTCTCCCCAGGTCTGCAATTTTCTGGACCTATAACGACGACGGCGTGGGTCAATCCAAGTATTTCCAATGCATATCAAGGTATTATAGTCAGATCCTCTGCTGGTAATGGTAATGATCGTGGTTTCGCGATGTTCCTTTCCCAGAATGGCACGTCCGACGTTTTCGTTGGGCTGAATGGTGGTGCGTTCAATGCAAATATAACCCTTTCCTCTCCGTGGAAAGTTAATGTCTGGAACCATTTGGCCATGTCGGCGGATGGAACGAATATTAAAATATATCTCAACGGATTACAGGTCGCTTCCGTCGCGAATCCTAATGCGGCGTTAGCTGGAACATCTTATTCAGTGGGAATTGGTCGTGATCCTGGCTTCGGTTTTCCATTTAATGGTTTGTTAGACGAAATCCGCGTCTACAACCGCGCTCTGACACCCGCCGAGATCGCACGGCTCTACTGGAACCCCGCTCGTGACCGGGTGCCGTATCAGACGCGGGCGCGCATCGTTGGATCACCCCCCAGCGACCCGACTGGGTACGCCTCTGGCGTTGGCGCGGCGACGGCGACGGGTATCGGGCTGGCGACTGGCGCGGGAAGCGCGACCGGCACCGGAGCCGCCACTGGCGCATCACCACAGATTGTCGCCGCCACGACCGGCACGACCGGCGCTCTCAGAAAACGTCTGCCGTTCACGCCGCTGTTCAAGACATACGACGACCGGCGCGACCCGCTGAACCTGGGCCTCGTCGGTCACTGGTCGATGGACGCCGAGACGTTCAACGGGACGCGGCTGCTTGATCTGTCGGGAAGGGATAATCACGGAACCCTGGTCGCGTCTCCGTGGCTCGTTCCCGGACGAGTTGGACAGACCGCCCTGAGTTTCAATGGAGGCCCTCAATACGTCGCGACCCCGGCGGCTTTCGCTTTCGCGTTTCCCTCGGTGACCTACTCGTTCTGGGTTAATTTACCATCCACATCCATGACGGGCATGTTCTTCGAGGATGCGTGGCATTGGCTCGGTCCGGGAGAGGATATGGGCGTCGGGGCGTGCGTTGGGAATGGCGACGGAGATACCCCCGGCAATCATCTGCTTGTCCCGTTGTGGGGCGTGTCGTGGCAGGACACCTTTTTCAATATCGGCCTCGGTTGGCATCATATCGCGGTCGCACTGAGCGGCGGCAAGACAAACGCTTACCTGGATGGTGCGCGTATTTTCGTCGGAAGTTCTTCCATCGCTGGTCCCTCCGTCGGGACTTTTACCATTGGGCGGGATAATGATCCCAACGGCTTTCGCTACCTGAACGCTCAAATGGACGATGTGCGCGTTTACAACCGCGCTCTGACACCCGCCGAGATATCGCGGCTCTACTGGAACCCGGCACGCGACCGGGTGCCGTATCAGACGCGGGCACGCATCGCCAAAACATCATCCGTCATCTCACGGCGCACGCTGCGGCAACGAACTGGATCGAGGGCCTAGATGGAAGGATTTCTCAAACAGTCCACCGCCGTCACCGTGACCGTTCTGATGATCGACTCAGCCGATCATATCACCGGCAAAACGGGACTGGCGGCGGGCCTGACGATCTGGTGTTCGAAGGCCGGGGGGACGCCCACGTCCGCCTCGTTCACCACGGTCGAACTGGACGCCACCAACTGCAAGGGCCTCTACAGCCTGGCGCTGACCAGCG
>Ga0193692_1000081_pt1 | contig 22274 bp, 25 predicted proteins | sample L3a1metaG_FD_144917 | JGI IMG/M metagenome (GOLD analysis project Ga0193692, IMG submission 144917) | Soil microbial communities from a riparian zone of the East river system, Colorado, United States - L3a1 | ecosystem: Environmental > Terrestrial > Soil > Riparian zone | place: USA: East River... | reverse complement strand
CTGGAGGGCTCCAAGAAGCGACTCGGGATCATGGCCTACATCACGGAAAAGGAGGATCTCAGCAGCGCCGCCGTTGCCGATAATTACGAGAGCGTCAGGGCCTCTCACGCGGACCGCATGGGCTGGACGAAAGAGGAGGGAGCGGACGACAATCTTTTCTTCGCGAAGATCAAAACCCGCGTCGAGCAGGAGCGGTCCAATGAAGTCGCCATTCATGGATACCGGGAGGACGACGTTCCTATGATCCGCGCCCCGGATCAGATGTCCACCATCGGAGGCGTCGTCAAAGGCGGCATGGTTCCGGATACGGAGACGATCAGGAAGTCCCGCGAAGAAAGCCTTGTCTCCCGCGCCTACTGGAGCGCGGCAGAGGAATCATCGCCGGGCGTGAAGGGTATCGGCGGGGCGCTGCTAGGAAGCCTCCCCGACCTCGTGGCCAACTTCCAGAAGTTCGAGAAGGACAACAAGGGGAAGGTCATCCCCGAGCAACTGCCGCAACGCTATGAACTGTTCTCGCGCCTTTATCAGGCTGGGATGGAAGACCGGGCGAAGGCGAACGAGGCGGCGAAGGCGGCATTTCCTCTACTGGCGCGGGCTGGCGATACCGGCGGCGTTTCTGTGAGTGAGGCCATGGCGCTTTTCCGGCCTCTCACGAAGGATCAGCGCGTGCTGGCCATGGAGAAATTGAAGGAGATGGCCACGACAAAAGGCGGGCAATCCGGCGTGGACGTTGCTGGAGTTGCCCCGGACGGGAGCGCACTGAAGGACGCTGGCGCGCTCGCATCACAAGCCCTCATCGGCACAGGGCGCGCCCAATCTAATCTCTTGGAGGATGCTTTCCGTGAGGTTGATATGCTCGAGCGTATTCACCGGGAAACCTACGGCAAGGATGCCGCCAAGGGCCGTCCCGCCATCTCCGTCAGCTACGATCCTCTGCCGCCGGAGAAGGTCGCCGCGGCACAGAGAGACGATGCGCTTTACCGGGAGCTTCGCGGCTATTCTCAGAACTCACTGAACGCGACCCGAAAGAATACCATCCCGCAGATACTCGTCCAGACCTTCGCGGAGTCGGCTCCGATCATGGCGCTGACGGTCACGCCGTTGGGCGCTCCCGTGCGCTTCATGGCCTACAAGAATCAAGCACGCGCCGATTTGATCGGGCAGGGATACGAGCCGGAGAACGCTGACGCCATGGCTCCCTACATCGCCGCCGGCATGGTCGGAGCGGATCAACTCACGTTCACCGGGCTCACGAAAAATCCCCTCCTCAAAGCGTTCACGGAGAAATACGGGTCGTCCACCATCGGGCGCGCAGCAATGCGTCTGCTTGGTCACACCGCGAGCGCTACCGGCGCGGTCGAGGTTCGGAACTTCCTGGTTCAGGGCTACGTTAAGGACTTCGCCCACGTCATGGATCACAATATCCCCGGCGAGAATTGGCAGGCCGTGGGCAAGCAGATGGCGGAAAGCCTGCCGGAGACCATGGTGAACATGATGGCGCTCTCCGCCTTCGGAGTCGGACGCGCCGCCTACAAGGATTTCCACGGCCCTGGGATTGACCGTCTGGCCCGTGATGCCCGCGCATTGAAAGCCCTGGGCTTCCGTGACGAGCAGATTTCAGCCGTGGTTGCTGCCAGCGAGGGCGGTGCCGGGGAAGCCTTCAAGGAAGAGCTCAAGCGCCGCACGCCGGTCGGGAAAGATGACCGCATCACGCTGACGCCAGCGCAGGCTGCGGACTGGGCAGAGAAGGCAACAAAGGCCATGGGCGCTTCCCTGCCGAAGCGTGAAGCTGATCCGGAGATTGCAGCGGCATTGAAAGAAGCGTTCCCGGAGGCGACGCCGGAAGACTTGGCGGGCGTCCAGGATGAAGTGACCCCGGAGACGGAAGCGCAGGCCAATAAGGATGCGGGAATCGAGGGACTGCTCCGAGACACGAACGGCTGGCACCTGGAAGAGGAGGGCGGGAAAATCATCGACTCCGGCAATGTGGAGACGGCGCTGGACATGCGCGATCAGCTTACGAAGGAGAAGCAGGCGGAGGAAAATGAGGCGTTCGGAAAGGAATTGGATAAGGCGGAAAAGGCGAATGAGGATACCGTCTTGGTTGAAGGGCTGAATATCTTTCGAGACGAAGAGTCCGGAGGCGCAGGTGCCACCGAAGCGGGAGAGTGGGGATTTACAGGAAGGGAGTCACCCGGTCTCCAAGGGAGAAAGAGACTGCAAATAAAGACAAAGGGAGGAGGCATTGCTTGGGTTGTAGAGGAGCATCTGACGCCAGAGCAGAGAGCCGGACTTGAGAAAAACAGATTTGGAACAAGAGAAAACCCCAACTCCCGGTATGACGCTCCTTTTTTAAGAGAAGGAAGCGGCCAATCGGAAGCGGAAACCGCTCCAAACGAAGCGGGAAAGAAACCCGTCCTCGTCAGCGCATTCCATCGGAACGGAGAAATTTCATTGGAGTTTGATGCATCCCATCCCGCCCCATCCATCGAGGAACTAAGCGCGATGTTCAGCACTCCGGAACACGCCGCCATGGTGACGCCATATGCAGGGAACATCATTTCGACGGCCCGGGGGACAGCCAAGTATAAGATCCATTTCGTGGACAGAAAAACCGGATCGCACCGCAGCGCGCCCGCGGCCACTGCATACGAAAAGGCATTCGGGGACACAAAGGACATTCGGGGCGAAAGCCGCCTGATGCAGGCAGGCTCCCTGAAGGAGCGCTATGAGGCCGCTTTCAATCACGGCGAATCGGAAACTCCATCCGAATCCCCTATCGACCATCCCGGGCGCGATGTCCCGGAAATTGAACTTGCGAAGCCGGAGGCTGTAGAGGAATCTGCGGCACCGGTATCCGCCACCAGCGCAACGACGGACCGAACCTCGGCAGGAGGAGAGGAGACGGAGGCTAAAAAGCCTGGGACCGCACCCCCTCCTGCCGATACTCCCGAATCAGGCAACCGCGGCAATACCACTCACGCAGAACTGGAAACCACGGCCAAGGAGTTTGGGATCGAAATCCCCAAAGGGGAGAAATGGACGCATGAGGAGGAGCTACAGAAGGCAAAGGCCATCGTCGATAAAGACCCTCGCGCCGGGGAGAAGCTGATTGACGAACTCAAGAAAAAGAGCCGCCCCCTGGATCAAGTCGAGCGGTTCATCATCAATCACGAAAAGGAACGCCGGGCCGCAGAACTCCGGAAGGCCACGAAGGATTTGAACGAAGCGAAGACGGATGCCGAACGCGACATCGCCAGGGTTCGCTTCGACCTGGCCGACGAGGCCATGCAGGAGTTTCTGGAGACGGTCCATAAGTCGGGGAGTGCCGCCGGTTCCGCACTCGGGGCCATCCGCTTCGCGCAGGCCGCTGACTTCTCCCTGGAGGGCATGAAGGCTTACGTCCGCGCCAAGTTTAACAAAGGCGAGAAGTTCTCTGCCAGCAAACGCGGCAAGGAAATGGAGGCCGAGGTGACGAGACTCCACGGCGACATCGCGAAGATGGCGGACAAGCTGGCGGCGCTTGAGAAGGAGCGGGCGGAGGCCAAGGCGAAAGAGGATGCCGCCACTCAGAAGCAGGCCACGGCGGAAGTGGCGAAGGAGAGCAAGCCACCGCAGGGGAAACCCGGGCGAGTGGCCAGGGGCATCAAATCAGCGAAGGCATCGCGGGACGCTTCCCTGAAGGCCATCAGCAAGCTCTCCACTCGAACCGGCTCCGGCGCGGAGCAGTTGGCCGAACTCATCTACCACAGCGCCAAGGTTGCCGCATCCCTGGCGGCGGAGTATGGATTGAAGGGCATTTCCCTGGCCTCCCGCGTCATCAAAGAGGTAGGCGAACACTGGAAGGACGTGAAGGACCATATCGACGCCATCATGGACCTGCACGAGAGCGAGGCCCTGGTGAAGGCCATTGGCGAGGAAGCGGCGAAGGCTGAGGACATGCATAAGCGCATCGAGGCCGCTGCCGACAAGGCCGCAAAGGAAGCCAGCGACAAGCTGATAAAGGAAGTCGGCAAGGAGGCCGCGAAGGAAGAATCATTCCAGAAGAAACTCGAAAAGCAGGCGAAGGAAGCCGCGGACGCCGCCCGCAAAAAGGCCAGTGACGAATTGATAGCGGAAGCCGGGGCCGAAGCCGCCAAGCCTGATGACTTCGCCGCCCGCGTGGCCAGGGAGGGCGAGAAGCGCGACCGTGACTTGGAGAACTATCGCAAGGCCGTGGAGAAACGGGTGAAGGAAATCCGCGACCGCATCAAAAAGGAGGACTTCGAGACGCGGAAGAAATCGCCGTATGTTGACAAGGAGAAGGCGGAAATCCTGGCCGATTACAACGGGGCCGTGCTGGAGTATGAGCGGGCCAAAAAGAAGTGGGAGATGGAGAATCGGAGCAAGCAGCAAAAGGTGTTTGATGCCGTGGCGGACTGGAAGCGGAGCGCGGTCCTGATGTCCCTCCCCGTCATCGGGAAACTGACATCCGCTGCACTGGAGATGATCGTTCTAACCCCTGCCGAGAATCTCATCGGCGGCGCTCTCGGGAAGCTGCCTGGCATCAGCAAGGTAGCGGCGAAGGCTCCGCGGCACGGACGGTTCAGTTTCAGCGCGGAGGCTCAAGCTGTCGCGGAGACGTGGAGCAATTTCTTCAAGGACGTCAAAGATGTCTATCGGAAGGGGAAAACGGACTACGAACTCCTCTACGAGAATGGGGAGAAAATCCGCGTCTCTGGTGGACTCGGGGAATGGCTGGGACGGGTCCACGCGCTCCTAAAATCTCCAGCCAAGCGCAACGAGTTCGCCCGGTCTTTTGCCTACCGTGTCGAATACTACAGCCGCCACGGGGTCGGTGATGAACAGGCGATAACCTCACCGGAAATGCAAATGCGGATCGGTATGGAGGCGCTCAAGGACGCCAAACATCAGCTTTTCCTGGATGACACCGCGTTTACGAAGGGGTGGACGAAGTTCTGGGGCGGCATCGAGAGATGGGCGAAGGAGCGCGAGAAAGAAGGCGATCCCGTGGATGCCGCACTCCTCCGCACGGCAAAAATGCTGGCAAGCTGGGAACTCCCCATCGTGAAGATCCCGACAAATATCGTAAAGCGCATCATGGAATACGGGTTCGGGAGCATCCCCGGACTCGCCCGTCTGGGCGTGGCGCTCATCAAGGGCGTCCAGGATTTGAAACCGGAGCAGGCGGACATCATCATGCGAAACCTCAAGCGAGGGAGCTTCGGTGCCGCCTTCTTTGCCCTGGGATTCTTCAATCCCGGAATGGCCGGCGGCTACTATGAGCGCGGGCGCTACCCCGGCGAGGACGAGCCTGATTTCGGGGAACTCTACATCGGAGGAGTCCGGGTATGGAAAATGTTCGCTCACCATCCAGCGCTCGAACTGATCCAGCTCGGGGCCACGACCCGCAAAGTCAGCGACGAACGGATCAACAAGCACAGCCAGGAAACCAAGGGCGCAATATCCGGGCTTCAGGCGGGAATGCTGGGAGTAATCGAAGAGGCTCCCTACATCAATGAGATCAAGCATCTGGCCGATACCGTCCTGGACAAGGACAGTAAGAAATCGTTCTTCGGCGAGATGCTGAAGAGCGCCATTCCCGCAGTGATTCAGCAGGGGGCGCGATGGATGGACCCGAAAGCGAAGTCCGTGTTCCATGAGGGCGAGAAAGACCGGAAGGGCAAGTCTGTGACCCGCGAGCCAAGCGAAGAGCGCGGCAAGGGCATGCTTGAAACCGTGGAACTCGGAATCCCGGGGCTACGGAACACGGTGCCGACCGCATCGGAGAGGAAGCGTCAGAGTCATTGACATTGGCCATCCAAAGGCCATCATGCGCCCATGTCGGTTTCGGTCACTACTAGCTTTCAGGATTTTTCCGGGGCCACCATCGCCGTCCCCATCGCCGTCAACTTCCCCGTGATGGCCATCACCAACATCTTCATGGCGAAGCTGCTGGTTGGGGGAGAAACCTTCATCGACCTGGTGCCCGACGTGGATTTCACCCGGCAGGATCTGGGCGGAGGAAACTACACCGTCACGACCGCAGCCACCTACGCCGCCGGAATCACCATCCGGGTTTACCGCCTGACCCCGAACATCCAGGATTACATCTTTGCCACGACGGGACCGATGAACCCGGAGCAAATCGAGGCCGCGCTGGATTACCGGTGCATGGTCGAGCAGGAGATTGCCATGCTGGCGGGAACGCCCGGCATGGCTCCCAGCGCGGCCACGCTGACGGTTCCGGGCGGCGGCACCGGTAGAGTATCCCTGACCGCCTACGCATTACTCACGGGCGGCACCACGGGCCTGGGCGCGTTGCAGCAAGTCGCGGGATTGGGCACGCTCTCCCCGCAGCAATACCTCGCCAGCAACGGCCCTGGGGCGCTCGCGTCTTTCAAGACGCTGCCTGCATTCGGAGACGTGACCGGCCCCGCCGGCTGCGATGACAACGCCATTCCCATCTTCGACGGCACTACGGGCAAGCTCCTGAAGGCGGAGGCCGGTCTAAACGAGGGGCCTATCACACTCAATGGAGGGGCCATCACGGATACGACCCCGCGCCCGGTCACGATTCAGCAGGGCTGGAGCAACCCGTCCCTTGTCGGCAACGGGGTCTTGATCGACGTGGACGACGAGAACAGCGCCGCCGGGTCTTCAATTCAGCAATGGGCCATCAGCGGCGGGAACCGGGGCAAGATGAACAAGTCGGGCCAGATTAGGCTGCTCGACGGCAACGTGTCCGCCCCCATCTACAGCTTCGAGGCGCAGACCGGCACCGGGATTTACCGCAACGTGTCCAACGGCGCTCTCTCGGCATCGGTGGCGGGCACGCGAGTGCTCGGAATCTTGACGACGGTCTTCGAGGTTTTCGAGGAGCTTCTCGTCACCATCACGGCCACGCAGCGGTTCAGAGTCACCGCCACCGAAATCACGGCTTCGCTTCCCGTGGTGCCCGAGGTGGACAATACCACGGACTTGGGATCAGGATCGCTGGCATGGCGCGACCTTCACATCTCCCGGAACATCTTCGCCGAATTTGTCATCAATAACACGTCCGACATCACGGTTGCCAGCGCGACCACGATTGCGCCCGTGCATCCGGTTCAGTTCGTCTCCGGTGCCGTCGCCATTGTCACGATCACTCCGCCGACCGCCATGGCCCTCCTTGGAGGCCGAATCACCCTGATTCCCACGGGCGCGTTCACCTGGACAAACGGGGGAAACATTGCCATCGCCGGGACTGCCGTGGTCGGTCGGGCGCTTGACATGGTATGGCAGTCCTTTGCTACCAAATGGTTTCCGAGTTATTCTTAGTTGTATCTAATATGTAAATGGTTATCCTGTTGGAATGAGAACAGGAAAACGGCAACCAGTAGAGTCAAGGTTTTGGGAGAAAGTCAGGAAACTGGAGGGTGAAGATGCGTGCTGGATATGGACTGCGGCAAAGTTCGCAGGGAAGGAATACGGCGCATTCAAGCACGCAGGAGAAACTAGAGCGCACCGCGTATCGTTCCTGCTGGCCACAGGGAGGCGGTCCAAGGATTGCGTCCTTCACAAGTGCGACAACCCATCGTGCGTGCGCCCTGACCATCTTTTCGAGGGGACGCAGTTGGACAATTCACGGGACATGTTCTCAAAGGGGAGGCAGAATATCCCATCGGGAATGAGGCATGGATCAAAAACAAAACCGGAGTCTTTCGCTTTCGGGAAACAGAAGGGATTCAGGCCGCGAAGAAAGCTTGATATGGAGCAGGCGCGGGGTATAAGGGCGCGGTATGCAAAACGGGACATCTCTCTTCAGTCGCTCGCGAATGAGCATGGGGTTTCTGTCGCCACAATCCAGGCCGTCCTAATCGGCAGAGTCTACAGAGATCATAACCAACCAATCCCATGCCAGCCATCACCATCGGAGCCGCAGCCTACGGGGTCATTCCGGGGCGAAAATCCTCAGGGGGGAAAACACGGACCGCCCTCATCGTCACCCTGATTTCCGGGGATGGCTACCTTTCCTGGAAATCAGACGGAGGCACGGGAGAAACCCCGATGACCGTCGCCATCCCGCTGGCATTCTCGGGAGTGGAATACTCGGAGGTGATGTATGTGTATTCCGCAGCGGGCGGAGTGGTGAACTACACTGAATTTCCACCCCAATGAGAAGTTTCATCCGCGCATTGAATCTCGCAGGCGCTCTATTCGGCGTCGGCTCACGGGGAGGGGTTTCAGTGCTCGTTCCTGGCGGCGGCGGTCCCACGCCCCCGGGGTCCGATGACTACCTCCGACCCGGTGGAGTGGACACCTACCTCAGACCTGACGGAACTTCCGTTTACAAACGACCCGCATAGCCATGGCTAATCTAACACTTTCGGCCAACATGGATACGCTGCTACAGGCAGCGAATTTTGCCGCTGCCCGCACAAGTCTCGGAGTTGCCATCGGGGTCAACGTCCAGGCATACGATGCCGACCTTACCGCCCTGGCTGCGCTTACCTTCACGCAGAACTCGTTCGCTACCCGCGTGGGAATAGGCTCAGGGGTGCCTGACCAAATCATCACCATCGGGAATGAGTTCTCTCTCTCCGGGAACACGCTCTCACTGGCCAACAGTTACATCGTCTCCGGTGCGAACGCCACGCTGGGCACCATCACCTCTGAAGACATCAACGTCACCGGATCGGTTATTGCCACGGACGGGATCACCGGGAGCGCCATTGTCACCAGCAACGGCAGCTTCGCAGCCACCGTCCAGGCCACGAACCTGACAGCAAACCGGGCCTTCCAGTGGCCGAATATCCCCGGCACCATCGTTGTCTCGAATGCGGGCACGGTGCAGATCGGGACCGCCTCATCCGTGGATGGGGCGATTGTCCTCTACAACGGAAGCAACGGGAACTCGGTAACCTATGCCGCCGGCGCTCCTTCCGGTGACCTCACACTCAATCCACCGACCCAGACCGGCACCAAGACGCTGGCGGTTCTCCAGGCGCAGACATTCCTCGGCAAGCAGACCTTTATCGCGACCGGCACCGGAGCGGCCAGCGCAACCCTACCGCACGGAACCGCCCCAAGTGCGCCAGTCGATGGCGACGTGTGGACGACATCGAGCGGCATGTTCGTTCGCATCAACGGCAGCACGGTCGGCCCGCTCGCGACGGCCAGCGGCTCCGCGGCAGCAGGCTCCACGAATCAGATTCAGTATAACGTCGGCGGGTCGCTGGCGGCAGAGGCAGCATTCACCTACGACCCGTCCACGAACACGATGACGGTGGACGCCATCGACCTGGGCGCATCGGATACCACGCTGTCGCGGTCTGCGGCGGGCATCGTGGCCGTCGAAGGCAACGTCATGTTTGCCGCGAACACGAAGAACGACATCCTCCAGTTGGGAACCTTCGCCGCCGATTCTGGGAGCACCGATGCCTATGCCTGCACCTACTCGCCCGCGATCACGTCCTATGTGACCGGCGTTACCTACAAGTTCAAGGCGAATACGGCGAACACCGGAGCGGCGACAATCGACATCAACGGACTGGGGGCGAAGACTATCGTCAAAGTGGCCTCGGGGATTACGACAACGCTCGCGGATAACGACATCCGGGCCGGTCAATGGGTCGAAATGATCTATGACGGCACGAACATGCAGATGCAGAGCATGCTGGGGAATGCCCCGGCTGGCGCGGGAACCGTAACGAGCGTGGCGCAGAGCTTCACGGGAGGACTCATCTCCGTTGCCGGATCGCCCATCACCGGCAGCGGCACCCTGGCGCTGACCGTTGCTGGAACGAGTGGCGGCATCCCTTACTTCAACTCCGCCTCGTCATGGTTGAGCAGCGCGGCCCTGGCGGCGAATGCCCTCATGATTGGTGGTGGCGCAGGCGCGGCACCGGCCACGACCACGACGGGCACGGGCGTCTTGACGGCACTGGGAGTCAACGTGGGGAGCGCAGGGGCATTCGTGACGTTCAATGGGGCACTGGGCACACCGAGCAGCGGCGTGGGAACGAACCTCACTGGAACCGCCGCCGCTCTGTCTATTGGCGGCGCTGCTGCCTCACTCTCCGTATCCGGCCAGACCGGTCTGATAACCTTCACCGGCCTTGCCTCCACGAACCGCATCAAGACGGTTCGGGATGCTGCTGATACCATCCTCGAACTCGGCGGCAGCTACACACCGACCGGGACATGGACAAGCGTGACGATGGTGACGCCGGTCCTGGGAACGCCAACGAGCGGAAACCTCACAAACTGCACCGCTGACGGCACCGACGCCGTTGGATTCCGCAACGTCCCATCAAACAGTCAGAGCGCGGCCTATACAGCAGTCCTGGCCGATGCCGGAAAGGGTATTGATCACCCGTCCACCGATGCTAATGCCCGCACCTTCACGATTCCGGCCAATGGTTCCGTTGCCTACGCGATTGGAACCTGCCTGACGTTTACCAACATGACGTCCCAGGTCGTCACCATCGCCATCACCACGGACACGATGTATCTGGCAGGCACGGGGACGACCGGCTCCCGCTCGCTGGCCCAATACGGCATCGCCACGGCCCGCAAGCTCACGTCCACGACCTGGCTGATCAGCGGAACGGGACTTACCTGATGTCGGCCCTTCAACAACTCCTGACCAGCATCAACGCCGCCGCAGCCGGCGGATGCACGACCGTCCGGGATTCGGTTACGGGAAGCTCCAACGGGGTGACGACGGATGGTTATAACTATCTGGCCTGCCGGTTTACGGCGGGCGCTTCGTATACAACCTGCAAGGCCCTGTTTGACCTGTGGAAAACCGGGACCTGGAACATTCAACTTTGGTCCCATAACGCCGGGTCCAACCAACCCAGCGCGTTGCTGGCGACATCCGCAAACAATCCCGCCGTTGCCTCCACGGCCTCACCGGGGGCGGCGGTCGCGTTCACCAGTCTTGCGACTGCGCTAACCAGTGCCACCATTTACTGGATAATATTTTTCCACAGCGGCGGAGGCACTTTTAGCGGGACGAATTTCTTCTCCTCAAGGCAGGGAACCCTGGCAAGCGGACGCATTATGGTTTCAACGAATGGCTCAACCTGGGCGGAGGCGGATACCGGCAGCGCCTCTGCCTTCGTCACTTATTCCTAATGGGAGCGATCCAACAACTTCTCAGCAGCATCAGTCCGGGGTCCGCCCTGGCCATCACGCGCATTTCAGCCAACAGCGCTCAGGCCACGAGCGTCAACTTCTCGACGGCACCCACGGCAGGCGATCTCATCATCGTGATGGCTCACCGTGACGGGAATACCACGGCCCCGACCAAGGTGACCGGGTATACCACGATCGACAACACGACCGGCGCAAATACCAACTCGGCCATCCTCGCCTTCAAATTCAGCGACGGCACCGAGACTGGCACGGGCGTCTGGACGAATGCAACGAGCGTGGCTGTTCTCATCTACCGCAATGCTGGGCTTGGCGGATGGTCGAAGACACGGACGGCGGGCACGACGTCGCCGATGACTTACGGGACGCTCACGATGCAGCAAACATCGGGCACATCGTGGATTGCCGGGTTTGGCGCGACTAAGGCTTCGACGGACGTGGGCACGAATGCCCCCAGCGGGATGACTACGCGAACCTCCGCTACGGATATTGCTGCGTTTGACAGCGGTGCGGGTGCGGCAAGCTGGAGTGCGCAGACCGCCGCAGTGAACGGAACGCCGGGAGGCACGATCTCCTATACAGTTGAACTCATGGCGGTGCCGGTTGGACAGCTCTTGTTTACCAAGATCCAGCACGCCACCACTGTTGGTCCGGGAGGCGCAACGACCGCGGCCGTGACCTTGACGCAGGCCGTGGGATCTCACCCGCACATCCTCCTTGTATCCACGCAATGGAGCGGCTTTCCCGTCGATGTGGTCAGCATCGACAAGGGGGGCACGCTTATTCCAATTGTCGCCACCGGCACCGGCACACCTCCCAGCGGCTGGGGTGCGAGCCATGGATATGTGATAGGGACGACCACGGCGACATCGCCGATCACGGTGACCTACAAGCAAACGGACGGAGACGTGAACCTCGCCATCTGGGAAGTAGCCTATACCGGAGTGGGCACTCCTGCGTTGGACTTCGCGGACCGCACGTATGTGAATAGCGGAACCAGTGTCCTTGGCCCCGCCATCACGATGTCTTCCGCCAACGGGTGCGTCTTCCAAACAATCCGCACCGACAACAACGTCACTGCGGTCAGTTCGCCCTACAACTCTCCCACGGGCCACTCGGCATTCAGCGGGACCAATGGCGGATGGTGTGCGGCGTTCAACCAGACGAGCTACTCTCAACCGACCTACACGATCAACACGACCGGCGTGAGCGGTTTTTGCGCCGTGGGATTCGGCTTGAACCCGACCGCGTTTCAAACGCTGGCGATCTGTGATTTCGAGGCGTCCACGGACGGAACAGCCTGCACCGAGGCGCTCCTGAAAGCCTCCATGAAAGGCTGGCACGGGGGGCAGTGGAGCATCACCGGCACCGCGATGAAGTTCGAGAGCGATGCCAGCAAGCCATTCGTCAATGCCATCTCCCGGCTCAATGACGGCACGGCTTTGACGGCGGGAGCCGGGTCACTGGGAGTGGAGTATCTCACGGCCACGAATATGAGCTATCTGAAGCTCGACTTTGACCCGAATGGCGGCGCGGCGCACAACAACAACAGCTACAGCGCAGGCATCTGGTTCAGGTTCAACCTGCCCGCGAACGATACGTCCAACTTTGACGTGTTCAGCATCTACTCCATCGACCCTACCAACTTCGCGAACGTGGTCTTCCAGGCCAACGGCGGTGCCACCTCGCGCACCATCCGGCTGGAGACGGTCAGCTCCTCCTCTGTCGCTTCGGTGGATCTTGCGCCGGATACCTGGTATTGGCTCGCTCTGCTCTACAACCGCGCCACGAATCACAAGTTCAGGCTCTACGACACGTCGCTGAACCTGGTAGGAAGCGAAATTGTGGAGACGTTCACCGGGGGCGGAAACATGCCGGGGTATATCCTCATCGGAAACAGCATCGCGACCTCTCCTACGACCGGATACAAGTTCTGGTTTGACTCGCTCAAAGTCGATCCCACCGGGACGTGGCCGATTCTGCCGTAAAATAGGGGTTTGCCTTAACCCTTGCAAAGTGCCTTGACGTTGCGAAAGTCGGCACCTGTATGGCAACCGCACGGCTACAAATTCGGTCCGATTCTTGCAGGCTCCGTGCCATGGACGCCATTCAAGCCTTGCCCCGCCCGCGTTTTTCCGTTAAGAGGGAAACCATGCCAATTGTAACCGCCGCCGCGAGCAGCATCCCCTTTGTTGCCTCTGTGATTTGGCTTGCGGTTATTGCCGTCGTTGTTCAGAAGCCGGATTCCTCAGACATATACTCATGCCTGGGAGCTGCTCTCGCGTCGGTGTGCGCTCTGGTGGAGGCCCGCGATGCCGTGAGGACATGGAAGCAAACGATCTCCCTGTTTATTTTCTCTGCGGTGATTGGCAGCATCGGCCCGTCAATCCTCTACGGTGTCGCGAAGTCGAAGGGATGGACGAATGGAGTGGAGTCAATCCTGACATGGCACTTTTGGGCCGGGGCTGGCTTCTTCTTCGGCCTTAACGGATGGGCTATCGCGCACGGCCTTAACCGGCTTGTGAGGCGAATACTAGCGTCCTGGGCAGCGGGAAAGCGAGCCATCCCCGGCGATTCCGTGGCCGACCCTCCGACCCGTCCGGTAAATTAACCACATCAAATTAACACTATGGACAAAGGCAATCTCTTCTATCTTCTCATGGTGCTCTGGGTAGTCCTTGGCTCGTGGGCATACTGGCCTGCATCTGGAACGCCTGGAGGCCCCTCTCGATACGGCCCATTCGGGAGCCAACTCCTGCTGTTCTGCCTCATCCTGCTCCTGGGCTGGCACAACTTCGGACCGCCGATTAAGTAAAATGCACGACCTGGACCACGCAATTTCCACTTTGACCGCTGCGGTAAATCGCGTAGCGGACAATCTCGCAACGCACAACGAACTCCACCAAATCAATATGAAACTCTCCGAACTCGGCACCAATGTAGCCGCCATCAAAACCGAACTCACGAAGGTCTTCAAGGAACAGCAGGACAAGTTTGATGCCCTCCAGGCGAAGTATGACCTTCTCGTCACTCAATCCGCAGACCCGGACCTTTCCGCGGAAGCCGCGCAGACGCTGACGGAAATCAAAGACCTGCTCCAGGCCGTGGACGACACGATCCCTGACCCCGCGGCGTAACCAATTTCCCGAATCGCGGAGCCCGTGTCGCACCGGGCTGCGAGAGAAGGGAATGCCTGCCCGCTCTTGGTTCGCCGAGGGCGGGCTTCTTTCTTCCCATGAAACCGACCCTCTCCTTCATTCTCGGGCTCGCGGAGTTCATCCTTGTGGTGGCCCTGGAAGTGTGGGCGGCGAAATAGGCGACAAGAATTGCAGAAACGGAATCCATGTAGTTCCTGCGGCATTCGCCTAAAAAGTGGTCGGGAAGACAGGAATCGAACCTGCAACCTCAGCGTCCCAAACGCCGCGCTCTGCCAAATTGAGCTACTTCCTGAGAGAAATTAACGACAGGCGGATTGCTTTCTTCCCCGCCAGTGTTTGACGCTGGCCCCGGTAATGCTCCGGGTATCTCCTGTCTCGCGGATAGAATCCCACATTTTGAGCGCCTGTCAAATTAATCTGGACATTCCATAGGAATCGGGGAGCATACGATATGGACTCACCCTGGCCTCAAATCTTCGGCGGTTGTTTCGTTATCGCCGCCCTGTTCTACACGTGGCTCAAGTGGCTGAATTGGAGGGACAAGCGGCGATTCAAGAAGATGTGTGAAATCGCCATCGGAAACAAGATTTACCGATACATCCCGCTTCTCGCCCTCCTCTGCCTCCCACTCACCGGCTGCGACTCCATGACGCCTGCCGAACGCGCTGCCGCCACCGGCTTCCTTGTTGATACCGCAACCCTGGCCCGGGACGCGGCTTTCGGGCCGAGAGTGGCGAAGGCGAAGCGGGTTAAGCCTCTCAATCAGAAATAATATGGGCGATTTATCCGACAGAATGAGCGCGCAAGCGGAACGGAATCCAGGGAGATGGGACGCATCGGCTCAACGGGAAGTGTCCCCAAAGGGCAAAGCGATCATTTATCTCCGCGGCTTCCAAGGAGGCGCTTCGTGCTCCGCTATTCCTGAGGGGATGACCGACAATGAAGACTTTAACCAGGGCTACATGGATGGACGGAAGGCGCTTCGTGAAGCAACGGATGCCGCCAGCAAAAAGTATGGATGCACATTCTCTGTTATTCGCGAAATGTCATGAAACCCCTCCCCTCCCTGTTGGCCCTGCTCCTCTGCGGATGCCAAACCGTCCTCTACGGCCCCGACGGCAAGCCTCTGGCGCGCATCCAGAGTGACGCGACAAACCTCGCCTACGCCCGCACCGCTGACGGCGCTGTCAGCTTCACCGCAGACCGCCTGAGCAACTCCACGGCCACGAATGCGGCCGGCAGGATCGTGAACACAGTGGCGGTCATGGGCACGGCTGCGATTACTGCGGTGCAGAGCGTGTCGGCGATTAACGCGGTAAGGAAGCCAATTCCATGAATTTATGATCTGCAACCACACTCCATCAAAAGAAGCGAAACGCACCGTTACCCGGAACCATATGGACTTCTGCGAGATGCAGTATTGGGAAAGTCCGTCCCGCGTGAATCTTGTCAGATTTCTGACAGCCTCCCGGCGATTCCGCGCCGTTGAGATGGGCGCAAAGTGGAGGCTCCCCCGAAAGACTCGCCTCTGTGTTACCGGAGGCAAAGGACAGCGTCACAACAAAGCGCGCCTAGTAGGATGAACGATCCCCAATTTGACGACCAACCCTGTTTCAGCAACCGCTTCCTTGCCATCCTGGCCCTGATGGCGGCGGGGATGATTTACGCCGTAATCTGGTATTTTAGATCATGAACATCGATAAAATCGAAGCTATCCAAGTCATCCTCGGAGTCACCCCCGATGGAATATTCGGCCCGAAGTCCCGGGCGGCTCTGGATGCCATCCTGGCCCCGGATGTGCCGGCTGACGTCCATCACGTCATGGCGTCCAGCTTCGCCGATCCCGCCGACGTGGCCGCGTTCAAGCGCTGCAAGGCCCAGGGAAAGACCGATGAACAGTGCTTCAAGGTGGGCGATAATGGCATAGGAAAGTGGGGCGACGATACCACGGCGGACCGGCCCATGTGCGCGCTCCCGCCCGAGGACTGGAACCCCCTTGGAACTGCCGCCCGCGGCAAGAAGGTGATTGTGGAATGTGACGGGCTCATCGCCGTCTGCGAACTCCGCGACACCATGCCGCACAAGGCGAACATCAAGAACGGGGCGGGAATTGACCTGAATCCGGCGGCATGGAAGGCGCTGGGGCACACCCCGCCTCAGATGCGGGCAGCAACGTGGCAGTGGGCTTAGCCGCCCTCCGCCATCTTCAAAAGCCTCATCAGAAGGTGGCGCTGGCCCTGGTAGTATGCCTGGCAATCCTCGTCGCGATCCTGATCCGCGATGCGTTCCAGTTTCTTCACGGCTTCAAGCTCCGCCAGCAACTCCGCATGAGTGATGGCGCGGGGAGGGGTTGGGAATGGGGGTGTGCTCATGGCGTCTCTCCTTTCTCGCGAGCAACCATACGGCGGTGAAGCTCCTCGTAAAACGCGTTCCGTGGAGTCGGGCTACCGACCCCGGCCATGGCCGACATAAGCAAGTCCCCGGAGCGCATCCGGCACTCGGGGCCTATTACAACCACTGATGACGGATCGTCGGAACGGATCGGAATATAGCCCGCTTCTTTCAGGGCCTTGAAGGTGGCGTCCGGAGTTTTGGTCGGGACGACAATAACAGGAGCGAGTTCATTCATATCTTCCATTTCAGTGCGGCGGCGATTGCCTCCAGGGTTAGTTTATTTCGGTTATGTTCCAGGTTCCGTCCTTTTGCTTGGCGGCGTAGCGGAATCGAATGGCCGGCCACTCTGATGCTGCCGTCTTGAAGGCGAGGACACTGCGGGATGCGCTGTGGTTGCGGGCCACGCGACCTTTGATCTCGATGCAAAGCAAGAGTGTCGCCATATTCCAGACGGTCAGGTCTGGCGTGTAAAGGCACCCGGATTTGAGCCGGAAGGTCACGGCCTCATAACGGATTTGATAGACGGGCTCATGGAACGCTCCGCCGGCAAGGATGGCCCAATACTCCCGCTCCGCTTTCGTGGGCTCAGGTGGCTTCGGGATGCGGATCGCGGGTTTCTTTTTGGCAACCCCGTCAGTCACTTCCTTCTTTGAGGCGAAGCTATGGTGCCGACCGTCCGCCGCAACGCAGTAGCACACGCCGTTTTTCTTGTGCTGCGCTCGCTTGAATCCGCAATACCAGCAGTTCGGATCGGCGCTTTCTTTCGGCATGGGACGGCCAGCCAACGCCTTCTCGGCAGCGGCACGGCAGGCGGGGGACATGGAGGTGAGGGGGATGGATTTCATTTCGTTTCCTCCTTATCAAGTCCCCAAACAGCGCAGAGCGCGTCACAGCGTTGGAGGGCGGTGGCCGTGGCGATCAGGAGAGTTTGCGCAATGGTAAACACTGTGCAACTTGATCGCCCATTGTGCTGCACGTCGATTCCGCAGACTTCCGCGAGACAGAACAGGTAGAGGTCACGATTCGTCAGCATCCCCTCCAGTGCGGCGACGGCGTCGAGAGAACCGGTGAAATTAGGGAGTTCGCTTACATGGGCGCATCCATCATCCGATGGAAGTCGCCATTGGTCCTTGTAGCCATTTTCCAAACAAGGCTGGCAGGGCTTCCACCCCGCCTTCCGCGCCAGGGCGATGCGTTTTTGTTCGGGGGTCATTTGGATTCCTCCTTTGCTTCTTGAAGCCTGTCCGATGGCACCCACACAATAAGGCAGGTGAACTTTGGTTTTTCCGCGCCCATATCAAAGACCTTCTCCTTCTCCGTGTAGAAGGTTATCGTTCCATCCTTCTTCCCGGCATTCGCCGACTTGAAGCTGGATGAGAGCGTCTGAAATTGCAGGTGCTCGTCGCCGACTTTTGCGAGTAGTTCGGAAAGGCTCATACCGCACCTCCCGCTCTGGCTTGCCACCCAATCCACCGCTGCTGCGTGCGGTCGTTCTCGTAGTCGCCGGATGAATGCCGGGCTTGAGGCAGGTCCGGAAATGCCGCGTGGAAGTCGGCCCGTGAGTCCTGCGCTGCGGGGACGGGAGGGGTGGGCTCTGCGCCGGGATGTGGCGGAAGGGGTTGCCAGTGGGTATCACTGGTGGCGTGAATCTGCGAAGTAACCATTTGGCCTGTTTTGCACAGGTAAAGCACACAGCCGTGTTTATTTCGGTCAGAGTCTGTCGGCTTCCTCTCGCTAAGTTCAATCCATCCAGATGGAGCCTGCCGCGTCTCAGCGGGGATGGTGATGGGGCGGAAGATACGCTTCTCCCAGGTTTTGGAACTCCATCGAGTTCCGATAGAATGGGCCGCGACAAGTTCTTTCGTTGGCGTAAACAGAACGTCGTTCTCGCTTATTAATTCGTGCTCCTCCAACGGCACATACGCCACCCTCCCGGGCTGGACGGGCGGCGGGATGGCTTCACGGGCTTTCCGCAACTCTTCCTGGAGAACGCCAATTTCGTTGTAAACGATACACCGCCAGCCGCCCGGGGTCGTAGGCTTGTCGTAAAAATACTCCCGCCATCGTTCGTGATTCAGCGCCTCAACATACCCGCGGACATGCTCGCGCTCGCCTTCGAGTTGCTGTTCAAGCGTCAAAGGTTCTCCGTGCGCGTTGTATTCAGGAGAATTAGGAGGCTGGACGGGCGGTGAGGCAAGGGCTTCGCGGGCTCTATCCCGTGTTCCCCGGTCAGGCACGCAAACGCTCCCGTTCGATGTCGTGCAGGATTCAAGTAAGTCAGTGAGCGCATCTCTCAGCGCGGTTGTTGGGTTCATGATTCGATTTGGTTAGCGTATTTCGGCCACAGCGGCTCTTGCCATCCCTTTCCGTAGCCGGGCCACTCCCCCGACTCCGTGCATTCTTTGAACAGGTCAATTACCTTGTCCATCTTCCGCCTCCCGCTCTCCATGGCCTCGTCAGGGACGCCAAAGATGGACACGGCGGGAACGCCTGACGACTCCACGGCAGCCCAGCAGGGAAGCGGAGGCTCCTCAAGATTCTCGGCCAGCGCCAGCGCGGTCTGATACCAGACGATTTGCAGGTCGAGGGCGCGATTGTAGGCGAGTTTCCCGAATCCCCGCGGCGAAGCGTCCAGGATGCACTTGAGATCCCCGAAGCACCGCCTGCCGGTCGCATCGTGGCCGGCCATGTCGAGCAGGGCCTTGATCTTGACCCCGCGATAGGTGGCATACACGGGAAGCTGCCGCTGCGGGCAGATTTGGAGCAGGCGCTGGAAGTCGCTGCTTTGCTCCAAGGCGCGCTGCATTCCGCTCTGCTTGTCCCATTCCTCCCGGGTGTAAACGGTGCGCCCCGCGGCCTCCTGCCCCGCTTTCCATGCGTTCTTTGTGGTGCGGCTCCCCTTGCCGGTCAGGGCGGCAATATCTGGCGGCATGATCGCGTGCGGGCGGACCTTGCCGGAGAGAATCCATTCGTCAACGGCGCTGCCCATTTCCATCGCCATCGTGGGCTCAATCTCCACGCCGGTCTTGCACTTCAAGTGATAGGCCGAGACAAGCCCCCACTTCGCGAGCGAATAGTTGAGGGCGGGGTTTGACCGGTAGTCGTTCATGGCTTCTTTTCGTTGAGTGCGTTCCAGAGTTTCTCTGACATCTCGCAGCGGACCTGCTCGCGATTCATCCAGTCGGCGCTGTCGGCTTCCACCGGTCGAACTTTAAGGACGCCCCGCATGTGACGGATGGCATCCATCAGCGTTGCGGCAAAATCCTCGTGAACGTCTTTTTCAAGGACAACGTCGAATCCCTTGATTCGGTTGCTCATCGTGCCTGTGCCTCCGTGAGAACTTCCTGCCAGCGGGCTTCGATTTGCGCCCACGCGCCGGGGCCATAGTCGTTTACCGACTGGCCCACGTCATTGATGATTTCGAGCGCGATGGCAGCGGAGATAACTTCGCTCATCTCCACGTCCCCGGCTTTAGCCAGCCCCTCCACCGCGCCACGGGCAGAGGTTGGTTCCTTCGGCTTGCGTTCACCCGGAAACACGGGCGGCTCTCCGTCAGCGATATGGTCGAGACGCTCCCGGGCGTCGTCCCGGGCGTCGTCCCGGGACTCCTTCGGCGGCAGCAACATGATGACGCGGGCGGGCTTCACCTCGCGGCCTGCAACAGCGCGCTCCGCCGCAATAGCCCCCTCGTCATCATCGTAGGCCGAGAATCCAAACGCGACCCTGATGCACTGAATCAGCGCCTTGTGCCGCAGCATCCGCCGCGGTGCCGTCTTCCATGGATCGGTGCCGCGGGTGCATTCCTTGAAATATTCCGTTACTGTCACGGGGCGCGACCGGTCCTTGCGGTAGATGCAGCAGCAGCAGGACACGGGGTTGTCGCCGTTGCCATCATAGGAAAACTCTACTCCGTCGAACTGAGGGTGCGAGTTCATCAGCTTGATCCATCCGTCCACGGAAACCACAGGAACGATGCCGCCGCTTTTCGCCGGGAAGGCGTAGATTTCACGGAGGAAGGGGTTCAGGTTGTATTCGCTGGCCACGATGGCGAGCGCCACCATTTGGGGTTCAGTCGCGCCCTTAAACACCGTCTCCTTGAGAGTGTCGAGCATTCGGGCAGGGGCGACATTGTATTTCGCGGCGAGGACATTCATCACTCCAATTTTGGAGGATTCTTGCGGGGAGGATTTAGCCAGTTGGGTATCAGTGCTCATGAGGATTTCTTTGATTTTGGTTTGAGGGATTTTTCGAGGATGAGAAGGACACGATCTGCGGCGGCGGTTTCGCACCATCCGCATCCGTTTTGCTTGCCGTTGTATTCAAGGCGGAGGCGAGTGGCGCGAAGGCCGGTCCCGTCAGTGAACAAATCGCGGGCGATCTTTTTCGAGAGGCGGGAGAGGTTCATACCGCATCCCCCTTCCTGCGCTGATTCTTCGGGGCTCGCTGCGGCAGGTTCGTGAAGTCGGTGATGACCCGCTGGCACAATGCGCCTTTGTTGGTGGCCTTCGCTCTTACGATCCGGCAGAATTTCTCATACACGGGAAGCGGAAGGCGAAACGATACTGTCTGGTAAAAGTCGTTTGACATGGGGTAAGAATTTCACATCAGACGGCAGCGTGCAAGTTTTATTATTTATTTCTTGCGCCCCCGCAATCCGGTGGCAGGTTGGGGGATGAGCATTAAGAAAACCACGCGTTCCAAAATCATCTCGGCAATGCGCCGCAAATCGAACCCGAATAAATCCGCTGACTCAATGGCAAGAATCCTGGGCGCTGTTGCTGGCGTTTCATCCAGGAGACTGGAGGCGTTCATCAACGGGGATGACGACGCCATTACCGAAGCGGAAGCGAAAATGGTTGATTCGCTGTCATGATCAAATTCATAAACGTCACCTCCGAAAAGTCCTTCCGCCCGCCCTCCGACGCGCAGGAGGCCCTTGAATTCACCTTTGTCTGCGTGGGCGAAGGCCGGTTCCTTGCCACGCGCCGCCCGCGCTCATGGAGCCTTGAACGCCCCCGGGAATCGAGGGAGTTTCGGGGTGATCGCCGGAATTGTTACCTCGCTGCCAGCCAATGGGCGCACAAGGCGGAGGAAAAGAAAGCTGTCAGCAAGTGCCCGCCAGAGTGGGCGGACCCGAACTGGATGCCAGGCAAATTTGAACCTGAACCCGAAACTGAATAAATAAATGAACCGCAGACCTGACCCCCTTCCTGTATCCCAAGCCGGCCAAAAGGCCGTTGTTCGCGAGTTCCTGGAGAAAACGATGGAATCGCAAATGGGATTTCTTTTCGACGGCGAAAGAGAGAAAGCCGCACACGCGCTGGCGTCTTCAATCCTGCGTGATGTGATGTCAGTCCTCCCGTCGTTCATGGAGTCAAAACTTATCGGTGAGCGCCGGTCATTCGCGAAGCCGTATGCGCCGTCCGGTAAATGGCGATTGATCCGCTTTACGGAAAACGCCGCATCAGGTAAATCCAAAGGCGGCATCCTTTGCCTTCCCGCGCAACTCTTCCCGTCCGATCCCGGGATTGACGCCGAATCCCTGGAGGCCGGGCTGACGCTCTTTAAGCGGCTCATGAA
>Ga0193692_1000080_pt1 | contig 22305 bp, 33 predicted proteins | sample L3a1metaG_FD_144917 | JGI IMG/M metagenome (GOLD analysis project Ga0193692, IMG submission 144917) | Soil microbial communities from a riparian zone of the East river system, Colorado, United States - L3a1 | ecosystem: Environmental > Terrestrial > Soil > Riparian zone | place: USA: East River... | reverse complement strand
TGCTTTCTATCTCTCTCTATCGGGTAGACAATGGGGAGAATCCCCTTATAAACAAAGGGGATTGAGCGATGAACCGAACTATCAGCGCGTTACCGGCCGCTATCGACTTGAGTCTTTATGCGGGTGATGACTTCTTTTTGGACGTGACGGTTACCGACGTGGACGGGAATCCGACGGACCTTACCGGCGCCGTTGTGGCGTCGCAGATTCGGACCAAAGCAACGGACACGGAAATCTTGGCCGAATTCGGCGCGACGGTTGAGGGGAACGTGATCCATCTTCATTTGACGCATACGGACGCGACGGGTTTACCGGGTTCGGCCGTGTGGGACTGCCAGACGGACACGGACGGCGTGGTTTCGACGTTGGTTGCCGGGAACGTCACCACGCGCCCGGAAGTGACCCGGCCATGACGGTTAAGGGGGAAGCCGTGAACGTGCCTGTCGTGGCCGTTGTGGCGCCGGGAAAGACCAACGTGAGCGTTACCCGGCCGGGTGGGACTGGTACCGGCGTCCCGGGTCCGGAAGGTCCCCCCGGGCCGATTGGTCCCCCGGGTCCCCCCGGGGAAGATGGGCAGGACGGGGCGCCGGGTACGGACGGACAGGACGGCTTGGACGGGGCGCCAGGAACGCCAGGACAGGACGGGACGCCGGGGATTCAGGGACCCATCGGCTTACCGGGACAGGACGGGGCGCCGGGACCTAAGGGGGACCCGGGCGCGGATTCAACCGTCCCGGGTCCGCAGGGTCCCCCCGGGGAAACGGGTCCGCAGGGTCCCCCCGGCGCGGATGGTTCGGGTGGCGGGGGGGGATTTCAGCTAGGCATAGTGCATACCGCAATTGATCGTCCCATTAACGCTAGTCAAGTCGTAGGCAACACAATGTACGCGTATCGGGTTCTAGAACCGGGGACGATCACCAAAATCAGGTTATGTCCAGGGATCACTGCCGGTAACATCGTCGTTGCCGTCTATGCGAATACTGGCGTTGGCGTGAATGCCAAACCCGGCGCACGTAAAGGTTCTAGCGGTCCCGTTCCCTGCCCCCCGGCTAACGTGACGGCCGACGTTCCGTTAAGCGCGGCCGTGGACGTTGTGGCCGGGGATTGGCTAGCTGTCGGTTCGGATGCCACACCTAGTTTCATGGGCATGTATGCCGGTTCGGCCGCATTGGGTCTCGCCGCCGGTATGGCCGGTTCATCGGCGGGTCAGTTCCCCGGCGCGGCTACATGGGGTGGGACATGGGTTGACAATTGGTTTCGGCAATACTGGTTATTGGGTATTCCGTAATGGGGCGCCCGCCGGCGGGGAAGAATCGCCTTAGTTTTATTGGTGAAACTTGGGGACTTGAGAATCCCCCGGAAACCGTTGCCGTTCCACGACTGATGAACCCGGCGCACCCTAACGCCGTCGGGTCCTACGGTCCGGACGTTGCCAAGTGGGCAGAATCCCTTTATTTACATGGGAAGAAAACAACGGGTTCCCGTTGGTGGCAACGGCTTGTGTTGAACCGGGCAATGGAATACGACCCAACGGGCGCGCTTTGTTGGTCAACCGTGATTGTGTCGGCGCCACGGCAGACGGGTAAATCATGGCTGGAACGCATGGTATGCGCGTGGCGTATCCACCAAACGGAACTGTTCGGCGAGGAACAGAACGTGTTGCACGTGGCGCACAAACTGTTAGCCGCGCAAGAAGTGTGGCGCCCCGCCGCGCGCGCGTTGTCGTCCGTGGCCAAGGTCCGTTGGGCTAACGGGGAACAACAGATAGAACTGGACGACGGGTCACGTTGGATGATCCAAGCCGCTAACGACGGTTCCGGCGTGGCATTCAGTCTGTCCATGGCGTTGATTGATGAGGCGTGGCGGGTACCGCGCCAGGTGCTGGACGACGCGCTAGAACCCACCATGGCCGAATCAGCGTCCCCTCAAGCGTGGATCGTATCGACGGCCGGAACGTCCGATAGCGATTTGATGATGAGTAACCGAACGGCCGCCCTGGCCGGAATGAACGCCGACAACCCGCGCGCGCTGATATGCGAATGGTCGGCGCCCCCGGACCCGGATTTGCCCATCGACTCCCCCGCCACCTGGCGCGCGTGTTCCCCCCATTGGGACGAACGACGGCTAGAGCGCATGACGACGGCATACGAAAAGACGACCGGCAACGAACGATCATTTCGGCAACAATGGCTCAACCAATGGGTCCCGTCGGCTACCCGTTCACTGATCGGTTACGAACGTTGGCCGTCGTTGGCGACCGTGGACGGACCCATTGGCGCGATTTCGTTCGGCGTCGATTTGGCGGCCGATAGAACGGCCGCGTGCATCGTGGCGTACGGGGACGGCGTGGCCGAAATCGTGGCCGTGTCCCGGGACCCGAACCGGACCGAACCGGTACCGGGGGAAGGTGTCGGGTGGGTGGGTGACTGGTTCGCCGCGCGGGTTGATTCCCACGGGGGGGAATGGACGGTAGGGATAGACGGGTCCGGTCCTGCCGCGTCCGTGGCGGCCGACGTTCTGGCGTTCCTAGACCCGTCCCGGGTTGTCATCCTCAACGGCCGGGAAATGGCTTCCGCGTCCGGGCAAATGTTTGATCGCATCATGTCCGAACCGGCGCGGGTGGCGTTCACTGATCACCCGTTGATGGAGTCGGCCGTGTGTAACGCCAGGTGGCGCCGGTACGGCCAAACCCGGACGTTCGCCCGGGATGACATTTCCGGTCCGTCTGGGGTGGCTTTGGTGGCCGCCACGGCCGCAATGTGGACGAATGAACACACGGTAGTAACTGATGAACCGGCGGTTTACTGATGGATTTGTTGAAAGCGTTCCGGCCGCAACAGCGCGGCAAATTCCTTTACGCCACGGACGGCCGGGAGATTCTGCACAACACTCCCGACGGGTGGGAAGTGGGCGCCCCCCAACTTTGGTGGACGGGACCGGCCGGGGGGGACGGAACCGGCGGCCCATGGGGGAACCCGCCACCTGGCGCCAATGACGTAACCGGGCATTGGTCCCTACCGGCCGTGACCCGTTGTACGAACCTGATAGCGGCCACGTTGGCCGGGTTGCCATGGGTCGTAGGGAAGGGGGACGACACCCTAGGAACGCCGACATGGATAACCGACCCGCAACTCTTGCGCCCCGACCCGCGCCTAGGCAACGTCGGGTTGCTAGACCCGTCCCGACTGTCGGCCGTCGAATTCTGGACGCAATGGATCACGTCGGCTTTGTGGTTCGGGGACGGCTACATTTTCTGTCCCGTCCGGAATGCGGCCGGGGAACCGGTTCCCCCGTTGTGGCAGCTATCGCCCCATCGGGTGAGTATCGACAACGGCCGGTACTACCTGAAAGGCAACCAACCCGATTACGTCAATGGTGGCGTGTCCGACGAAATCGAGATAGACCCGTCGTCGTTGATTCACCTACGCGGCAACCCGCCATACGCGGACGGCCACGGGACCGGCGTCATTAGTTGCCACGGCGCCGAACTTGGGCTAGCCCAAACGGTCCGGTCCTATGCGCTAGGTCAGTTCTCTAGTGGCGTCCCGGCCGGGTTCCTGAAAGTCAACAAACCGGAGATTCAGCAGAAACAAGCCGACGACTTGAAAATGGCTTGGATGCGCGCCCACGGCAATAGTCGGCGTTCGATAGCCGTCCTGAATGCGACGACAGACTTTACGCCAATCGCGCTATCCCCCCTGGACGCGCAACTATCGGACGCGCGGCAATGGTCCCTACGTGACGTGGCGTTAGCGTTCGGCGTCCCGTCGTGGTTCCTAGGCATCCCCGGGGACTCATCGACGTATAGCAACGTCGAATCCCGGTTCATTGAGTTACGGACCTACACGTTGCTTCCGTGGATTCGCCGCGTCGAATCAACACTGGACGCGCAATTTCCGCTCGGGACGGACGTAAAGGTTAAGACGGCCGGGTTGGAACGTGGCGACACGACGACCCGGTACGCGGCATATGAGGCGGCCATACGCGCGGGTTGGATGCTTCCCAATGAAGCGCGCGCCCTGGAAGATTTGCCACCATTGCCAGAACCGGACCCGGAACCGGAACCACCCGCGCCACCCGTCCCCGTTCCCACGGACCCGGCGCCCATTGACGACACGGAAGGGATACCGGCATGACGTGGCAAACGGTACCAATGGAATTACGCTCGGCCGACCCGGTTAAACGGGAAATAACCGGCGTCGTCGTTCCTTATGACACAAAGACATATTTGGTTAGGGACCCCGCCGGCGAGCGAATTGCCCGTGGCGCGTTTAACAAATCCATTGCGCAACGGCCGACAAAGATTCCGCTATTCCTTAATCACGTGAACACGGAAATCCATGGTTGGTCTACGGAATGGGATGACCAACCCAATGCGCTTATCGGCCGGTTTAAGGTCCGTGAAGGGGAAGCCGGGGACCGTATTCTCATCGACGCGCATGAAGGTTACCTACCGGGAATGTCCATCGACTTCCAGCCATTGGTTAGCGGCCGGGATTCGGACGGGACCCGCGTCATTAGGGACGCCAAACTATGTGGCGTGTCGTTGGTGACGATTCCCGCTTACGACGACGCGCGGGTATTGGAAACCCGTCACGCGTCCCCCGTTATCGACGTGGCGAACCTATTCGGCGCAATGCCGAATGTAGACCTATCGCCATTTGACATGGAATGGCGTTAGTATCAGCAAACAGAACGGCCACGTCCGGCCGGTTCCTGTCGGCCGATTACCTGGCGCATAGCTAGCCAATCACCCGACATAGGGGGAATCACCCGGTACGCAACCCGCGACGAACATTCCGCGCGTTCCGACTACCAAAGGTGAGACCTTATGAACGACTATTTGCGTCGTCTGATTTCCGAACGGGAACAGCTAACGACGGCCGCCACAAGCATTACCGACACGGCCGCCCACGACGGGGATTCCGGCCGGGACCTTACCGATACCGAATCCGCCACGTTGGCCGGAATGCAGAAGCGCGCCGGGGAAATCGACTCGCAGCTTAAGACGTACAACGAACAGCTAGCCTCACAGCGCGCTTTTGCGTCGTTGCGGAAGGACATTGGTACCGACCCGGCGTCATCCCCCGGCGGGGACCGTGGCGGGTCCCCCGGCGGCCGTCCAGCCCTGGAATCCCGTTCATGGGGTGAACAGTTCATCGAGTCGGACGCGTTCCGGGAGTACCGGGGGCGCGGAACGTCGGACAAACTCACGGTTACCGGCATTCTGGAACAGCGCGTAGCGGCCGACCCCATCATGCTGGCCAACATTCCCCATCAGTATTTGCCTCATCAGGTTCACGAAATCGTGGGACCGTCGCAGCTATTCCCGCTTATCGGGTTGGTATCCCGGGAAGTTGTATCGACCAACGCCGTCGATTTCATCACGTGGGGACCTAACCCGGTTCCCCCGGCCGCCATTGTCCCGGAAGGTGGCCTTAAGCCACCCGTCGATATCGTGGCAACGGAAACGTCGGACACGCTGGACACCTACGCGGGTTGGAAGGCGGTAACACGCCAGACGTTGGAAGATTTCCCCCGCATTCAGTCGATCATCGAGTCGAAATTGCGTACGTCATTGGCGGCCGCTATCAGCGCGGCCATTGCGGCCATTCTCAATGCGGCCACGGCGTCCGGGTCCCCCGGCGTTGGCGATATGGTTTCCGGTATCCGGGCGGCCATTGGCGATTTGCAAGCGGCCGGTTACAGCCCTAACGGCGTGGCTATGCATCCGAGCGATTGGGCCGCGCTGGACATTGCCGCATTGGGCGCGCTCAACCCGGCCGGGACATGGGGACTGACGCCGGTATCGGTCCGGGAATTGACGCCGGGGAACGTGATCGTTGGCGACTTTAAGACGGCCGTTACCGTGTTCGATAGGAACCAGACGGCAGTTTTCGTTAGCGATAGCCACGCCGATTTCTTTATCCGAAACCAATTGGTCATTCTCGCCGAACAGCGCGTGTTGGTTGCGCCCGTGGAACCGGCCGCAATGGTAAAGGTAGACGTTGGCGTCGCGCCGACTCCCCCGGCCGCCCGTACGGCCGCGCGGTAAGTAGGTAATAGGAATGGGCACCAACGCCGGTTATCTCCCGGAAGTAGCGTCGTTACTCCCGGCGACCCGGCGTTGGTGCGCCATTTCGGTTACGTCGGTTAGCGATGAGGATTTGTCCCTAGTCATCGAATCCGAACTAACGTCCCAATTCATCTATATGTCATGGGACGCCGACACATACCCGGCGCCTATTCAGCAGGCGCTATATCGGCGGGTCGGCCGGGTATGCGCGGCTAAAGGTATCCCGTTGGGTCTCGCCGGGTTGGATAACGAAATGGGCATAGCGCGTATCCCGTCGTTTGACGCTGAGATTGACCGGCTTGAATCCCCCTACCGACTCATTCCCGTGGCGTGACATGACGACCCTTACCGACCCACTCACGACGCAACGCCAGGCGATAGCGGCCGCCCTGGATACCGTGGACGGCCTAACCGGCTACACCCAACAGCCGGGAACCATCGGTTACGGGGACGCGTGGCCGGTATGGAATAACACGGAATGGACGACGCCGTGTCTTGACGCCGTGACCTATAACGTGTTCGTCGCCATTCCGGGTGGTGACCTTATGTCCACAACCGAAAACATCGGCCGGGTTACCCATATCACCATGGAAGCGCTTAACACGGTCCGTAACGCAACCGTCCAACGTGCCGAACCTGTCCAGCTAGCCGTTAACGAACAGTCGGCCGGAATCCCGGCGATTCTGTTTACCGTAGTGATTGGATAACTGATATGACGATTGTTGAATCACGCGTTAAGAACGGCGTGTTGACGTTGGACGGGGAAGAATTCTCATGCCAGCCAACCAACGTCCATTTGACGCCGAACTATGACGACGACGGGGACGCGGAAGAAACCCTTTGTGGTGACAAAATCGCCGCCGGGAAAAAGGAACGTTGGTCTATCGGGGGAACGTCTATTCAGGATTTTGACGACCCTATGGGATTCGTCGTGTTCTGCCGTAAACACGCTATGCAGACAGTCGCATTCACGTGGGAACCGAACCAGGACGGCGCCGAAACGGTAACCGGACATGTCGTCGTCCTGGCCGTGGAATACGGCGGGGACGTGAACAGCCGACTGACGACGGATTGGGAATTCGATGAATCCGGCGATAAGTGGGTTTGGGCGCCTAGCGCGGCCGGGACGGTTCCGTCCACGGCCACGGCCGGGACTCCCGGGAGTTGGTCGGGTCGTGTTCCTGCCACGTTGGCGGCCGCCAACGCCACGCTAAGCGATTACCCGGCGTCCCCCCCTACGGCGTGGACGACGGGTGAGTACGTGACGGTAGGGGATTCCTCGCACGTCCATTGGGACGGCGCGTTGTACGCGGCCGGGGACGCGGCATGACGGCCGCTAGCGTGTCCCCCATTCGTCCGGGTTCCCCCCCGGAAGCGTTCACGTTCGATTTGGACACGCTCACGGTCCTAGACGTTATGGATCTTGAGGAAACGCTCAACATGCCATTGGGGATGATGCTGGAAGCCGTGAACAGTGACGACAAACCCAAGGGTCGCATCATGGCGGCCATGGTGTGGGTGACCAAGCGTAAAGATCACCCGGGCATGACGCTTGAGGAAGCGGCCGCGTCCACGCCACTATCGGCGTTCCGTATTGATGAGGAACGCGACACGCCGGAAGGTGATGCAGTCCCAAAAGACGGGACCATTACCGCCGAATTGCCAGAATTGCGATAGCGCTCAATTGCGACCCGGTTATTCTCCTGTCGGCGCCAATGTCGTTATTGCACGAAACGGAATTGGAACTAATTTCACAAGCTAAACAACAGGAACGCGCTGCACGTAGGCGTCGATAAGCCGGGAAGGATATGCGCCGAATGGCTAAGAAAAGCGTTTCGGATGCATCAGTGCATATCGACGGATTGGCTAGGCTACGTAAAGACCTTAAGGCCGCCGGCAAAGATATAGATACCGAACTAAAACGTATTAACGTCGAAATGGCGACGACCATTATTAGCCAAGCGCGGGGGAATGCGCGCGGCCGAATGGAATCCAAATCGGCCGGGAACCTTAAGCCGATGAAATCGGCCGTCCAGGGTGGCGTTAATCTACGCGCCACAACGGGAGTCCCCTACGCATTAGGCGCCGAATTCGGCGCCAAACAGAATGCGGTACGGCATCGGTCAACCGGCGAATATCACGGCTATAACCAATTCCAGCCATGGACGGGTGCCAATACGGGAAGTGGCCATTTCCTTTGGCCTGCTATTCGTCAGATTGACGTATTAGGGGAATACACGGAATTGCTCGATAATGTCGTCCGGGACCTAGGGGAATAGCATGGCGACCCGGACGTTAACCGTCGTATTTGCCGGGGACACTAAAGCGCTGGATAACGCCGTGAAAAGCGTTGGCGGGAAGCTTGAGGAAGCCGAATCCAAAACGTCCGGTACGGCGTCACGAATGGGTTCGTCCCTAGCGAAAATAGGCGCCGGATTCGTGGCCGGATTCGCGGCCGATAAAGGCGTCGAATTCATTAAGGGCGCCATTACTGCCGCGTCCGATTTGCAAGAAACGATAAGTAAGACGGAACAGATATTCGGGGACGCTTCTAAGCCGCTAATTGCTTGGTCGAAAACCACGGCCAAATCCCTAGGTCAGTCCCAACAGCAGGCGTTAGACGCGGCTTCCACGTTCGGCACGTTCGGTAGCGCGGCCGGGTTGACAGGTAAGGAACTAGCCGCATTCTCCGGTGGATTGGTCGGGTTGGCGTCCGACATGGCGTCATTCGGCAACACGACGCCGCAACAGGCTATCGACGCGTTGGGCGCCGGGTTGCGCGGCGAATCCGAACCGTTGCGCGCGTACGGCGTTCTGCTGGATGACGCTTCCCTTAAAGCGGAAGCAATGACGCTCGGGTTGATGAAACCCGTTGTTAATCAGGCTAAGATCACGGCCGCGCAAGTAGCGATCACGGCCGCGCAAAAGGCCGTCAATGACGCCACCCATAAGTACGGCGCCAACTCCCTGGAAGCGCAAAAGGCCCAAGCCAGCCTAGGAACAGCCCAAGATACCCTGGCCAAATCCATGGAAGGTGTCACGGAAGCATTGACGCCACAACAGAAAGTGTTGGCGTCCAATTCGCTCATCTTTAAGCAGACAGGAAAGGCCCAAGACGATTTCTCCAAAACGTCGGACGGGTTGGCCAATAAGACCCGGATAATGCAAGCGCAATTCGCGGACTTTAAAACGGCCGTAGGTGAGAAACTATTGCCTATCCTAATGTCGGCCGTGAATAGCCTAGACGACGTTGGTAAAGCGTTTGGGAATGTCACCCGATTCATCAAAGACAACATTCTGGTAATCGGTACGGTAACCGTGGCAATTGGCGCCATGGTATTAGTGGCTAATGCCGGCGCAATTGCGTATGCGCTATTCGGCTTGGCTATTAACGCTTGGTCATTGGTTACGCGGGTTGCCACGGCCGTGGCGGCCGCATTCAATGCGGTAATGAACGCCAACCCGATTTCGCTCATCATTATCGCCATAATTGCATTGGTCGCGATTATCGTCATTCTGTACCAAAAGAATGAGGCCGTTCGTAACATAATCCAATCCGCTTGGGAAATTATTCAGAATGTCATATCGGCCGCTTGGGCCGTTATCAAGGTTATTTTCGGCGCCATTATGTTTGTTATCGGATTGGTGATTGATTACTTCCAGCTATGGTGGAAGATTGCCGTGTTTGTATTCGACGCAATTGTTGAGGCCGCGCAAGCATTATGGGGCGCATTTAAAGCCGTCGTCGGGTGGATAATGGGCGCCGTCGATGGAATGGTTTCATTCTTCCGTCAATTGCCGGGACGAATTGTTGCGGTCTTATCGAATATGTGGCAATTCCTGGTAGACGGATTTAACAATGCCAAGAATGGCGTCATCTCATTAGTCGAGAATTTCATTACCACATTGACGGGAATCCCCGGCCGGGTCGGTACCGCATTGTCGGGTATTTGGGACGGTATAACGTCCGGAGCTAAGGGCGCCGTGAATGGCGCCATTGGCATTTTGAATACCCTTATTCACGCATTCAATAAAGTAATTGAGGGTTACAACAAAATCCCGTTGGCGCCGAACATTCCGACCATTCCTGATATCCCCAAACTAGCGGCCGGGGGAATCGTCACCCGGCCAACGTATGCGCTCATCGGGGAGGCGGGACCGGAAGCCGTGATACCGCTAGGGCGCGGAATGGGCATGTCCGGGGGGAACACGTACATCACGATCAACGTCCCCGAATCGTCCAACCCGGTAGAAGTAGGCCGGATTATCAACAACCATTTACGCGCGTTCCGGCGCGCTTCCGGCGTGACGACATGACGGCCGTACTCCCAGACCCGGGGATTGAGGTAGAAATCTGTTTGGGTGTCGGCCGAACCGACACGGCCGCAGTGTGGGACACGGGACGTTTCGACGTGAACACGTGGACGACTTCTGACACGTCCCTAGGCGATTGGGTGGACGTGTCGTGTTCCGTGTTGGACGGCGTGGACATGACGGCGGGCGCGTCGAATGATGACGGCGTGGTGACCCGTTGGGAAGCGGCTACCTGTTCGTTTACGTTGGTCGGCTACCAATGGAACCCGAACAGCGGTCCCTACGCGGGTTTACTGGCGCCCAACCTTCCCGTACGGGTCCGTTGGCGGCCGGTAGGCAGTGACACCTGGATGACGGCGTTCCTAGGCGCCGTGGGTGATTCAGGCTTTGCCTACACGCATAAGGGGAACCGGCCGCGCGCCACGGTTGCGGCCACGGACGGGACCCGAATCCTCGCCGCATTCGACGGCGTGGAACAGTCCCCGGCCGGGTACGGGGAAACGGCCGCCCAACGTGTCACCCGGATAGCTGATAACGCCGGGTGGCCGCTCAATCTGCGAGACATAACGCCAGGTGGCGTAGCCGTGAAGGAAACAACCCTGGCAGGAGTGGCGTGGACGGAACTGTTGGCCGTGGCAGACACGGACCTAGCGTTGCTATGGGTCACCCGGGACGGCCGGTTAGCGTACCGGCCGCAGGGGAAGGTCACGCCACAACGCCAGTTAACGGCCGTCATCCAATGCGGGGCGCCCGTGAAAGCCGGACCCGTCGAAATCGTTCCGGCCACCCGGGAACGCGCCGGGGAAACGACGGTAACGCCGATGGACATAACCGGCCAACAGCCGACGATCACGCGCAATGTCGTATCCATCTCACGGCAGAAATCGGAAGTGGCCGGAACCGAACCGGCAACGTTCACGGCGCGCGACGAAACGTCCGTGTCCCGTTTCTTCACACACGCGTACTCGCGGACGGACCTACTGCACACGGACGACGCATGGAACCAAAAGGTAGCCGACGCCGTACTAGCCTCATCGGCGTGGCCGACTACGGCGCCAAATATGGTGGCATTGGATTCCCGCGCCGACTACGACGCCACGGCCGTCCTACTGATGCTGGAACCGTCTATATCTATCGGCGTTTCGGACGGCGTGGACACGTGGCAATGTGAACCGGCCGGGTGGAAGGTGACGTTAAGCCGCGCCCGTGTGTATGGGGAAATCACTCTAACCGACGTGTCGCGTTGGTTCGGTAGCGAATGGGACGGCGCACAATGGGATATCGACAAATGGGGATTCTGAGATGACTAGCCCAACAGGCAGAAAAGTAGTCGCGCCGGGTCAGACGATCACGTCTGAATGGGGGAATGCGGTATGGGACCAATCCGTGAACGTGTTCACGTCCCCGGCCGACAGGGACAGTCAATGGCCTAGTCCCCATGACGGCGCCATGGCCTATACGACGGACAGTAAATCGTACTGGCATCGGGTGGGTGGCCAATGGTTGCAAGCGCGCACTGAATTGACGTTCGGGTGGAACGTGGCTGGACAGTCCGGTTTCGGCCAAACACCGATAGCCATATCCGGGTTGACGGGTTCCATTACGTTTGCGGCCGCGCGCCGGGTTCGTTGCGTAGTGACCTTCCTCGCCCAAAAGGGGGGCGCCGATTTGGCTAGTGGCGCCGTGTCGCAAATCCTTTTGAACGGTTCGGCCATTCAACAGCAGAACGTGGACATTGGCGTTAACCAGATTCACGCCATAACGATGGAAGCGCGCACAACGTTGGCGGCCGGAATCAACGGCGCGTTTACGGCCACACTGATGAGTACGGCCGGGTTCGTCAACATGTTAGGTTCCACCACATACCCGGCGTTTATGGCAATAGACGACTTGGGACCGGGATAAGGGAGATTTGATATGTCATATTCGGACACGGCCGCATTGCTTAGTGACGCGTCTTTTAACGCGCGGGTCACGGCGTGTGGGTGGGAACAGTCGCAGACGTTCGTGGCCGATGGGCGGCCGGAATTCTCCGGACTGGCATCAGGCATTCTCAGCGCGCGCGTCAACCCGGCCGTCCTAGTTGCGCCAACGGCCACCCGGCCGGGTATCACGGCCGAATCCACGGACGCCGATATTCTGTCGGCCGTCCAGTTCGTGTGGCCGTTGGTCGGTACGGCCTATGTGGACATGGCGCCGGTATAAGCCATGACGGCCGCGCTGGAACACTTATTCAATCGGCTACGGAATGAGGGTTACCCGGCCGCGCTGATGGGTGGCATTTACGCGGATAAACCGGGTTACCACAACCAACGCGCGAACCTTCCCGGGTCGGACTATTCCGTCCAGCGTCCGGACGATCAAACGGGTAGCGATTGGGACCCGGCCGGGTTGGATATCACGCTTCACAACCCGTCCGATATGCAACGGATAACGCAACGTTTGTTAGACCTAACGGCCGCCGGCGACCCTAGAATTCAAATATTGCGGGAATTCTTCGGAACCGTTGACGGGTGGAATGTCGTCGGCCGGGACGTTAGGGATAACCGGCCGATAACGTCCGACGATTCCCATTTATGGCACTGCCATATTAGTAGCTATCGCCTTTACGCCAATAGCCATTCGGCAATGGACGAATTAGCAACGGCAATTCTGGGCGGTATCGCGCCACCATTGCCACCGATAGTAGAGGATGACGAAATGGCATTCCGTGTTTATCAGGACCCGCGCTCACCCGGGCAATGGGCTATCGGCGCCGATTGGGCTATTGGAATGGCAAGTAGCGATCAGGCGGCCATTTGGTTGACGCTACCGGATTGTGCCGACCCGCAACCCGTCGTTATTGATGAGGCGCATTGGGATCAACTCACACGGCGCATCCCCCCGAACCGTTGGGCGGCCACGGGGGGACTGCAAGCATGACGGCGCCAGACGACGGAATGCGGATTGAGGTAACCGTGATAGGTCCCCCGGGTCATAGGCGCATAGCGCTGTTCGTCGCGCCGGATTCTTACCTAGTCGTGAAGGGGCGCCACGCGCGCCGGGTGGCCGAAATGTTGGCCGACGTGGCCGCAACCGTGGACGATGATTAATGATGACGGCCGCGCTGATATGCGCCGCGCTGGCGTTGGGTGTCAGTGTCATAAACCTGTTGTTGATTCTGTCCATCACTAGCCGTATGGATGAAACCTGGCGCCGGGTCCGTGAGGATTTCGATGATGACGGCTAGGCTTTGAAACGTCCGGGTCCCTGTTCCCCGGGTGAACGCGAACGGCGCCTAGTGACTCCCTGTCTGCCCTAGGCGCCGTTCGTCCGTTCCCGTCGGCCTAACCCGTACGGGGAAGCATGGATTCCTCACCCAACCCGCCACTATCTACCGACACGCGCCACCCGTAAGCCGTAACAGCGCTTCCCACTTCCAGTTACCCGGCGCTGGTCCCAATCATGGCTTCCAGCGCTTCCAGCATTTCCACAAGCAATAGGTGAGCCTGATACATGGCCGCGCGGTCCCCGGCGGCCGCGTGACGGGACGCCAACGCCGACACGGCCAACCCGGCCGTCATGTTCACGAAATCGGCCGCGTGTTTCGGTCCCCTATCAAGGTTCGTCGCCAGTACCCGCGTGTTCGTGTCGTCGTCCCCGTTAAGAACTGACAGGCACAACAGGACGACTTCACGCAACAGCGGGGGGTCGTTGTCCGGGTCTAGGTCAACGATCACGCGCCTACCGTCCGACCGGCTAGGTATTCGTCCGGGTGGACGATGCGACGATGCGCCGACAGTCCCTGCGGTCCCCCGTATGACTTCCCACATTCCGGGCATCGAATGGATTTCGTTCGTTCGTCACTGGCAAGCGGGTTATGGACGGGGGACCGTTCGTGACGTTCCAGTGACGTTTCCGACCGGAACCGTTCCGTACATGACTCACACGCGTACGGGAGTATCAACGCCGTCGCCAAAGTGTCATGGTGGGCGCGTCGCAGGTGGGAGTCGTGAAGGATTTGCGTCTGATAGAGCTTGTGGCATTGACTGCATTCCGTTCGGCCACCCGGCCGGGTCGGCGCGGGTCCGTCTACTGGCGTCCCTATCGTCTTAAGGTCTATTTCAAGGTCCCCGATGTATTCGCCATGACACGCGGCGCATAGTTCCAACAGCCGGGACACGTCACCCACGGACACGACGGCCGTCCAGGTGGCTTCCGTGTAGGTCTCGCGCGCGTTGCAACCGTCGCACCAAACCATCGTTTTCAGTTCACGAACCATCGTCCGTCCCGTCTTTCAGTAGCGCGCGAACGGACGCTAGCCGTATGTGGTCCCTGTCCGACCCCGTAAGCCGTCCTAGGCCGTTCACTAGGTAGCCGTCGGCATAGTCGTATGCCGTCGTCACTTGCGAGCCGTAGCGATCCAACACGCGCCGTCTGATGGTGGCGCAACGGCCGCAACGTAGCGCTTGTTCGTACCCGGCGCGCTTGGCTAGAACGCTCACAGTGTGCGGCCGCCACGCGTGGCCGTAGTCCCGGCAATGAACGTGCGTCACGTCCATATGCGCGATAGCCGCGTCTAGGTCCCTGTCTGCTTTGGTCACTCTCACCCGTCCGTCCCTGTCTGCGAGGATTTCTGTCACGTGCATCTAATCAGGACATGCCAAACACGGGAAGTAGCCACGCACATACGGCCACGTTCCCGGGTCCCCGAACTACCGTCCCCGGCCGGGTATCGAACGTCCCCGGCCGTACCCAATTTTGGGAACATGTTCCCGCGCGTGTCCGGTTTAGTACGATTTGAAACCATATCGAAATAGGACAAACTAGGACACGGGGAGAATTCAAGTCCCCCCCCGGACACACAAAAATCCCCGTAAATCCGGGGAAAATAGAGTCCCGTGATAGTCTGTTGTTCCCAAACGGGAACAGGTTGGGAACAGGGGGCGCCGGGGACGGCGCCACAACAGACAGGGACAGACATGGAAAACACGACGCCGGAACTATCGCTAGAGCCCGTTTACGGCTACCCGTACGAACTACTCATTACGTGGAAGGACGGCCGACAGACCCGTTCGTGCTTCCTCAACACGACGGACCGTGACGCGTCCGCGCTTGAGTATCTGTCCATGGGTCACGCCGTCGTGTTCCGGTTTGACGGACTGGCGTACTGACGTGGCGTCCATCGAGTCCCGGCCGTCGTCCATTCGGGTCCGTTGGCGCCAGGACGGGTTACCCGGCTTCCAGTCCGAAACGTTCGGCACGATGAAAGACGCGCGGAAGTTCCGGGGCGCCGTCGAGTCGGCCGGGAACCGTTGGCCGAACGGGTGGGTTCGCCGGGTCGGGTGGGTGGCCGGAATCGTGGACACGGCGTCACGGGTGGACGCGGGGGAACCGGCCGACAGTCAACGACGCAACCTGTCCGGTTACACGTTGGCCGACTACATGACGCGTTGGATTGGGTCCGACGATTGCCGCGCGTCGGAACAGACCCGCGCCAGGTACCGCAATCAGATACGGGACCACATACGCGGCCACGCTATCGGCGCGCTACCCGTGGAAGATGTAACCCGGGAAGATATGCAGTCATGGGTGGATTGGTTGACGACGGACCGTATGGACGGGGGGAAGGGTCACGTGTACAAGACGGCCAAAAACCTACGCGGGTTGGTCTCGTCCACGTACCGGCGTGGCGCCCTGTTGGAAACGTCAAGCAAGGGGCGGCCGTTGGCGACAGTGAACCCATGTGCCGGCGTCCGAATCCACGCCGATAAGACGACGGCGCGTAAGCCACGTTTCCTGTCCCTCATCGAATATGCCGCGCTACTGGACAACATGGCGCCCGAATATGCGCTAGTCGTGGAAACGTTCGCCGGGACCGGTATCCGATGGGGGGAACTGTCGGCGTTGCGGGTAAGCGCGTTCACGGGTCCGACCCTTACCGTGTTCCACGGCCGTAAGCATTCCCCGGACGGTAACCACACAATCGGCGCGACGAAAACAGCAGCCGGGACCCGGACCGTGGGTATTGATTCGGCGTTGACGGCGCGGCTAGCCGAACACGTGCGCGGCCGGAAGATGACGGACCCGCTTTTCGACTTACCGTCCGATGGTTCCTTTTGGCGCGTGTGGGACCGCGCCATTGTGGCCGCCGGGTTGGACGGACCCACCCGGCCGCGTATCCACGACTTACGTCATAGCCACGCGTCGTGGCTGTTAGCCGCAGGAGTCCCCCTAGTGGCCGTGAGTAAGCGGCTAGGCCACGCCGACGTAGGCATTACCGCGAACACGTATGCCCACCTGGCGCCCGATGACGCGGCCACCATGGCCGCCCTGGCGTCCCTGTCCCTACCGTCTGGCGCGCGCCCCCGGCTTACCGTCGTCGCATAGCCGCAGAACGGCCGCCACGGCCACAACGAACAGCCGTCCCCCTTACTGACAGGGGGACGGCTTTTCGTGTCTCTGGAAGGTCTACGGGACGGCCGCGCACCAATCCCCATCGACACGCGGCCGTCCGTGTAGCGCGACGCCGGGAGTAGAGCGCGGGAACCGGAGAATCCACTTACTACGGACCCGGCCAATGCGAATGAACCGAACCCATAGGCGGCCACTCCCGGCGCCACGAACGAACCCTAACGGCCGTAACCGGAACCTGTCACCCACGACAGGACGAACGTCCCAACGGCTCACACGGACCCAACAGGGACCGCGCCGGGTCTGTCCCCCTATGTCCCACAACGGGACCCATGACACGCCGAACGTCCCCGGATAATCCCAAAACATCACGTGGACGTGTAGCGCGCCGTAGTCGGTCCGTGTCAGTGTGTAGACGGACACGACAGGCATACCGGACAGGGCGGCCGAAACGTTGACATCGTATTTTCGTGTGAGACGCGACGCTGTAATAGGCGCCGCGCGAGACAAAGGTATTAAACCCAATCCAACGGCAATCGCCACATATTGCGGGTTGCCACAACAGACACTTAACGCCATGTTCCACGAACGGCCGGTGTCGGCCGCCACAATGGGACGCATATCGGCCACGTTCGATATGCCGTTAGAAGCGCTGTTTGAATTCATCGACGGGAACGGAACATGACAGAACCACGGCTACACCCGGCCGATTACGTAGCCGGATACCTAGGGAAATCCACCAAATGGGTTTACCGACACATTGACGATTTGCCGCATAGACGGGTCGGCCGTTCCATCAGATTCACTGATGACGACATTCGGCAGATAGTCGAAAATGCGGCCGCTAATCCCGCCGGCGAACCCACCAAAACAAAAAAACGGACCTACCCAATAGCCTAGGAACAGGTGTCACTATGTCACTTTTCAAACGTCACGAACCGGCCAGGCAGGACAATTTCAACGGCCACACATTCCGTGAGTGTGGCGATCATCGGTCGGCCGGGTCCCTACGCGCATGGTGCATTGAATGCGTCGAATGGTGTTACGTAGACCCGGACATGTCGTGCCGTGGGTGCAAAGCCCCCCCGCCAATCGACACGTCTTACGGGGACGCGCTACGTTGCCTGGAATCCATCATGTCCCGGCCATGGGGAAGAACGGAACGGGACCGCGCAAAATGTCGTAGGGACGCGCTAAAGCTATACGCATGGATAACAGCATGATTGATGAGGCTTGGCACGACTGGCGCCGGAAGGGTATCGGCGGGTCGGACATTGCCGGGATAGTCGGCGTGTCCCCGTGGGCATCCCCCTATTCCGTGTGGCAATCGAAAATCATGGGGGACGGTCCGGACCGTGGGTCGGAAGCTATGCAATGGGGAACCCGACTGGAACGCGCGATAGCCGACGAAACGGCCGAACGGTTAGGGATACGCGTGTTCGGCGAACAGTCCCTATGCGTCCACGGCTTCCACGATTGGGCGCGCGCCACGGTAGACGCGTTCTACAGTGAATCAAACGACGAACCCACCCATGACGGCGTGTTGGAAATCAAGACGACTAGCGCGTATTCGTGGGACGCCGTACCGGATTACTACGCGCTACAAGTGCAATGGCAACTTGAGGTAGCCGACCTAAATCATGGGTGGGTGGCCGCGCTACACAACGGCCGGAAGCTCACCCTATGGTCCGTGGAACGGGATAAGGAACTAGGCGCGTCCCTGTTGGACGTGGCCGGGAGATTCTGGGAACACAACGTTTTAGGCATGAATCCTCCGGACGTGGACGGGACGGCCGCCACAACGGAAGCCCTGGCGCGTCAGTTCCCGGCGGCCGAACCGGATAAGCGCGTAGACCTTACCGGCATGGCCGAAAAATTGACGTTGCTAGAACAGACCAAGGCGATAATCAAGGAAATGACGGAAGCGCAAACCCATGTCGAAAACATGATTAAGCAACAAATGGGGGACGCCACGGCCGGGACGATTGGTGGCGTGGACGTAATCACGTGGAAGAACACGTCAACCAAACGTTTCGACGTGACCCGGTTCCGTGAGGAAAACCCGGACACGGCCGCGCAATACATGACGGCCAACCAATCGCGCCGGTTCCTACTGAAATGAGTATGGAAATGACAGGGAAACGTTTAACGTCCCGGGACGATTTAGACGCCGTACCGATAATGGAAGCAACCAAACGGCTAGGCGTGTCCCGTTACACGGTTTATTCATGGATAGAACGGGGCCTAATAGACACGCTACGTTTCGGCCCAACGGGTCGGACGGTACTTATCCCGAATTCCGAAATCGACCGTATCTTACGCGGGGGAAAATGATGAGTGATCTACGAGAATTGGTGAACACGCGGGGCGCGGCCATGGCCGTGGAACAGCAGACAACGGCCGCATTCGGTCCCGTCGATAAGGAACGCGTGTTGTCCCTGATTGGGCTAAACCCGCGTGACCCGAAAGCTCATGCCGTCGTGGCCGTGGCCGAACGCTACGGCCTAGACCCGGTACTAGGTCACATAATGATTCTGCCTAAAGGGTCGTTGCCGTACGTCACCCGGGACGGGTTTCTACACATTGCCCATAGGTCCGGTCAGTTAGACGGGATTGAGGTAGTCGATGGGCCGCGCCGGGAAGGTAATGAATGGGTGGCGCAAGTAGCCGTCTACCGAAAAGACATGTCGCACCCGTTCATCTATCCCGGCCGCGCCGACATTGGCGGGAACGGACCGGAAATGGCGATAGCGCGCGCCGAACGTAGAGCGCTACGGCGCGCGTTTGCCGTGACCCTTCCTCACGTGTTCGCCGACGATGAGTTAGACCCGCGCGCGGCCGTGTCCGAACCGGTACGCCAGTCGGCCGCGCCCTACGGTTCGGACCCTAGGGACTTGACTCCCCCGCGCGTCGTGGACGTGGAACTACCAGAACCGGCCGCCACGGCGCCAGGAACGACGCACACGGCCGAACCGGACGACCCGGCCACCGATGTAAGGGAAATCGCCAAATGGCAAATGAGAGCGCTGCAGGGGGGATTCAAGACGGCCGGGATACCGGACCGTGACGAACGGCTAGCGCTCACGTCCGAATGGATAGGCCGGGACGTGGGTTCGGCGTCAGACCTTACCTACCTGGAAGCCGGGACCGTGTTGGAACGGCTAGCGGAAATGAACAGCCCAATGGACGACCCGGCCGAACCGGGGGACGACGAATGACAGAACACGCCGAAATGCAACACGTCGAAACGGACGTGTTAATCCGACTAACGGCCGAAATTATGAAACTACGTGGCGTCATTCTGGACGAACACAAGCTAGGGACCGAACACGCCGAATGTTGCGGCCGCCGGGAATGCGCCGTGTGTTACACGCCGTGGCCGTGCAATGCCGCGCGGGCGGCCGGGATTGAGGACGGGGACGAATGAGTATCAACGACGCCGAAATGAGTACCTACCTAGCCGAATGGATGAACGAGAATCCAACTATGGCGTTCGCGCTGTTCATCGTGGACGACGGACCGGACGCATTCAACATGGCAATGATTGGGCGCAACGACATGGCGCCGGGAGTCATAGGGCGAATGCTTGCCAGAACGGCGCGTGACATGTTGGCGGTAGAACAGTGAGCGTGTGCCTATGTTCGGCGTGTGGGTTGGCGTTCACGTCCCTAAGCGGGTTTGAGTTTCATCGGTTCGGCGCGATGGACGGATACGACGGCCGCAAAGACCTACGGCGTTGCCGAACGGCCGACGAACTACGAACGGCCGGGTACGAACCCGACCCGCGCGCCCGTTGGCGCAAACCCGCGCCGGGTTGGACGTGGCCGTGACGGCGCGTATCCGGCGTTCGGAATTGAACTACCGGGACGCCGACGAAATGCGCATTGACGCCGATAAACTCATAACCGTGAGTAATGCCGGTATTCGCCGAATGGCAAAGGAATTACTTAATGCGGCCGACCGTTTGGCGCATTGCCGAACATGCCAACCCGTGATAACCGTACCGGTGAATTCGGCCGGGGAAATAGTGCCTACTAAAGCCTATGCAACCCATGAATTAACATGTCCGTCGAACCGTTAATCAAGCCGTGGCATTCGCTGATATTCGGCGTTTATGGCGACCCTATTCCGCAGGGCTCAATGCGTTCACTAGGCCCGAAAAGAATGATCGCAAGCAACTATGAAGCGCTAATGCAATGGCGGGAATCAGTACGCCAGGCGGCCATTGTGGCCATGGCTGGAAATGGGCCTATGCCACCCGGAATACCCGTCGTGGCGCGGCTTAAGTTCCGCGTCAAACGGCCTACGTCGGCGCCTAAGCGAGTGGAATTCCCGGCGCGTCGTCCGGACCTGGATAAGTACATACGCGCCGTCTTTGACGCTCTCACGTTGTCGTGTGTGGCCGACGATGCCCAAATCGTGGCCGTCTACGCCAGTAAGGAATTCGCCGGTTCATACCATATGCCGGGAGTAGCGATACGGTTAAGTTTGCCTGAAAGGTCCGTGAACGGCCGTTGAAAACATCACGTGGACGTGTAGTTACTAACCCGTAAATAAGCACGTCCACGTGATGTTTTGAATAGCACGTTATTAGGGACGGCAATTACCCGGTACGGCAATTACCACACGTACGCGGGTACTTTTCACCTTTCCCGCGTACGCGAGACCTATGAACGCGCGCGCGACGCGTGTTCCTGGCCGTTGGTTTACTGGCGTAAACAGGGTCTCAACAGCGTTACTGCACACAACGCAAACCCATAAACGGCCACGCTGAAAAGCGCGCGGCCATGGGTTCGCATTGTCTCGATAAACACTTGAGACTTCACGTAGACGTGTGAAACTTAGGTCACCCTAAGTGGGCACTAGTAGACGCGCGCGCGAAAACAACAACACGCCGACGTGTAGCGCAATAGGCCCGGGTTGGTTTATCGTCCGGGATAACTGTTGGCGAATGGCGGGTGAGAAACGTGACAACGGCAATTCCGGCCCACCCGTCCACAACGCCGAAATGGGCGCGCTACCGACGCCACCTGATCGCCACGACAATTCCCGGCCCATGTCCCCGTTGCGGAATGCAAATGCGAATCGGCGACGAATTGGATATGGGACACGCAATTGAATTCAGCCGCACCGGAATAACCAATTGGGCATTACTGCGAATTGAACACGCTAAATGCAATAGGGCGGCCGGTGCTATTTACGGCAATAAGCGCCGCAATAGGTTGGCCGGCCATTCCTATTCAACACGGGAATGGTAATGCCGCGCCTATTGGATTTGTATTGCGGACAGGGTGGCGCATCCGTCGGATATGTGGCCGCGGGATTTGAGGTAATGGGAATAGATAACCAATACCAAACCCGTTACCCATTTGAATTTGAATACGCGGATGCATTGGAATACGTAACCGAATACGGCCACCTATTCGACGTTATTCACGCGTCCCCGCCATGCCAAGCGCATTCCTCACTACGGCATACCACCAACGAACACGGGACGGGTTGGCTATTGGCGGCCACCCGGG
>Ga0193692_1000079_pt1 | contig 22795 bp, 20 predicted proteins | sample L3a1metaG_FD_144917 | JGI IMG/M metagenome (GOLD analysis project Ga0193692, IMG submission 144917) | Soil microbial communities from a riparian zone of the East river system, Colorado, United States - L3a1 | ecosystem: Environmental > Terrestrial > Soil > Riparian zone | place: USA: East River... | reverse complement strand
CATCCGCAAGGAACTGATCGAGATCGAGGAAGCCCCCGAAGACCTGGAGGAGTGGATCGACGTCATCATCCTGGCACTGGATGGTGCTTGGCGCGTGGGGTACACCCCGGAAGAGATCGGCCGCGTGCTGGAGTACAAGCTGGCGAAGAACAAGAGCCGCAAGTGGCCGGACTGGCGCACGGCGCCCGCCGGCAAAGCCATAGAGCACGTCCGTGAGGTGTGATCCATGCGCAGGGAAACCCGGTAATTACACCTGCCCCGAGTGCGGCGGGATGGGCGAAGTGAGCTGCTGCGAGGGCAGCGAGCGCGGCGGACAGATAGGACCTGGCGATGCCAAAATTGACAGCAGCGCGCCTACGCGAGTTACTCGAGTGCGACCCCGAGAGTGGTACGTTCACGTGGAAGGTCGCTGTCGGGAAACGCATACGAGCGGGCACGCTGGCAGGAACGCCTCGTAGAGGAGGCTATGTTAAAATCACTATTGCAGGGAAGGGCTATTTTCGACATCGGTTGGTGTGGTTTTATGTTCATGGAAAATGGCCCCCTGGACGACTCGACCATAAAGATGGGGTAGAATTGGGGGATGGGATTAAGAACCTGCGCGTAGCCACACAAAGCCAGAACATGGCAAACACTGGTCGACACAAAGACAACACAAGTGGGTTCAAAGGTGTCTATCGTCACCGAAAAAACTGGCGTGCACAAATTCACCATAATGGTCGCCTAACATGGTTGGGCTCTTTTGGTACCCCCGAAGCCGCACATGAAGCATACAAGCGCGCAGCAGGTGACCTACAAGGCGAGTTTGCGAGGTTCGAATGACCCCTGAGGGCGCCATCAAAGCGGCAGTGAAGCGGGCCCTGAAAGCGTTAGGCCCCGACATGTACGCGCACTGGCCCGTATCCAACGGGCTCGGAGCGCCCTGCCTAGACTGCCATTTCTGTTGGCGCGGGCTCTACGGAGCGATCGAGACAAAGCGGCCGGGGGGTGTCCCTACCGCACGGCAGGAAGAGACGATAAGACAGATCGCTGCCGCGGGTGGCATTGTTCTGGTCATCAGTTCGAGAGAGGGCGCAGCAGACATCCCTCGCATTCTGGAGGAAGCAAGTGCCGCAAGATGTGATCGTGATCCACGAAGCTAAAAGCGTACTTCTCAAATCTCCCGCAGTTCATTCCCTGTTTCCTGATTGTCCCCGAATTGCACATAGGGGCTGTTCATACGTTGTCGTGCCCCATCGTCCTGCAGAAACAACAATTCTTCGTAGGTTAGGCCACAAGGCTCCACCACCAATCCTCTCCCAATATGACTTCCCCCATCCGCCTGGGGAAACGCCGTTCGAGATCCAGCTCTTCTCTGCTGGTGAGATGAGCACTGCCCCGCGCTTCTATAACCTCAGCGCAATGGGCACGGGCAAGAGCCGCGTCGTTCTCTGGGCGTGGGATTACTTGAACCGCGAGGGCTGCGCGAACAAACTTTTAATTGTTGCGAAGCTATCGTCGCTCCGACGGGTGTGGGTGAGAGAGATCATCCGCACGCTACCGGGGCGCAAGGCCATGGTGCTCCATGGTACGGCCGCACAGCGGCTCGCAGCGCTCAAAGAAGACGCCGATGTCTACATCATCAATCATGATGGTCTGCGGACGATCGGCGATGCCATCAAGGCAAGGAAGGACATCGATGTCCTGTGTATCGACGAACTCGCGGCCTACCGGAACAACTCCGAGCGGTCCAAGCATCTGCGGAAATTCGCTCAGGGTTTCACGGCCGTCTGGGGGCTCACTGGTTCGCCCATGCCTCGGGCCCCAACCGATGTGTGGGGTCAGTGCAAGATCATCACGCCGGATAGCGTGCCCCAGTATTACAGGCACGCGCAATCGGCGCTGATGAACCAGGTCTCCCAGTTCAAGTGGGAGCCGAAGCAAGACGCCGTCCAGCGGGCCTACGGCTGGATGCAGCCTGGGGTGCGCTTCACCCTCGATGACGTCACCGAGTTGCCCCCCTGCGTCGAGCGCACGGTGGACGTGGAGCTGACCCCCGAGCAGAAGAAGGCCTACACCACGCTCGCGTCGACCATGGCCGTCATGGTCAAGGAAAAGAAGATCACGGCGATGAACGCCGGCGTGGCCCTGGGCAAGCTCCTGCAGATCGCGGCCGGCTACGTATACACCGAGAACCCTGCCTTCGTGACGCTGGACAGCACCCCGCGCAAGGACGCGCTGCTCGAAATGATCGAGGAGTGCGAACACAAAATCATCATATTCGCGCCATACCGGCACCTCATTAACGGGTTACACTCTCTCTTGTTGGAAGAGAAAGAGGACGTGGCTCTGATCCACGGTGGCATCCCGAACAAGACTCGAGATGAAATTCTCGGGGACTTTCAGGACACGTCACGGTACCGGATCCTGCTGAGTGATCCCACTTGCATCTCCCACGGTCTGACGTTGACCGCGGCGGATACCACTCTCTGGTACTTGCCGATCACGAGCTTCGAAATTTACGAGCAGGCGAACGCTCGTATTCGGCGGACAGGGCAGACGAGGAAACAACAGTTTCTTCACCTGCAGGCGACCGCGGTTGAGCGAAAGCTTTACAAGGCCCTAAAGAAGAATGAACTAAACCAGAACGCGCTTCTAGCGATGTTCGAAAACCTCACAGAGGAGTTAATGGCGTGACCGACGAAGAGATCACCAAGATCGCGCAGGCCGTGGTTCGCGAACAAGAACGCGAGGTTCTGCGCCGAGCATATCGAGAGTGTGTAAGCGACGATCAGGTAGCCGCGCGAATGCGAGCTTGGAGGAACAAGTGATTGAACTGACAATGGTGCCTCGGGACCTCTACTATCACGAGGTTGCCTATGTGCGGCAGCTGGAAGCGGCATTGGCCCTTTACGCTGACGACAAAAACTGGAAATTTAATGGGCGGTTCGACCCTAACTCCTATCGTTTTGATGGGGTGACAACCGCCGCAACCGCACTGGTGAGGAAGCGATGACTGCTGAAGATGCAATTAACCTCTACCGGCAGCTCAAGGCTGCAGTGGCGGAAATCGAGGTGCGGCACAAGAAGGAACTCGAGGAATACAAGTCCAATCTGATGAAGCTGGAGGGGTTCATCGACACCTTCCTTGCCGATAACAAACTTGTGAACATCAAGACCAAGTATGGCACCGCGTACTGGAAGACTAGGTGGAGTGCCAGCTTAGTTGATCCGGACAAATTCGTGCAATTTGTACGTGAAAGTGAACGCTGGGAACTCATGGACCGCAAAGCAAACGTTGCGGCCGTTCGGGATTATGCTAAGGTCGAAGGTGAACTCCCGCCTGGCGCGAAATTGGACTCAGTGCGCAAAGTCCACATTATCAAGGCCGGCGCAACCATCCCAGACGACGAAGAATAGGAGCTATTATGTCTACAGAAGTCGCCCGCCCGCTCGGGGGCCTTGTTGTCCCCAAACGGTTCCAAAATCGTGGAGTTACAGAGTCCCTCGGTGAGGGCGTCTCCAGCGGTTTCCCCATCATCCGCATCCGCGGCAGCCGGTGGCGGTTGTCCACGGGCAAGGGGGAAGAACACACGGTTCCAGGCAACGAGATCGACGTGGTCATCCTGCGTTCGCCATCGTTCGCCTCGCGCGCCTACTACAAGGGCTACAAGCAAGGCCAGAAGGGCGAGCGCCCGATCTGCTCGTCCCTCCAGGGCAAGCGCCCCGACGCAGACGTCGAGAACAAGCAGTCCGACCTGTGCGACACCTGCAAGCGGAACCAGACCTACACCAACGACAAGGGCATCAAGGTTCGGGACTGCTCGAATGGCAAGCGCCTCGCGGTGCTCCCCTGGATCGACTGGACCCAGGCCCTCCTGGGCAAGCCTCTGATCCGCCCGTGCCTCCTGCGCATCCCCGGCGCCTCCCTGCAGGCCCTCAAGGCCTACGGCGAAGAGCTTGGCCGCGCCGGCATGCCTTACTACGGTCTCCTGACCCGGCTCTCGTTCGACCCGGAGATGGAATATCCGAAGATCATCTTCAACTACAACACCGAGGTCCAGCTGGATGATGACTCGACGGCATTGATTGACGAGATGCGCGAGACGGCCGACGCCCGCTCTATCACGGGTGAGACGGGTTCCTCCGTCCGCGAAGTTGACCATGACGAAGAGGACGAGCCCAAGGCTGAGGTCAAACACACCCCGAAGCCGGCCGCTGTGAGCCTGGCCCAGGCGTTCAAGAAGGCCAAGGAAGAGAAGGTCGACCCGGAGACGGGTGAGATCACCGAGGCCCAGGTGCCGCTTGACGGCGAAGTGCTCCCTCCGCAGAAAGAAGCGAAGGGCCCGAAGACCCTTGTCAACGGTAAGGCCGTCAAGCCAAAGGTTGACGCCAAGCCCGAGGCTGTCAACACATCTGTTGACACCGCCGACGGCGCTGACGACGCCCTGAAAAATGAGGTTCTCGCTCTTCTCGGAAAGTAACGGTGATGGAAGACCTCCAGATCCGGGAATTCATGGCCAGGGTGCTCCCCTGGCCATCACCCGCAGATGACGGCGTCATCAGCCTGCATACCAGCCCCCACTTCAAGGGGGTTGCTGTGCGGACGATCGACGAGTTCATGAAGGAACTCGACGAGGCGCGCCTAGAGAACGAGAACATTTACTTCTGCACGTCCCAGACGAACGGTGCAAAGCCGAACGGGCACGACAAGCTCGTGCCGAGCCGCAAGAAGGTCAACGTCACCCTCTGCAGGTCGATCTTCTTTGACCTCGATGCCAAGGACTACCCCTCTGCGCAGGCCACGACGCTCGCGCTGAAAAAGTTTCTTGAGGAGAGCGGCTTGCCACCGCCCTCCGCCATCGTGGCCTCTGGGTCGGGTGGATACCACGTATATTTCACAAGTGATCGTCCCCTCATACCAGGCGTCTGGCAACAATATGCGGACGGCCTTAGGGCGCTAACGGAGAAGCACGGTCTCATTACGGATGCCGGCTGCACCACCGACTCGGTTCGCATCCTGCGCGTCCCAGGCACTTGGAACTACAAGCACAAGACCCCGAAGCCCGTGTGGCAGGTGGGTAAACTCGGCCCTACGTACGACTTTGCCACGGCACTCGCGAGTCTCGCAGAGTCCAAGTCCATGGCGAAGGCCTCCCGGAATTTGGTAGGTTCCGGGAGGCTCTCTGTCCCTGCTCGCTTCGTCGGCCGCAAGGTGGCAGAGCTGGGCGACGGCATCGAGGCGCGCGGCCCGCTAATCGTGAACCCTGTGCCCGTCATCACGGGTTGCCCCTTCCTCAAGAAGTCATTCCAGACCGGCGGCGACGGTGTCCCCGAGCCGCTGTGGTACCAGTCGATCCGCTGCGCGACCTACCTGGAGGGCGGAGAGAAGATCGCGCACGCCCTGAGCAAGGGTGACGACCGGTACACGGCCGCGGAGACCGACGAGAAGTGGGCCCACGCGCTCGAAGCCCAGGAGCAGGGGCTGGGGTGGCCCAGCTGCGCGAAGATCAAGGGAGAGGGCGCCAAGGAATGCGGTGCCTGTCCCCACCTGGCGCTGGGGAAGAGCCCGCTCAACCTCGCCCTGGTGGAGAAGAAGGCACAGCTGCGGAAGGTTGAGGACCCCGAGGATTGGCGGCTCCCCTATGGATTCCGTTTGAAGGACAGTAGGATCGAGCGGTACATCGCCCCCAAAAAGAAAAAGGGCGACGATGACGATGGCGACAACGAGGACGACCAAGAGGATCCGTGGCAGCCGTTCATCAAGAATGAGATCATCGGCAAGCCGTGGGCGCAGAAGGGACCCGACGGGATCATGCTGACGATCCGGATTGACGTGTCCACCACGCGCGAGGTGTTCATCGCCAGCACGGATTGCCCTAAATTCAAGATAACACAAAAAATGTGTGAGTTAGGCATCTGGTACGACTGGCGCACGCCAGCCGCAATTTTCGAGGGATTTTTCATGGACTGGGTGGGCCTTATGAACTCTTATGTCGCTGCCAACGAGAAGGCAAATTTCGGGTGGGAATGGAGCGACCCGGAGAACAAGCTGCCGACTGCTTTCGTATACGGTGGCTCGCGCTACAAGAATGATGGCACGAAAGAGCCCGTCGGCGCGATCGATAGACAGATGCGCGACGAATACTACCCGCAGGGAAAGCGCGAGGTGTGGGACGAAGCATCGAAGGTGATCTTCGACCAGCATCGCCCGGCGCTCGAGCTGATCGTGGCCGCCACCCTGGCGGGCCCCCTGGTGCAGTTCACGGGGGTCGAGGGCTGCATGTTGAGCGTGCACAGCAACTCCAGCGGCGCCCACAAGTCCACTGCATCCAAGTTGGGTGCGGCCATCTTCGGCCACCCGATCGACTCACGCCAGACCAAGGGGTCGTCATCCAAGGGAGCGCTAAAGCGCGCCGGCGACCTGCGGCATCTCACCATTCAGTTCGACGACCTGCAGGACGACAAGGACATGGTAACAGCTACCCTGGTCGCCCTGCAGTTGGCGCAGGGGCACGAGGGTGACAAGCTCAATCAGAAACGCGAGTATGCTGCCAAGGGCAAGTGGCAGACGTTCTCGATGACCCTCTCCAACAAGAGCGTGGTTGACTTCATCATCACTAAGGAACCCAACACCCCCGCCCAGCTGAACCGGATTTTCGAAGTCTACCATACGAAGCAAGCGAACAATGACCCTGGCATGATCGATGAGGGGATCGCCACACGCCTCATTGGCGAGTTGAGCCGGAACTTTGGTAACGTCGGCCGCGAGTATGCATCGATGTTGGCGTGCAACGTCAAAGAGATCGACGAACTCGTAAAAAAGGAACAAGAGGACTTCCGCGCTACGATCGTGGAGCGGGGGATCGAAGGTGACAGTGCCAACCGTTATTGGATGTTCACCTGCACGGTGCTCCTCGCTGCCACGAAGCTCGGGAAGGAGCTGGGCATCCCCTTCGACTACGATGGCATTCGCGCCCTCCTGGTCGAGTCGTTTCTCAAGAACAGCAACAAGCGCACCGACGAAGCGGTGGATGGAGAGTCCATCCAGAATACTGAACTAGCGGTGAACGGGTTCTTGAACACTGTTCAGGCGACAAACGTGTTGTGGACTGATCACGTCGCGCATCGTGGTGGGAATGAAGACAAGGTCGTAGAGTTTGGGTCACCCCCCACGGGTCGATCGGTGTGGGTGCATTTTAGCACGAAAGGCCGGCTGGTCAGAATTTCACAGAAGCAGTTTAAGGCACTGCTCCGCGAAGAAAAACGGAACCCGCGCGTGGTCATGGAGGGGCTTGAGAAATATTTCAATGCGGACTTGGATCACCGCTTCATTCTTGGCGCCGGCACTTCGTTCGCGGGCGTACCGGAGAAGGTGATCGAGATCCCCATCCCTGAGGGCTCGCCGTTCGAGACTATGATGTTTGCCCATGGAGGCAAAGCTGATGAGCAAATCTAAGCTTTGTGTGGCCCAGCTCGATAGCGGATCACGCAGCTACTACGTCCGCGAAGTGGGGCGCACCATGAAAGTGCTGGGGCCCCTGTTCAAGGATCCAGAAGAAGCGTTCATGCTCTTGCGCAAATGTGAGAAGGACGAAGAGTTCGCGTACTGGCAACGGGTTTATGCCCTTAACTCTGTTCCCAACCCTAGAGAGGATACCCGCAACATGACTGCAATCACGAAAACCGAAGCACAAGTTCTCGACTATTTGTTCAACGGTTATGACAGTGACAACTGCGTTCAGACGTTCAAGTCTCTCTCCAACGCTCTCGGCATCACGGAGCGCCAGGCGAAGACAGCGTGCCGACGGCTCAAGCGCCGCGGGTACGCGGAGCATTCTCCGTATTGGAACGAGTATAGTAGTTTGCTAGGTGGAAGCGGCTACACCCTTACGGTGATGGGAATCCACGAAGGCCGAGCTAGGCAGCGTGCTTTAGGAGCCACTTTCGAAACTGCGGGTTCGCGCGCAAAAGCTGAGTTAATTGGGTAGCGAAAATAGAGATGATCTTCTCCTCGCTATCAGCGACTGAAGTCTTCTCCAGGTGTAAGACGTTCACACGGAAGATGCCGTGCAGCAGCTCGTGCAGCACGCTGTCGACGGCGAACACCTTGTTGACTTGCCCCGGCTGGAACGAGAGTTCGAGGTCTTCGAATACATAGATACCGAAGATAGGGCGATCGCTTGCTACGCCTAGGTCTTTGAATGAGATCGTGTGCTCAAATGGCCCGATCAGGATCTTCCTAGGAAGGCCGCTTTTGCTGATGTCGAATGACATTGGAGGCTCGCTTATCTAGGGGATTGAACGGCGATCCGACTGACGATTGAGAGAGCATTTTCTCCGTGATGAGAAACCGCAGGTGTTCGAGCGCTTGGAGGATGGAGCCGACCTGAATTTCAGGGTGACGTTCAATGAGCGGGTCGACCGCTTCGCAAATCACTTTGGAGATCAGCTCCGTTTCTGCGCGCATTTACTTCCGCGGCTTCACCGTCGGGAGAGACTTGTCCCCCGTCCGCTTGGCCGACGCTCCTTTTGAGCCATAGTCTTGCTGGACCGCCGCCGTCTGCTTGGTCGGCATGCGGCCGCCCGTGAACTCGTCCGGGGTCTTCATGAAGCTGCGCGTCCGACCGAGGACAGGGCCACCGTTGGCCATCCGCACGGGGGAGGCCTGGTAGCCCTTGTTCTCCGCGGCCGGCGGCCGGACTACAGTCCCGGTCATGGGGCCCGGGCCGACACCGCTGGGAGCTGCACCGCCACCCTGTCCGGGGGCGCCTGGGAGCTGGAATGAGGGCATCGGCATGGTCGGTCCACCTTGTGCTAATTTCGTGGGGAGGGATTTCCCCTTGGTTGCGTGGTTCCACTCGGCAACCCCTGCGTCTCCGAGCGCTTTGTGTCCGGCAGGGCTGTTCCCCCACCTTCTCTGAGCGTCTGATTTCCAAGGCATATCACCCGCCCGTTGCTGACTGGTTAATTTGCCGGCCGGCGTTCTGGGCCATGATCTTACAGTAGGCTGTCCAGTCCTCGGGGGTAAAATCGTACTGCTCCTGTAGGAAGTGCTTTTCGGCCACTTCCCCCACGTCCCGGCGCGCGCAGGTTTGGACGTCTTGGGGATCCGCCTGGTGGCCAGCCTTCTGGGCGGCCTCGTTGAACACCTCGCAGCCCGCGCGCGAGTACAGCTCGAAGACGGAGAGCGGCGCCGCCGTGGGCACCCGCTTGCCGTTCACGACGATCGAGGTGGGCACCCGCACGTTGATGAATACCGTCTTCATGTCCGGGCTCGAGTCGGTCAAGCCCTGCATTTGCTTGTGGACGACCTTCACCTGCGGGAAGATGGGGTGTTCCGTGAGGCGCTTGAGACTGCTCTGCTGCTTCTCGACGGGACCGCCGGCGGCCTTCCCCTTCGAGAACATGCCCACCACTTGCTGCGTCTTACTGACGCGCTCAATGTCATTGTAGCCGCCCTCGTCCGAGAGGTCACCGCTGTGCTCCTCTTCGTCAGGCGAATTGGCGATCTTGCGGAATTCGTCGTAGATCAGCGCCGGCTTGCTATCCGGCTCACGCTCTTCCGGCGGGTCGTCGCGGCGATCCTCGATGTTCTCGCTCTCTGGGAGATCCTGGTCTTTCATTGTGGGGGTGGCCTTTGAATTGGATCGCGGATCCACTCACTGTTTGCTGGCGCGCGCTTCAACGTCGACGGCCGGGTCAGCTCTTCCGGCGGCGCGCCGGCGGTGCCGTACGTCTTCCGCAGCTCCGCCTTCGGCATGTTTTCGCGGCCGCCGTGCTGCTCCTTATACTCCTGGTTCTTGCTTGAGTCCCACGCTTTCTTGTAGCGCGCGTCTGCACCCTTTTGCGCGGCCTCCGGGTCCATGTCTTGTTTGCTGGTCTGTTTCAAACCGAGCCCACGTTCAACGGTTCCCACTTTGCTTCCCTCCGGAGGGACAGCCGTGACACCCTTGATGAACAACGGCTTCAACTTATCCGCAGCGAACTTGGCGCGGTCAGTGATATTTTCACCGACGGTCGCATCTGGCCGAACGATAGGTTGCCCCTTCCAATCCTTATTGGTGAACTCTTCGATCCCGGTATGGATGCCGACGTTCAGCTTGTTGTACAGCTCCTGCGCAGGGTCATGCATCGCGCCCAGGATTTCCTTGTGGTAACCGGGCAGTCGAGCACGTTCCTCAACGTCACCCTTGCCGCCCACGCCAGGGATTATCCCGCCGCTGCGAGGCAGATAAAGATCTTTGGGGGATTTGGGCATTTCACCCGTTTTGATGAATTGGTACATCGCTCCCATGAGCGCAATGCCAAACGGGAACGCGATCGCGTAGGAGAGGTTCGGGTCATAGTCCTTGTGGTTCATGTCCAGCTTGTTGACGAGCTTCTCCCCGATGCCCTTGATGTCCCCCTTCAGGAGGCCACCACCGATAGCTTTGAGCACACCGCCAGCGCCACCACCGAGTGACGTCGCCGTGCCCTTGGCCCACGAGAACGAACGCAACGTTACGTACCCTGCATCCTGCAGGCCTTTGTGCATGAAAGCGTTGTTCGCGTTCATCTCGCCGAGACGAACGTCCATCGCGTTGCTTTCTTTCCGCATGAAACGCACGAGCTGCTCGTGCCCCTGTGGAGTGCGTAGATCCCATCCACCTGTTTTGACGGCGGAACGCGCATTCTCCATCAACCCGCCGAACTTGAGCGCAGGGATGTAGTGCCCGAACAGCGGCCCGCTCATCGTCTGCAGAGCGCGGCCGATCACGCCGTCCCAAACTTCCGCGGGGAGCTTGAGTGGGTTGTCTTTGATTCGATTACCCATTTCTACCAGCTCGCGCCCGAGCGATCCGCGCGTGTAGGACTTAACGAAGCTCTCCGCTTTTGACATGTTCACGTCAGGAGCATACGAGCGGCCCAGCGGCATGACGCCGGCCTCCTGTGCAGCTTTCACCATCATCCGCTCTTGTTCGGTGATCTTGCCTCGCATGAGGGGGGTGTTCTCCCCCATCATCTTGGAGCCTAGTGTTTTGCTACCGAAGAGAGCTGGCGTATCGCCGGTGATCGCGCTCATCATGCGCAATCCCTTGCCATAGTTCATGATCGCCGCGAACGGGGCTGTACCAATGCTTTTGGCGGCGTCTTTGATGAAGCCTTTCGACAGCTCACTGATACCACGCGACATGTTGGAGATGCTGGCTTCGTTGCCCGTCACGAAAAAGTGGAACCCATTGATCACGCCCAGCTCGACCTGGGTCAACTTGTTGAAAGACTCTTTTGCAAAATTGAATGGTACGCGCGTGAGAGGGTTCTCACGCAGACCTTGGCTGAGGTGGTTGTTGAACACAGTAGCGGCGTCGCGCGGCATGTACGCGACCCTACCCTGCGATGTGAGCCCGGGCACGGGTGCCCAATCTGGGTGTTTAGTCCCGGAGCCCAGGTTACCTTCCTGACCGGATGCGCCGACGCGCTTGTCAGGCATTCCATATTTCAGGTGGCCGCCCTCACGCATTTCCTGGATCGCATCGCGCAAGGCGATGTGCTTGCCCAACTCGGTGCGATATGCAGCGAGAGCGTCAAGCGGGTTGTCGTGCGCGCGCTCGTGGCCGGCTTCCTGTTTTGCCTGCTCATAGGTCTCGAACTTGCGCGCGTTCAAGCTGCCACCGCTTCCGCGGATGCCGCTTCCCCCGCTCCGCATCGTGTCTTGGATCTCTTCCGCGTTCTTGTAAAGATGCGGAAGATGCTCCTCGTTCCACGCTTTCACCGCGTCGGGGTCGTCCGCGTGCTTGGCGATCGCGTCCTTGTACTCTTTGTTCATTGCCTTGATGTCGGTGATGGCCGCATCGAGGCCTTCAGGCATGTTCCAGCCCTTGAAGCGCGGCGAGTTGCCCCCCTCGATCTTATCGGTGAGAGCGTCCATGCCGAACTTGTCGAGCTTCTCGATCGCCGGATAGTGCTTCTCCAGCGCTGCAGTCCATTTGTCGTTGAGCCCCTGCATCACCCCCTGCCCCTTACGGAGCGCGCCGCCCGCCACATCGGACGCCGGCGACATCCACTCCGGGGCGAAGATGCGACGGAAATGCGCGCCGATCGAGTTCGGGGCGGACTCGAGCAGAGGTGGCTTGTTGAGGCGCGCGTCCTTCGGTCCGGGCTCCGGAGGCTCAGTCGGCGGTGGAGGCTCGCGCGGCGGGCCACCCCTGGCGGGGGCCTCGTCCTGCTGGCGTGCCTGCCGACCCAACGTGCCATATTTCTTACCGGCCTCGACCGCCTTCTGGGCGGCCTGGTCGAACTCGCTCGGCGGGTTCTCCGCGTCGGCCGCGCGCTTGGCCTGCTCCTGTTTCAGGGACTCGACCAGGGGGTCGGATTTCACCGTTTCCGCGGGGCGCTCGGCAGCGGCTGCGCGTGGCGCGCCCGGCTGCTCCTGCTCCGCCTGCTGCCGAGGTGCGGCGGGCTCCTCGGACTTTGGCCGCATGACGGCTTCAATATCCGGATTTAGCGTGCCCAGCGGCGCTGGCGCGCGCCCGGACTCGATGGTTGCGTCGGTTCCCTCGGGGAGCGCGGCCTTCCCGCCTTCGCGGTTCGACTCCGTGGGCTTGCTGCCCGGGTTCCCGATAGCGACATCTTCAATCGGCGCCGCTGCGGTGCGCCCGCCGTAGCCGCCTGGCGTATTTATGCCAGGGGTTTTGACGTCTGCTTTCTCTACTTCAGCACCCGGCTTAGGAGCGTCCGCAGGGTTGCCCGGAGGATAGTCACCTGCGCCCTCAGGCTTCGTACCTGCGCCATCAATGGTGGCCCCGCGGGCGGAGAGGATGTTTCCTGCCTCTTCCTGCGTTGCCTTGCCCGTAGCAAGGAGGGACGAGATCTTTTTGCCAACATTTTCACCCCCCTCGATCGCGGCCTTGCCTAGCGTGGTCGGGTTTCCGAGCGCCGCGCCGCCAAGCGCCGCGCCAGCAGCATGCTGGAGATCGCCGCCCGCGGCGTAATCGATGGCACCCGTGATGACGGCATTGGCGAGACGGCTGGCGACCATCGGCGCCGCGGTCACACCGAACGCCGGGAGGGCGCCTGCTACTTCTGCGGCCCCCGTGGTCCAGGGATGGGCTTCGCGGTTGGCCGCCTGGATTTTGCTGTCATCGTAGCCGAACAGGTTTTTGAGGAGCCACTCCTGCGCCTGGTGGGCCGCCCCGCCGAACGCCATACCCCCGATGAGGGCGCCAGGGAGGTTCCCCAGCACGCCGCCAACGCCGACACCTACCGCGCCCGCCACTGACGGGATTACCGAATGGGCGACGCTCCGGACGCCGGCAGCGAACTGGCTCTCGGGCTCCGTCTTCTCTTCCTGGGCAGCGGGCGGCCTCTGGTTGGGGTCGCGCGTCCACTCGTCCTGGGCTGGAGGAGGGGCCTGAATGGGGTCGCGCACCCACTCGCCCTGGTCTTGGGCTTGAGCTTGGGGTTGAGCTTCTTCTGGCGGGGGCGCCTGGATGGGGTCGCGCACCCATTCGCCTTCACCAGATTGTGAAGACTGATCACTTCCTTGTGAAGGAGGTGCTTCGACCTGTTCGCTCTGGGCAGAGTCCTCGTCTTCGTATGCCACTGATTTTCCCTACTGCCCGGCCGGGAACCATTTACTCTCGCCCGCTTTGTTGATCCGCCATTCTCCTGCACCTGCGCTCGGTTGTCCACCCCCCGCGGCCGGCGCGCCGCCGCCTTGTTTTGTCGCCGCGTCGTAGGCCTTTTGCCGGATGGCGTCGGCCAGCGCTGCATCATCAGGCGACAACTTCCCATCCTGTTTGTACTTCGTGTTGAGGGTAGCCGTCGCGTCCCGCATGGCGGCGGTATCCATCCGCTGCACGCGATCGGCGGCCTTGGCAGCATCCTGCTGCGAATAGCGGTCCTTCCGATCCGCCATGCCCTGGTCACGCTGATCACGCGAGCGATCACCTTGATCGAGACGACGGTTGCCCTGGTCGAGACGTTGACCGCTCTGATCAAGGCGAGTGCCACCCTGTGTATTCTTGCGCTCAAGATCCCTCTCTTTGAGATCGAGGCTACGGTTTCCCTGCTCGCGTTTCAGATCGCGGTTCGCAGCTTGGTTGGCACTCGTCGCCTGAACGCGATCATTGGCGCGCACCTGTGCGTAGGGCTGGCGCTGGATCACCTGGGGGCGCGGGCCACCCGGATCATTATATTTTCCATCCGGCGTTCCGTTCCAGTTGCGTTGGCCCTGCTGAGGGCCATTCCAACCGGGTTGCCCCTGCTGTGGCTTCGGCAGGCCAGTCTTCGGGTCGACGTCATACGTGTGCCCACGAACGTCGTAGACCGGCTTGCTCCCGGCCGGGCCTTGGCTGTTCACATGTCCCGACTTACCGAACCCGATCGGAGTAGAGAAATCTCTGACGGCGGACCCTTTCACGTTGGCGAACGAGCCGCCGCGTGGAACGCCGGCCGGCCAACCGTCGGCGCCCTTAACGTCGCGACCGTATTTCGGGTCGACGGCGCCGAGGCTGAACTTCGATCCATCTGGTCTCGTGATGCCACCAGGAGCGGCCGGGGCAGCGGGACGCGCGGCGGCAGGAGCCACACCCTCTCGTACTGGGTTCGGCTGAGGCAGCGGGGTTTCGCTAGGCTGCGCACTCTGCACGCCAACCTGTGGCACGCTGGCACCCTGCGGCATGTTAGCGACACCCGCGCCTTGCATCGGAGCCGCCGGCGCCGCCGTCGGGCCGACCTGGCCTGGCACGTTGGCACCCGCGGGTAGGTTCTCGACGCCTCCACCAGGCATCTCCCCACCAGGCTGCTGAGTAGGCGCCGGCATGCCGGGCGTGCGCGCGACTTGCTCGATCATCTTCTGCAAGCCTTGATCCGTCAGATGGTCGAACTCACCCGAGCGGTTGTGAAGCATGTCGCGGAACTGGTTATCCGTCAGCATCGTGGACGTGGTGTCACCCGTTGCGCTGTTGCGCACCGCCATGATGACGCCGTTGGCAGACGGCGACGCGATCGCGTGCGCGCCATCGGGCACGAACGAGTGGCCTTCGTTCCACAGCTTGGACGCGCCCTCTCTGTCGTTGTGGTCGAGTGCCGCGGCGGCGAGCCCGCGAAAGTTTTGCTGGTTGACGCGGTAGTTCTGCAGCATGGCAGAACCTTTATCCATGCCTTCCATCGCCGCTTGCTTGAGCGCGCCCTCACGGACGTCGCTCTTCGTCATGTTCTGGTTCCCCGCGTTAGCGGCGAACTGCGCTTCGCGCGCCTTGCGCTCCGCGTTGGGCATTCCGCCTTCGCCCAAGACGTACTCTTTGAGCCGTTTCATGGTGTCACCGGCTTCGGGCTGCTCCGCGCCGAAGAGGTTCTTTCCAACGGCGGCCGCCGTTGCGCCGGCACGCTCTACGTTGCCCGTCGCCCGTGCGTTCTCGGCGGGCTGGTCATACTGTGTGGCCTCGCGCGGCTGGGAACGCACACCACCCGCGGTACCCGTTTTACGGTCGAACGAAGCCGCACCCATGTCGTCCGGGATCGCTTCGTCAGCAGGCTTCTGTGGGGCCGCGTCTCCCTCACCTTCTGTTCCGGTGGGGACAGCCTCTTCGTTGATGCCGAACAGCGACCGGGTGTAATCGACCAGATCACGCACCCAGCTGCGTTGATCCTCTTCCGGAGGAGGCGCCGCCTCTTCCGCAGGCACAGCGCCATACTCGTCGGGGACAGCGATCTCTTCGTTGGACGTGTTCACGCTCTCCTGCGGTGCAGGCTGGGACTCGTCCTGATACGGCTCCTGGTACGCCGGCTCCGAGTTCGACTCACTCGTCCCGGGATCGTAGCCGTACTCTTCGTTCTCGTCAGCCATCAGATTGCTCCGCCCAAATTCATGCCTTGCGGGGGCTGACCTTGCGTCTGGCCATGGACCGCCATGATGCCCTCACGCGCCTGCCGCGACTTGGCGATGAGGCCTTGGAAAAACTCTTCGCCCTTCCAGCGCACGACGTCATCCGGCATGACGAATTCGCCGGCGTTGAGGTTGGCAGGCACGTCGTCCACTTCCTGTCCACCGCTCGGGCTCATCCCCTGGTGCACCATCTGGCCGTCCTGATCGGGGTCGTAGCCCTGTTCATCAACCGGGCCACCTTCGGCGTAGTCGCCACCGTAATCGGAACCGGTCATTGTCGTACCGCCGTCCCAATTGGTGTCGTCAGGTCCAGTCGTGGTCGGGTTGAAATCACCACCCCAATTACTGCCAGTCCCACCTGGATCGAACGGTTCGGTGCCGGGGTTGTAAGCGCCGTATGGAGAGCCACCGGTATCGCCGGGGTATGCAGGATCGATGCCTTGACCCCATTGACCGCCGTCATCGCCGCCTTCCATGCCGGGGTCGCCGTAGCCATTGCCACTACCACTTAGGCCACCGCTAGGACCACTGCCACTGGAGATGCCACGCGGCGCACTGCCGCCGCCATCCCCACTGCCGCCGCTCGGGGGAGGATTTTGCGGGCTCTTCGACCCGCCACCGCTACCGCCACCGCCACTCGGGCTGTTCGAAGAGCTGCTTCCCAGGCTGTACGACTGGTTCTGGCTCTGACTCTGTCCCTGGCTGGACTGCTGGCTCGCGCTCGAGGACGCAGTCCCAAGCGGGGAGTACGGCAGGCGGATGGCTGTCGAGAGGAAGTTGTTCGCGTCCGCGCCGACGCCCAGACCGAAGTTCGCGTTCTGCATGGAGGCAGAAATTGCTTGGTTTTTCATCGCGTTCCCAGTCGCGATGTCAGCCTGGCGTTGCTGGTTGCCGGCGCCGGCCGCGGCGGCCGCTGTCTGCACCTTGGAAGCCTGGTCGAGGGCAGCGTACCGGCCCGAAGAGGGGTCGATCCCGTAGCTCTCCAGATCCTGCTTCGAATTCTCTAGGGCCTTCTCACCGGCCATCTGGACGCCGGACTCGGCCATGCCCATGTCGGCGGCGAGCCGCTGGCCACTGCCGTAAGTCTCGGCAGTCCGCATCAAATCGTCGATGTTGCCTTGGTTTTTGCCGTAGGTATCCATGCCCCACTGGTAAACCTGGGGGGCCATACCCTCCGCGTACTTCGCGATCGACTCGAGGATCGGCGTCTGCGAGTAATTCGGGATGAACGAGCTGGACTGCGACGCGGAGGAGCCCTGCGACGCATTTTGCGACGAACTGGCGCCTACAGACTCGGATTGGTTCGCGCTGACTGACGTCGCCATTCTAATCGCTCCTCATGGGCCCCCGAGGGGTACCGCGAAAGACGTTTATGAAGTGTTAACCTGTGGCCTTCTTTCCGGTGGCAATCTTCCCCGCACCGACCGCCCCGCCGTGCGAAAAAACCTCAGTCCAACCACGCCCACCCACATTTGCCAACATTTTATTCGTAGTACCCACTGACACCGACGCGCAGAAGGAAGTCTCCCGTTTCTTGTTGCTTGGGAGCACCGCGAGAGTTCCTGGGATCGATACGTTAATACTGCCGAGAGGGACTTTCTCTGAGAGGTTGTACCGACCCCCACCATCACCGGTCATCAGAAAGTATTGGATCGTGTCAGGGGTAAAAACAAGCTCGCTCCCAAAAAACCAAGCTTGACCATCTGCAGCAGCAAGAGGAGCGCCACCGCCGAGTCTATTCCCGAAGAAAGACCCCCCGACAATAGTAGCATGTCCATGTAGAACCGAGCCGCCGTTCACCACGATGTCGTCGTCAACTGAACTAACACCATCGTTCACGGCTTTTAAATAAGCGATAAATCCCGGTGCAGCACCGCCTCCGACGCTAAAGCTGGTCAAACCTTCATCGCTCGAACCATAGTTAGAAGGTTCACCAAGCGAACCACCAGTCCCCTCGTATTTAGCTGCTACTGTGAAGTCAAACGAAAAAGGAAAATCGACCACTTGGTTCCATTGGGTAGCGGTTAAAACAGCGGTAGATCCTTGTGCACACATGAAGTCAGATGTGTACCCTATAGGGCCGGTCGTGTCGCGCTGCTCAAGTTTTGGAATGCTTAGTATTTTATCCCACGAGGTACCATCAACAGAGGAATACACATCTCCTCCTTCAACGTCATCGGACCTCTGATCGAGAGCGTAAAACGCTCCCGTATCTTCTTTGTGGTCATCTTCAACCCACGGCCCAGCGAATACTAACTGCTGACATTTGGGGCTACCACTTGATTTCCAAGTTTTTCCTTTGTCCTTCGACAGCATCATGCCGCCGTCTGTTGCGGCCACCCATACTTTCTTCCCATATGCCACGGCGTTCGCGCTAAAACCCTCGCCAACCTTACCCCATTCTTCTCCAGTCTTTGAAGTGTACACCCCCTCCGAACCGACGAACAAAAACCCAACACCCCCACCCCAAGACACACCGACGCAGTCGGCCATGAGGCCCGGTTGAAACGGGTTTGCCGCCATCCCAGAACCGTTCACACCACGCGAAGGGAATATGGGGTTCTCCTCGGTAGTCTCTCGATCAGATTTTTCGGACCCTTTAAACGGTCTCCCTTCCGAGCCAGTGCCAGTGAGGGGTTGCCCCATCTCGATCGGGCCGCCGTACGCTCCGCCTACAGTGCCCTGCCATTCAATTTTCTTCTTGCCATCCGCACTGCTGGTCATGGTGAGGTGAGTCACACGGCGCATGATGAGAAAACATTCTTCATTTTCCTCTGTGCCCTTCACCTTCACTTTTTCCGATTTCTGTTCCCCTTGTTTCCACTTCGGGTCCTTCGCTTTCTTTCCGTCCTTCCCGTCCTTTCCACCCCGTGCTGCGCTTCCATCCGATCCTGCTGCACCAACGATTCCTGAGGTTCCAGCCCTAGGAGTCAAAATATTGATTGGGCCCACGTTATTCCTGAACGGCGCCAACCCCGGCTGCGTGAGCTGGAGCACGATCTGTGACATAGCGTTGACCGCCTGGACTAGAGACGGCAAGTCCTGCGCCTTCGGAATAGACGGACTCAAGCGCCCCGGCTGCAGAGCCGGGACCTGCCCGATGTTGGGCAGATTACAAACTGGTGCGCCGTCGTTAGCCATCGGGCTTCATCCGCAGGAGCAGCACAGCATTCGTCTGCTGGGCATCGGTGAATTCAATTTCGCTGATTCTTTTTACAACAACGAACTGATCCCTGTCCTCAGGGTTCTCCACCTTGACGAGTTCCGTCTTGATGCTCGACAACTTCCAGCTCGGGTTTTTCGCATCTTCGCCCTTCTTCCCATCCTTGCCCTTCGCCCCCGCACTTCCGTCGGCACCCGCCCCGGAGTTGATCCCTGGCGTTCCGACGAGCGGCGCCAGTGCGCTGGGTTGAGACAGATTATTTTGGAACGGCGCCTGCCCTGGTGCTGTCAGCATGACGAGAATCTGTGAGAGTGCATTGACCGCCGCGATGGCGGAGGGCAAGTCCTGCGCCTTCGGGACAGACGGATACATGCGCCCCGCCTGTAGGGCGGGGACTTGCCCGATATTGGGCAGGGGACAAACTGGTGCGCCGTCGTTCGCCATCACAGAGGCTTCATGGTAAAGGTGATCGTGGAGTCCGGGTTCGTCTGATCGGTAAATGTGAGTGAGATAATTCGTTTCACAATAACGAACTGCTCCTCGTCCTCAGAGTTCTTCACTTTGACTATCTCTGTCTTTATGCCACTTGGCACCCAATACGGCTCCTCCCCTTCTTTCCCTTTCTCTCCATCTATTGCAAAACTTCCGCCAGGGCTTCCAGCGTGCGCTAGAGCAGCATTGATCCCAGGAGTGCCAACGAGTCTCCGCGGCGTGTATGGGGCGAGGTTGTTCTGGAATGGTGGCAAGCCAGGCGACGCAAGCTCCAAGATGATCTGCGTCAGTTGGTTAATCGCTTGGATCGCGGACGGGAGGTCTTGCACCCTCGGCACAGCCGGGTACAAGCGCCCTGCTTGGAGCGCGGGCACCTGCCCTCTGTTGGGTAGGTTGCAGACTGGTGCGCCATTAGACAAGGCCCAACTCCCGCACACTCGTGCCGATCTGCACGTTTGTGATGTTCACTCGAGTCTCGAATTCGAACTGCCACTGCTCGACCTTTGTCGACGAGTAGATGCGCAGGAGTGAACCGGACTTCCGGATCTCCCGCGTGCAGTATAGGTCCCCGTCAGCGTACACACGCATGATACCATACTGATTGGGACCGAGCGTCGGCTGCGGGTCTGCCTCATTGAGAGCCCCTTGCGTGGGGGTACTCGTTGGGATGGTGAAGAACGCGCGCACCGCGCTGTAGTTCTTCTTCGTCTGCTGTTGATAGATCTTCGAGCGCCACTTGCAGGGCACGATGATGGGGGCCTGGTCGGTGAAGTCGTAGTAGTACATCGCATTGTTCTGCAGGAGCATGCCGACGCCAGTCCAGTCATCGGTCTGCACGTTCACGACGTCGAAGAGATTGGGTGAAGTAAGTTGGTTAAACCCCAAGCGATGGCCTCCAGCCTGGGGCCAGACAGTAAAACTTGTCTGATCTGCCTGCGACATCTCAACAGTGAAACCCTGTTGAGCGACGGAAGTGTCCTCTCCCACCACAGTTCCAAACGCGAAGTATGACGTAGCGTGCTTAATGGCACGAACGTTGCTTTGTGGGGTGAGAGCTTTCCATCTTTCACGGGTGATCCACTGCTCTGTGATGTTCCCGGCGTTCCCACTTTGGGAAACTTGGATGAGTCCGTTCTGGCTGGCATAGATCACCGTCGTGTCTGTAGAAACGATGGAACCGCGGAACAGACATGGCTCGTGAAGCTTGATCTTCGTCAACGACATCGTTTGTGGGTTGACACCCGTGATGAGGTACGGCGTGCCTTCCGTGCAGACGACGATCGATTGTCCGCAGACGCCGATCCCAACGATCGGGAATTCTGTCGTGAGGACATACCCCGGAGGCCATGCATGAGGTCGATAAGGCTCAGAAAACCAAACCTCGTTGGATCTAAAGCCCACGGCAATGCCGTTCGGGAACGCGGCGAGACCTTGGAGATCCTCCGGTGGACCGGTCCAAAAGTAAGAAACCAGCTGATTATTGAACGCAACCTCGTTGTCAGGTAGCTCATCCACATACGTCTCTTGCGTGACGGGGATTTCGGCAACGAGGAAGTACGAGGTTGAACCCGTTGCAGCGGAGAGCGTTCGGTAGACGCGCGTCCTGTTGATGTTGCGGTCCGCGCCACCCATGTCGGCGGCCTGCGGCGTGAACATGCTGATCGTCCAGGTCGCGTTGCTCCACCCGTTGGTGAGCGTGGCTGCAGAGGGAGGGCCCTCCTCGCCGTACTCGGTTACGTACGTGTATACGTACGCCCGCGCGGAGAAGACGGAGCTTCCGAGGAAGTCGCCCCACATCTGCCAGTTCGGGCCGGCGGAGGTGGAGGGGGCTACATCGGGGGGACCGTTGCTGAATGTGTTGGAGAACTGCTTACCGGTGTTGGTACGGTCGTCCGCGATCTCAATGTTGTAGGCTGTGTCGGTCGCGATACCGATCCAGTACTGCGTGTTCGGCTGCACGGATGGGAAGTTGGTGAAGACAGCGGTAGCTGTCGTGGCGGCGGTCACACCTGTCTGGGCAGGCGTAGCCCCCAGCAGCTGATAAGGCACACCGTTAAGGTCAGAGTAGATCACGCCCATGTAGCCCAGGCTCGCGTCGGTCGTCTGCGGAATGAACGCCACGTCCTGCAGGAGAACCGTGCCATCGAGAATGATGGGGATGAGCGCGACTTGGTTTCCCACGACCAGCGCCGGGCCGCCATCGGAGACGAGTGTCTGAAACCCTGCAGCGGTTGCGTCGCCGCCGCCGGTGACGACCACACCCGGCGAGCAGCCGGACGCGGGCACACCGAGCTTCCACGGGTGGTCCCCGTTGATGATGCGATCGTACGTGTTGTACTTAGGCACCACGGATGGGCTCATGAAATAATATCGCTGAAACTGATCCTGCACGACTGGCGTCCGCATCACGGCGGTATCCGCGTCGGGGAACTCCATCCAGAACGAGTCGGGTGCGGTGATCGCGGTGTTGTTCGTATTTTTGTTCGGAATTCTATACGCAAATTTAGTAGTAGCTTGAAGGGTTTTCAATAACTTTGGTTGCCGCCACCCAATCAACGTTCCTGAGAATAAGTAACTGTTGATTGACAAGGCAGCTTGGCCCTCGGGGAGGAGGAGATCCCCCCAGGAAGGTAACATCCCTCCGAAAGCAGTTAGCTTAAGAGGCGCCATCGTTGTACCTTTCTAGGTATCCAATGAGTGCTTGAAGCCGGGGGATATTGTCTTTCACTAAGCCTAATGAGAGATTACAGCTGCTGCATAGGATCGCCCGCACGTGGGTGTCCTCACGTGCATGGTCATGGTCCGTACTCCAATGTCCGTTCTTTCGGCCCGGATCAAGGCTTCCACAAGCAGCGCAGGAGAAACCCTGTTGGGCAAACAAGGCGTCCCATGCTTCAACCGTCAAACCATATCGTTGCGTCGTGGTGCTACGTTGGGCCTTGCGCCCTTTCTCAGAACGCAAATATCGCTGCGTAGCCACACGCCGTTTATCCGTTGCATTGTATTTTACCTGCGCTTTACGAGTAGCGACAGAGGCATTCTGCCGCTTTTGAGCAGCCCGCCCCCTATCGCTGGCGTTATAGAGCCGCCGCGCTTCCTTTTGTTTTTCGGTACGGGGTGGGCGTGCCATCTCAAGCACTCACACTCTGCACTTTTTCGGCTGCAATCGTCGGGAACTGTTCTTTGCCGTTCACGGGGTTGTGGCGCAACACGGCGATCGTAGCTTGTGCCGCCGCGAGCTGCGCCTGGAGATCGGCCAGCTTGATCCGCTGGGCGTCTTCCTTCATCGC
>Ga0193692_1000078_pt1 | contig 22960 bp, 22 predicted proteins | sample L3a1metaG_FD_144917 | JGI IMG/M metagenome (GOLD analysis project Ga0193692, IMG submission 144917) | Soil microbial communities from a riparian zone of the East river system, Colorado, United States - L3a1 | ecosystem: Environmental > Terrestrial > Soil > Riparian zone | place: USA: East River... | reverse complement strand
CCCCTGCCGCCTCCTCCGGTGGTCTACGCTCCCGCGCAGCCTCCGGTCGTATATGCGCCGTCGCCCGCGCCGGTCTACGCGCCGCCTCCCGTTGTTGAGGCCTGTCCTCCGCCGGTCTATGCACCGCAGGTGGTCTACACACCGCCGCCAGTAGTCGTTACTCGCCCGGCCTATTACGGCGCGTACCGGCCCTACTATCGGCAGGGATGGGACCATCGATACGACCGAGGCCATGGTCATTGGCGCTAATCTAGCCGCCATCGTCCAGGGCTAACTCGGGCTTCGTAGCAGAGGCACGGTTGCGAAAGCAGCCGCGCCTTCTTTGTTCACCTTCACCGTTCCTCGCGGATGTCTCTTCGAAAAATCCTTTCCTTTCGAAAATGCTTTTCCCATCCTTCCGCCTTCGAGCCAAAACACAAAGGAACCAAATGACCTGGTACTACGTTGTTGGAGGACAATCGGTCGGCCCGGTAAGCGAGGTGGAACTGGATGCGCTTGCGCAAAACGGAACCATCCGCCCGGAAACGCTCGTCTGGCGTGATGGCATGGCCGCTTGGGAACCGTACAGCTCAATCAAAGCCCCTGCAGCGCCAGTTGCTCCGGTCGCCGGGGGTCTGCGTGTGGCTTCTCCTGCTGCCGATCCCGCCCCAGGGGCTGTGGGCGCCGATGTTGCTGCTTGCTCCCAGTGTGGAACCGTTCTACCGCGGACTGATCTTGTCCTAATTGGAAATAATCTGGTTTGCGCCACCTGCAAGCCGGCCTACGTACAGAAACTTCGAGAAGGCGTCCCCGTAGATGGACTTGGTGCCGTCGAATACGGCGGGTTCTGGATTCGCTTTGGTGCGGCATTTCTCGACGGCATCATCATGAACGTCGTCAACATGATGCTCGGGTTCGCTTTTGGAATGAGCATGGGTCGAATGATGAGTCGCTCCGCCGACGCCTCCGTCGGGCTCACCGTCCTCTCCATCGCTATCCCCCTTGCCTACGACATTATAATGGTCGGAACGTGGGGAGCTACTCTGGGCAAGATGGCGTGTAAGCTTCGCATCGTAACTGCGGATGGTGCCAAAATCGGTTATGGGCGGGCGACGGCTCGCTACTTTTCCAAGATTCTGAGCGCGTTGGTTTGTTTCATTGGCTTCATCATTGCTGCGTTCGATGACCAGAAACGTGCTTTGCACGATCGGATTTGTAATACGCGGGTTATCAAGATCGGCTAAGACCCTTCCTGCGTTGTACTTGCGTTGGAGCGGCCGGTCCGCTCCAACTTCGTCCGTTACTGGTGTTGCTGGGTAGATCAACGAACAAAACAGCTAAGGACAATAATGGAATGGTACTATGTGGAAGCAGGGAAGCAGGCTGGACCTGTCGGGGATGCCGAGTTCGACCAATTGATTTCTAACGGGCGCCTTCACTCCGAAACCCTCGTATGGCATGAAGGAATGCCGAACTGGTTGCCGCTCCGGCAACTCCGCCCGTCCGTAGCTCCTGCCTATTCAACCGCACCACCTCTGGCCGGACCCTCCGCTGCGCCTGTAGCGCCGCTTGCGACGGGTGGACCCGAGGTTGTCTGCGCCCAATGTGGACGCATTTTTCCAAAGGAAGAAACCATTCAATACGGTGCTTCTTACGTCTGTGCCAACTGCAAGCCTACCTTCGTCCAGCGACTGAAAGAAGGTGTTCCCACCACGTTTGAGTCGTTGCACTACGCCGGATTCTGGATTCGATTTTGTGCAAAATTCGTCGATGGTCTAGTGTTCATGGTGCTCGCTATTCCGTACTTCATTTTCGTTGCCAGCACTGCTGTGCGTCAGGGGCCGGGACAGCCTCCTTCATGGGCGAGCATGGGACTTCAAGTGGGAGCCCAGCTTCTCTTTTCAGTTTTCTCCATTGCCTATACCACCTTCTTTCATGGCAAATGGGGCGCCACTTTGGGGAAAATGGCGTGCGGCCTCAAAGTCGTCACCCCCGAGGGAGCACCCATCAGTTACGCGCGTTCTTTCGGCCGATCGATGGCGGAGATTCTTAGTGGTTTGGTCTGTTATATCGGCTACATCATTGCCGGGTTCGATAGTCAGAAGCGCTCGCTCCACGATCATATTGCAAATACGCGTGTGATTCGCGTTCGTTAAGTCGATGGCCGCCGCTGCTACTTGCCCCAGGTGTCAGATGCCCTTGCCCGAGTCGGCCATCAACGCTGGCCAGCTCGAAAAATGTCCCGCTTGCCCGGCCCAGGTCCAGGCGGTACTCTTTCCCGCGATCTTCAGGAAGAATGACCCCGGAAAAGCCGGCGAAACAATTCTCGTTGAGGGCGAAGCCAGTTGCTTTTATCACCCGCAGAAACGTGCCACTATTCCATGCGCCTCCTGCGGTCGCTTTCTCTGTTCCCTTTGTGATGTCGAACTAAACGGCCAACACATTTGTCCGGTTTGCCTCCAGACCGGACAGCAAAAGGGCAAGCTTACAGACCTCGAACAGCGGCGTACTCTCTACGACAGCATCGCTCTGCACCTGAGTTTCCTGCCTTTTTTGATCACCGGGCCCGCCGCGATCATTGTTGCCATTTACGCATGGAAAAAGCCGCTCAGTCTGGTCCGGCGTACTCGCATTCGCCTTTACACCGCCATCATACTTGGATTGCTCCAGACCGTCGGCTGGGTCTTTTTGATGATCAAAGGCTAATCATGGCGCGCTCACGCAAAACTTATCGCCGCATCGGCTCGGCGGGCTTTTCAGCGATGGAATACATCCGCCTTTACCAGGCGCCGGACCATTTGCTTGAAGTGCATTCCAGTGGTTACACTGAAGCCTACCGCCGCTATTTCTTTCAGGACATTCAGGCCATCTTCATCGAGAAAACGCGCTGGGGAAAAATCGCCAATGTAGTCGTTTCAGTCTGCGGCGCCTTCTTTCTCCTGCTTGCTTTAGTGAACGGTGCAGGATGGGTTGCCGGCGCGATTATCGGTGGTTTTTTTGGACTCTTTTTCTTAATCAACTTGATCGCCGGTCCCGCTTGTGCCGTCTTTATCCAAACTGCTGTGCAACGCCAGCAGCTACGTCCTGTGACTCGCCTCAGGACCGCGCGCCGTCTGCTGAAACGAATCACCCCATTCATCGAACAGGCGCAGGGCACGCTTTCCCGTGAGGAACTGCTCGGCCGCTTGCGTGGTGCCCGCCTTATGCCTGTTACCGAGGCGCCTGTAACCTCGACTGCCGCTCCTGTTGAAGCACCCCCGGTCATCGATGAGCCGCAGAGCCAATGAGCGCTGAACTTATTCATCAACGCTGCTTCAATCACGCCCTCCGTGAGGCCGCCGCGCGTTGCCCCGAATGTCATCATTTTTACTGCCGGGAATGCATCACCGAGCACGACGATCGTGTCATCTGTACCGTCTGCCTCAGCAAGACGGCGTCCCGCCCGCTCACCGAGCGTGCTGGTTTTCGTGCGATTGTCCGCTCCCTCCAGGCGCTGCTCGGGCTTTGTATTGCCTGTTGGTTTTTCTATCTTGTCGGGCGCGCCTTGCTCTCGATCGATACCTCCGTGCACGAAGGAACCATCTGGAATCGCAGGTGGGATCAGGAATGAACTCCCTTCCCTTTAGCGTCGCGCATTCTTCCTTCTCGTGAGCACCCGTAATCAATCTGAACGTGGCGCCCTTGAAATCATCGAGGAGGCCTTTCATCTGCTGCGAATGGCCCCACTCTCTCTCTTGCTCACCTACTATTTAGGTTCCGTTCCCTTTGTCCTCGGGCTTCTTTTCTTTTGGTCGGACATGAGCCGCGGAGCGTTCGCTGACGATCGTCTTGCCATGGAAACCGTCGCGCTCGCCCTTCTCTTCGTTTGGATGAAAACGTGGCAGGCTCTCTTCTCCCGCCAATTGACCGGCCAGATCACTGGCCGGCCGCCGGACAAATTGACTCTTCCAAAAGTCGTCGGAGGTATCCTCACCCAGATAATTCTGCAGCCGTCCGGCTTGTTTCTCATCCCTTTAGCCGTCCTGTTGCTCTTCCCAATCGCATGGGTTTACAGTTTCTATCAGAATGTTACATCGCTCGGCGGTTTCGAAGATCCCCGCAAAGCGTTTCCCAAAGCAGCGCGTTATTGCATGATCTGGCCACGCCAAAATCATTACATTGTTTTCCTTTTTAAAGGGTTTGGCTTCTTCGTTTTCCTCAACGTTATCGCTGGCGTGGTCGCTGTTCCGCTCCTTCTCGCGACGCTGCTTGGTATCGAGACCGTGTTTGTCCAAAGCCCATGGACCTTCTTCAACACGACCTTCTTCGCCGCCATTTGTGCCATCACTTACCTATGCGTGGATCCGGTTGTGAAGGCGGTCTATGCAGTTCGCTGTTTCTATGCTGATTCGCGTGAAACAGGCGAAGATCTCAAATCTGAACTCCGAAGTTTCGTGCCGGCGCTCCAGAAGGCGGCTGCGCTTGTCATTGTTGCTGCGGCGCTCTTTTTTGGCTCGGTCTCAACGGGTCGTACTGCTGATGCTGCTGTCAAACCTCCGGCTCCCAACGCTGCCGCACCCGCAGTACCTCCCAATGAACTGAACACGACCATTGAGCAGGTCATGCAACGCCCGGAATACACCTGGCGGTTGCCTCGGGAAAAGCACATCGACAAAAAGGAAAAAGGAGCCTTCGCCTCATTTGTCGATAGCGTCCTCCAGACGATTGTCGCGTGGGGCAAAAAGGTGAAAACCTGGATCGATCAACTCGCCAAATGGTTAAGGCCGCGCACTTCCACCAATCCTTCCACCGGCTCGCGTCTTGGCCTCGATTGGCTCTTCGGCGTTCAGGGACTCATTCTGCTGCTCGTCGTCATCGTTGTCGCTTTGCTCGTCTTCTTGCTCGTGCGCCTTTGGCGCTATCGTGACCGGGCCGGCGTTGAGGAAGTCGCTGCCGAGGCGATCGTCCCTGTTCCTGATTTGACCGACGACGACGTTGCCGCCGATCAGTTGCCCGAAGATGGCTGGATCACCATGGCGCGCGACCTCCTTGCCCGCGGCGACCTCCGGCTCGCGCTCCGCGCTTTCTATCTCGCCACCCTCGCTCATCTCGCGCAACGCAACCTTGTTACTATTGCTCGCCACAAATCCAATCGCGATTACGAGCGGGAGTTGGGCCGCCGGGCTCATGCTCTCCCGGAACTGACTTCCAGGTTCAACGAAAACGTCTCCATCTTCGATCGCATCTGGTACGGCATGCACGAAGTCAATGACGCCTTGCTCGACCACTTCCAGCGCAACGTTGAGCGAATCAAGATCTCATGAAAAAGGCTGCCCTCATTTTATTGGCGCTGCTTCTCATTGGGTTCATTCTTGGCCTGAATCATCTCTTTAAACTCCGTTTCCAGGCCGGCGATATTTATCCCGCTTACTCATCGCTTCGCACCGATCCGCTCGGCTCAAAAGCTCTTTACGATAGCCTTGACCAATTGCTCCAAACCAGGCGCAACTTCAAGCCCCTGCTGAATATCGATCGCGGCCAGGGGATGGTCCTCTTTGTCCTCGGTATCGACCCGAAACAACTGCGCCTCAGCGAAAATGACGTCAAAGATATCGAGCAATTCATCACAACCGGCGGACGTCTTGTGCTCACATTTGAGCCGGCTTTCACGAAGCGTGACATCTCCAAGGTGCGGTCAGCCTCTACCAATTCGCCCGCCGGCAAAAAAGGCAAAAAATCTATCATCGAAGAGGACGAGCAACGCGAAGGCATCTCGCTCTCCGACCGTTGGCGATTCGATATAGCAATTAATCCGCTCGTTCGCGACCAGGAAAAGAACTACTTGCCCGCGGCTGCCCGTAGGGTCGTTGAGGAGGATCTGCCTCTCTCGATTTCCACGCATACAGCCCTCACGCTCGAGGCCCTCGACCCCGCCTGGCGTCCCGTCTACGTCCGCACCAATGACGCTGCCGTCATCATGGACCGCAAACTCGGCAGCGGTTCCATTGTTCTCTCTACCGACTCGTATCTTTTTAGTAACGAAGCGTTGCTCAAGGAGCGTCGTCCTCAGTTGCTCGCCTGGTTCGCCGGCGCAAATGGCACTGCCATTTTCGATGAAACGCATCTCGGCGTTCAGGAGCACCGCGGCGTTGCCACCCTCGCTAGAAAATACAGGCTGCACGGTTTTGTCGCCGGACTTCTCCTTCTGTCCGCGCTGTTCGTTTGGAAGTACGCCTTCACTCTCGTCCCGCCACATGAGGAAGAACTCGAGCGCCAGCGCAGCCATTGGGTTACTGGCAAGGAATCTGCCGCCGGCTTTACGAATCTGTTGCGCCGTAATATCGCCCCGCGTGCCCTCCTGAAGACCTGCCTCGAGGAATGGAATCGCTCCTGTCGAAAGGGAGTCCCTTTGCCCAAACTCGAAAAGGTCCAGAACATCATAGATGCCGAAAATGCTCGCCCCGACCGCGAAGTGAACCCGGTCCGAACATACCAGGAAATCAGCCAGGTGCTCGCCCGCAAGCGCGTGCCCGGTTCGCAAACTGCTGGGCCAACCACCTGACGAAATTTATGCAGACCACTACCGAACATCTCAAACAGGTCCTCGCCCAGGCGCGGGCAGAAGTCGCCAAGGTCATTATTGGCCAGGGTGACGTTGTCGACAAAGCGCTCATCGCCATCTTCACCGGTAGCCATGCCCTTGTCGAAGGCGTCCCAGGCGTCGCCAAAACCCTCCTCGTCCGGACCCTCGCTCAGGTGCTCGGCTGCGAGTTTTCCCGCGTTCAGTTCACGCCCGACCTCATGCCCTCGGATATTGTCGGCACCAATGTCTTCAACCTCCAGCGTAACGAATTCACGCTCATCAAAGGTCCCATTTTTACATCCTTCCTTCTTGCTGACGAAATCAACCGGGCTCCCGCAAAAACTCAATCGGCGCTTCTGCAAGCGATGCAGGAACACACCGTCACCATCGATCGTGAAACACATCGTTTGCCCGATAACTTCACCGTCTTCGCCACCCAAAACCCGATCGAGTACGAGGGCACGTATCCGCTTCCCGAGGCGCAGAAAGATCGCTTCATGCTCAAGATCACCATGAGCACGCCCGATCGCGCCGAGGAACTCAACCTCGCTCAACGCACGCTCGGCCAGGAATCACCCGAAGCCACCCTGGCCAGTGGTGCTGTCAAAGCCGTCATTCACGGTGAAGACTTACGCGCACTTCGCGAACAATTGCAGTTGATCACCGTCCGTGAAGAAATCGTCGGTTACCTTGTCGATGTCGTCCGTGCGACGCGCCAGCACGAGAGTGTTCTCGTGGGCGCTGGCCCTCGCGCTACACAATCTCTGCTCCACGCCAGTCGTGCCCTGGCTGCTTTGAGCGGACGCGATTTCGTAACGCCCGATGACATCAAAGCCATGGCCATTCCGGTTCTCGAGCATCGCCTCATTCTTCGTCCTGAATTCGAAATCGAAGGCCTCGGCATCCGCGAGGTCATCGAATCCATCCTCCAGGGCGTCGCCGTCCCCCGATGATATCGTGCCTGGAGATCACTGGTGGGGCGAGCGTCCTCGCGAGCCGTTTCCCGCGCTATCACCGAGGTTCCTATCTTGTGCCAGGTTTTGGAGTGCGGCGCTCCCGTGCCGCTTTTGCCTTGTTCCGCACTTCAGCCTTTAGCCTTCAGCAATCAGCCTTTTCCCCATGATCTTCCCCCAATCCAGATTACTTTTTTGGGTGGCAGTTCTCGTCCTCCCGTTTGCCACCATCGCTGGCGTTTACCCGGACGCCGCCCTCGTTTGCTTCACGCTTGTCGGTGTTTTCCTTATTGCCGTTCTCATCGACGCCATCCTGAGCTTTGGCGCGCTTCAAACAATAGCTCTCAAAGCCTCGCCGGTCGTGCGTGCCTCCAAAGATCGCCCGGGCAAACTTGAACTCTTCATCCAAAACTCAAGGCCCGGCTCAAAGCACCTCCGCATTGGTCTCCCGTTTGCTGTTGCTGGCTCCGCGGGTTCTCCGATCACTTCCGACCATGAAACCCTGGATCTGACAATCCCGGCGACCGAATTTTCCAGGATCGATTGGCCTTTCTACGCTCATCGTCGTGGCAATTTTCCGCTCACTCGTGCGTTTGTTGAAAGTCCATCACCGTTCGGCTTTTGGGCTTTTCGTCGTTCCTACCCTTTGCAAGGCGAGATTCGCGTCTATCCCAACCTCCTGACTGAACGCAAAAATCTCGCTGCTCTCTTTCTTAATCGCGGAAGCTTCGGCTTGCATGCTCAACGCCAGGTCGGCAAAGGACGTGACTTCGAGAAGCTTCGCGAGTACGTCCCCGGCGACGGTTTCGACGAGATCCACTGGAAAGCCACTGCCAAACGTGGTCATCCCATCACCAAGGTCTTCCAAGTCGAACGCACCCAGGAAGTTTATGTCGTCATCGATGCTTCACGCCTCAGCGCCCGTGAAGCAAGGGCAGGGGACGCGTCCGTCCCCGTGCTGGAACGCTACATTACGGCCGCGCTTGTGCTCGGGCTCGCGGCCGAACGGCAGGGTGATCTTTTCGGTCTTCTTACTTTTAGCGATCGCATCGAATCGTTTATTCGCGCTCGCAATGGCCGTGCTCATTATCACGCCTGCCGTGACGCGATCTATGCGCTGGAACCTCGCAGCGTCACTCCCGATTTCGACGAACTGGCCAGTTTCATCAGGCTCCGCATGCGTCGGCGCGCTTTGCTGATCGTGCTCACCGCTCTCGATGATTCCGTTCTCGCCGAATCGTTCGTGCGCAACATGGACCTTCTCCGCCGTCAACACCTCCTCCTCGTAAACATGGTGAAACCAGCCGGAGTCAACCCTCTCTTTAGCGATCCCGCCGTTCAGAATCAGGACGACGTTTACGAACATCTCCGCGGCCATCTCCAGTGGCAGAATTTGCGCGAGCTGCAAAAAATCCTGCAACGGCGTGGGGTTGATTTTTCATTGCTCGAAAACGAACGCCTTAGCGTCGATCTCGTCACGCAATACCTCAACGTCAAGCAAAGGCAGCTGCTGTGATTATCGACCTGCCTAAGTTCGTCGCTGCCGAGCGCCCCAACTGGAGCGAACTCGAAGCTCTGCTCGTCCGCCTTGAAGCCGACCCGTCACTGCGCTTCTCGCTCGAACAGCTGCGCCGTTTCCATTACCTCTACGAGCGCGCATCTTCGGACCTCGGCAAGATCATGACCTTCTCTTCCGAGCCGGAGTTGCGCAAATATCTCGAAAACCTCGTGGCGCGCGCCTACGGCGAAATTCACGAGACTCGCGAAAAGCATCATCGGTTCGCTCCGTTGCTTTGGTTTTTCCATACATGGCCGCAGACCTTTCGCCGGCACTATCGCGCCTTTTGGCTCTCTGTCGGGATCACCATCGTTGGCATCATCTTTGGCGGCTTCGCCATGGCGTTCGATCCGGAAGCCAAGGCGACTATTATGCCTGAAATGTTCTCCAGCCATCTGGGCAATCCCGCTGAACGCGTCGCCCGGGAAGAACACGGCGGGAATAAACATTTATCCGGCGCCAAAGGAACGTTTTCCGCTCACCTCATGCGCAACAACATCAGTGTCTCCATTAAAGCCCTCGCGCTCGGAATGACCTACGGCATCGGCACGATCATCGTTCTCTTCTACAATGGAGTCATTCTCGGTCTCATCTGTGTGGATTATGTTTCTGCCGGCTACACCAAATTCCTCATGGGCTGGCTTATGCCGCATGGAGTCATAGAAATTCCCGCCATTCTCATTGCGGGTCAAGCCGGTTTGATCCTCGCCAAAGCCCTCGTCGGCTGGGGCGAACGTACCACTTTCGCTTCCCGCCTTCGTTTGGTTGCGCCCGATTTGGTCACGTTGATTGGCGGCGTTGCCTTGATGCTTGTCTGGGCCGGCTTCATTGAAGCCTATCTTTCCCAGGACCATGAACCAGCCATTCCTTACGTTGCGAAGATCGCCTTCGGCTTCATTGAACTCATCCTGCTTATCCTGTTCCTCACGCTATGCGGCCGCACCCTCACTCCAACGACTAAGCCAACCGCATGAAAAACCGAGTGCCATCTCCCCGGAGCGCGGCCTTCAGGCCGCTTAAATATCCGCCGGCAGAGCAGGCTGCTTCAGCCGATACCCGTTCAATTATTCCGCCAGGTTTTGGACTGCGGCGCTCCCGTGCCGCTTTCGCCTCGCTCGGCATCTTTACTTCAGCCTTTAGCATTCACCCTTCGACCTTTTCTTTCTTCGCGTCCCTTCGCAGTTGAACCTCATGCACGCAGGACGCACAGATTCCCTCCTCATCCGCACACCGGAAGGGATTCTTTTTTCTCAACCGTTGGCCGGGCCCATGACTCGCTTCCTTGCATGCGCCATCGACTTGGCCTGCATTATTGCGGCCAGTGCGATCATCAGCAGTCTCTTCAGTATCCTCGCCATTATCAGCACCGATCTCGCTCGCGCCTTTGGCATGCTCCTCAGTTTTGCGATCTCTGTCGGATACGGCATTATGGCCGAATGGTACTGGCGCGGGCAAACCATCGGCAAACGTCTCCTTCGTCTGCGCGTTGTCGATGCTCACGGGTTAAAGGTCCAATTCAGCCAGATCGTTATCCGCAATCTGCTGCGACCCATCGATATGTTGCCTGCCTTCTATATGGTCGGCGGAATTGCCTGCCTTGTGACTCGCAAATGCCAACGTCTCGGCGACGTTGCCGCCAACACGGTTGTGGTGCGCAACCCGCGTCTCGTTGAACCCGACATCGACCAGCTCCTGGCCGGTAAATACAACTCGTTGCGGCAACATGCCCACCTCGAAGCACGCCTTCGTCAGCGTGTCTCTCCGCCTGAGGCCGCCGTGGCCATGCAGGCAATTATGCGACGTGACAACCTCGATCCAGTCGCGCGCGTGGAACTCTTCCGCGAACTGGCCAATCATTTCCGAGCAAAGGTCGAATTCCCGCCCGAAGCCACCGAAGGCATCGCCGACGAACAATATGTCCGCAACGTCCTCGACATTGTCTACCGCACCCGCACCGGCGAGTCTCTTGTCCCTCGCTCTTAATTTCCAGTAAGCTAACGACCAAAGCGCCGTGACTGCCATAGCTGCATCGAAGTCGCGCAGCGTATGGAATGCGGTCGCTTGCTACCGCTGTTGCGATCTCGGAATTGCAGCGTCACCCAGCGGAGTTTTTCGGGGATCTTAATCCTCTCCCTCCTCTACTTCAGCCTTCAGCCTTTAGCCCTTAGCCTCTATCATTCTGCCCGTGGACGAAATCATTGCCCGCGACATCTTCACCGGCGAGCCAACCCGGCTTCGCTGGAAAGACGGCATCATCCAGTCGATCGAGAAAGTCCGCTCCGCTCCAACTGATCTCTGGCTCGCACCGCCTCTTCTGGATCTGCAGGTCAACGGCTATGCCGGAATCGATTTCCAGCAGGATAAGCTTACGGCAAAAGATCTCATCCACGCCATAACGGGGCTGCGCGAATCGGGATGCACCCGTTTTCTGTTTACCCTCATTACCGATCAGTGGGACCGCATGCTCGCCCGCCTTAAGCATCTGCGCAAACTTCGCTCTGCCTCTCCGCTACTACAGCGCGCCATCGTTGGCTGGCATATCGAAGGCCCATTCCTTTCTTCCGAACCTGGCTTCTGTGGTGCGCACGATCCCGCGTTGATGCTCGATCCCAAAATCGAACAAATCGACGAACTCAGGAAGCTCACCGGCGATGAACCGCTCCTCCTCACAATCGCCCCCGAACGGCTCGACTCCATCCCGGCCATCGCGCACGCCGTTTCACTCGGCATCAAAGTCAGCGTCGGTCACACCAACGCTCGACGTAAACGTCTCATCCAGGCCCACAAGGCCGGCGCTACCGGATTCACTCACCTCGGCAATGGTTGCCCGCGCGATCTCGACCGCCACGACAACATTCTTTGGCGCATGTTCGAAACGCCCGGGTTCAAGGTGAGCCTCATTCCGGACACCATTCACGTTTCACCAGCCCTCTTTCGCCTCGTTCACAAGATGATTGGTCCGGAAAATATCTTTTACGTCACCGACGCCATGGCCGCTGCCGGGGCCGGTCCCGGCAAATACAAACTGGGTCGGCTCGATCTCGAAGTCGGCACCGACCAAATTGTTCGCCTCCCCGGCAGCCCGAACTTTGCTGGCTCCGCCCTTGAACCCATCGACGCCGTCCTGCGCTCCGCCGAAATGCTCGACCGCTCCTGGCGCGGAACCTGGCGCAACTACTCCGAAATCCCGGCCACGTTCATGAGCCTCGACCACGGTCTTCGTCCGAATTCTCCCGCCGACTTTTGTCTGGTCGAATTCGCCGAACCCAACCAAATCATCACCCTCAAAACCTTCGTCGCCGGTTCACTGGAGTGACCACTTTTTCCAACGCGCTCAAACTTGGCGCAGCTTTTGGAGTGCGTGCCCGAGAATCATTTTTACACCCCTCCCAACTCAAACTCCGGACTCTGGATATGCCGGACGAATCCCTCGGCTTGCTTGTGCCCGCTCTCTATCCCACGCATTCGCGTGATCATCTCCTGCAGCCCGTAAAATTTCTCCGGGGATTGGCTGGCATGTGCAAAACAAGCCGATTTCTTTTGCTCCAACGTTTGGCTGATATCGACATAGCTCGTCGGCGAAAACTGAACCGTGTCCTCCCCATCCGAGACCTCATAATAGAAGAGCGCAAAGCCCTTCCTCATTTTCAGCCATGCATCATAGACCAGCATCGAAATTGCCCGATGGTCCGCATGATTATCGATCGGCCAGTGGGTTAGCACGACGTCTGGTTTCTCCCGTTCCAGGAGCCTCCGAAACTCCTCGTAATGCGGCGCGTCAATGACCGCTTTCCCATCGATCTGCCCAGCGAACAGCGGACGGGCCTTTAGAATCTCGCAAGCTTTGCTCGCCTCCGCCACTCGCGGCGCTCTCGGATTATCTGCCATAGTTGCCTTTGGATCCCCCTGGTTGAGATACAGCAACACGACTTCATGACCAGCTTTCGTCAACCGTGCGATCGTCCCGCCGCACCCGTATTCCGGATCACCTGGATGACCACCTGTAACGATTATTTTTCTCTTCTGTTCTTTCGCCTTACCGAGGCCAGGCGCCGCAGCACCTGACGGCAGCGCCGCCCCCAACCCAGCCATTGCTGTCGTCGTGAGCATTTGCCTCCGGGAAATTGGAATCATCGTGCCTTCAATAGACGAATGTCCAATCCCGAGCAAGCGTATGGAGTTGACGCCTCCTTGGCTACCCCTAGTAATTCTCCTGTGCACCAACTCGCGGACCGGTCTCGGTAAGTCAAAGGACTCGAATGCAACGCTCGGCAAAGTTAAAAGGGCTTGTGGGAGTTTTCGCTCTGACAGCGGTCGGTCTCACTATCCTTTCCTGCAGGCCAGAGCCACCACGGTTGAATGGAGTTCAGGCAAATGTGTTCGTTATGTGCGATTCAGCGAGCGACGACAACGGCAAGTTAAGCATAGCAGGGACGTTCGACACGATCTACGCTCGAAGCTTCCCTGCGGGTCATCCGCATTGCTCTATCGCCATTCGTCTCACGTTTGCGGGTGACCAACTCAGGAAGCATCCAGTAAGTGTTCGAATCAGGGAGAGCAACGGGCAGAGTCTTTTGGCCGACATCGTTACCGAGATCAACCCAAAACCGCCTCGTCCCGGCGCTCCAGTTGTATCGCAGAATCTGATTCTGAATATGACGCAGCTACGCTTGCCGGCAGCAGGGATTTACTATATCGAATTCTGGTTGGACGATGCGCTCTTAACCACATTACCACTCTATGCAGTGCTCGCCGATCAGTAGATCTTAAGGCCGACTCATATGCACCGGTGGCCGCAAAGGTGGAACTTGTCGCCGTTCAGATCGTGTATTCCAGAGTGCTGCCAGGCCCACGCTGTAGAACAGAATCCAGTGACCGGAGAAACCCCGTACGACGCTGGGTGGCGCTGATTTTCCTGCAGAACGCCTCTCCTTTTTCGACGGGGCAGTGGCAATGAAGTAGATGAAACTCGCCAGCGCATAGACAAAAACGCAGGTGAGGGCGCGCTGCACCCATTTCGGTCCCTGTTTGAACATATCATTGCGACCGCGTCCCTGGTTCAACGCCACCACCGGTATCCAGATCACAAAAATTCCCATATGCAGCGCGAACACCGCATCCTTGATTGGCAGCACGACTCCAAAGAACCCCAGCACGTGAACAATCAGGCTCAAAATCAATCCGGTTCCTGCAAAAATGATGAAGGGTAACAACGGCAGTTTTTCCAACCACGGCGCCGGCTCATTTACGAACTCACCTGAGACTCGCGCCCGCCTCGTTGATGTCATCATGCCGACCATGATCACCGCGAAAAAAATGAGGAATACATAAAACATCAGCTCACCTCTGTTCTATGCTGACCTGAAAAACCCTTCTGCCGCGCCGAGCCATAGTTCGTCGGCACCCTAATCCACTCGAATGCAGGTTGAAATACCATTTGGATGCTGTTAATCAATACCGGAATGTCATTGAGGAAGACGGGTTTAATTCTGGGGTTGGGTGCGCTGCTGCTGGTCGGTTGCAAGAAGGATTCTGGCGGTGCTTCCAACAAGATTCGCGTCGGCTACATCGGGCTCACGTGTGAAGCGCCAATCTTCACTGCAGTCGAAAAGGGTTTTTTCAAAGAGGAAGGCCTAGACGTCAGCCTCGTGAAATGCGAGTGGGCCAACTACAAAGATGTTCTCGCCCTCGGCGGCTATGACATCACCCATCATCTCGTGATGTATTTCCTCAAACCAATCGAGCAGGGCCTCGACGTTAAGTTCACCGGAGGCATCCACCGCGGCTGTCTTCGCGTTCAGGCTGGCACCAAAACCAACATCAAAACCGTCCAGGATCTCCGCGGTAAACGCATCGGCGTCCCCGGAATGGGCACGCCTCCATTCGTTTTTGCCAATCGCGTTCTCGGTGCGAACGGCATCAATGCCAGCAAAGATGTTACCTGGCTGGTCTTCCCGGCCGGCGAGTTGGGACTGGCCCTTGACAAAGGCGAAGTCGATGCCGTGGCCGATTCCGAACCGATCGGCAGCTTGCTTCTCGCCGACGGCAAAGTTCGCAACGTTGCAGATCAGGCAGCCGACATGCCTTACAAAGAGGAATACTGCTGCGCGGTCATTGTGAACGGAAAGTATCTCTCCAAAAATCCCAAAGCCGCCGCAGCCGGAACCCGCGCTCTCCTCAAAGCCGCCAAATGGGTCGAAACCAATCCCGCCGCCGCTGCCAGACTCTCGGTCGAGAAGAAATACCTCGCCTCGAACCCCGAGTTGAACACCATCGCCATCTCCCATTTGCGCTACGTCCCTAGCGTCATCGGCGCACAGAAAGCCGTCGCCTCGGCAGCCGCTGAAATGAAGCGTGCTGAAATGTTGGCCCCTTCGACTGATGTCGATGCTTTGACAAAGAAGGCGTTTGTCAGCTTGGAAGGCGTCACCGATCAATGGCTCGAAGCCCTTCCAGTCGAGAAGGTCGCCGGCGGTCAGGCTCCCAATACCGATATCCGAAAATTGGCAAAACTTATCCTTAATGACTACTGCGGTGCCTGCTATTATCTTCCCCCATAGATGAGTGTTGCAGAAGCTAGCCGGCCCGCGGAACCGCCCCCGCAGAACGCTCCCGCGTCTCCAGCCCGCTCAGGTGGAGCCCGCTGCCAGACGTCACTTTGCTTGCGAACCTTGTTAGCGATTCCATCGGCGTGCCTTGTCGCGTGTGCAGTCCATCTGGTTGTTTCGAAAAGCCAACCCGCCTCCGAAACACGGCTCTACTCTGAGTTTCTGGCGGCCGTGTTCGGCTTCGGGATCGCAGCAGCGCTCTTCCAGAACTTTTGGCCCGGACTTCGTCGTTGGATGAAACAGATGGCTCCCATTTGTGCCGTCGCAATTGTCCTCCTCTCGCTTTGGGAAGGTGCGACTCTCGGCCTCAAACTGCTTCCAATGCCCTATTTCCCGGGTCCACCCGGCGTGCTGCAAAGTCTCGTGAACGATCGCATGCTCCTCCTCGATAGCACGTGGCATTCGCTCTTTCTGCTGCTCTCCGGATATGCTCTCGGCGTTGCCATCGCCCTCGTGACCGGCGTCTGCATCGGCTGGTTCGGCCGGGCTCGCTATTGGGGCATGCCGCTCTTGAAAGTCATTGGACCCATCCCGGCCACCGCCTGGATTCCCCTTGCGATGGTCGTCGCTCCTTCAGCCATGTTTTCGGCCGTGTTCGTCATCGCTTTGGCCGTTTGGTTTCCGGTCACCATGCTCACCGCCTCAGGCATTTCAAACACTCGCGCCTCCTACCTCGATGTGGCTCGCACTTTGGGCGCGGACCGGCGCTACCTCATTTTTCGCGTGGCCATTCCCGCCGCTATGCCGAGCATTTTTCTCGGTTTATTTATGGGGCTCGGCGCCTCTTTCCTCACGCTGATTGTCGCCGAAACCGTCGGGGTCAAATCCGGCCTCGGCTGGTACGTGGCCTGGGCCCAGGGCTGGGCCGAATATGGAAAGGTCTATGCTGCGCTCGTCATTATGGCCGTCTTTTTTTCAACCATCATGACCGTGCTCTTCAAAGTGCGCGACCACGTGCTCGTTTGGCAAAAGGGAACGATTAAGTGGTGACCATGGCTGCGCATCTCACTAACGAAGGCGCCACGCTCCGGATTGTGAGCGTCACGAAGGATTTTCCCACCGCTGCCGACCCGAATCTCCGCACGCAGGCACTCGCTGGCGTTTCATTGTCGGTAGCTGCCGGGGAATTGGTCTCCATCGTCGGTCCGAGCGGTTGCGGCAAATCGACTCTGCTCCGCTTGCTCGCAGGCCTCGACCTGCCGAACTCAGGCGAACTCTGGGTCGGCAACGAACGCATCACCGGTCCCAACGCCGAGCGTGGTCTCGTCTTTCAGGATCCGAATCTCTTTCCATGGCTGAGTGTTCGCCGCAACGTCCAGGCCGGCCTCGTCGCTCGCGGCCTCATGCACAACAAAGGTCATGAAGTCGACGAATTCTTGAAACTCGTCGGCCTCGAAACATTCGCCACCGCCTTCCCGCATCATCTCTCCGGCGGCATGGCCCAGCGCGTTGCCCTCGCGCGTGCCCTGATCAATCATCCGAAAGTCCTTCTTCTTGATGAACCGCTCGGAGCGCTCGATGCCTTCACCCGCATGCGCATGCAGGATGAAGTCCTCCGGCTCTGGGATGCCCGCGGCACCACCATGTTGCTCGTCACCCATGATGTCGACGAAGCCATCTACATGAGCGATCGCATCGTCATCATGTCGCCTCGGCCGGGCCGCATCGAACGTGTCCTCGACATCACACTGCCGCGTCCGCGAAATCGGACCAGCCCCGAGTTCCTCAGTATGCGCGGCCAGATTCTCGAATTGCTTCATTTCGCCGCTCACGCCGGACCGCAGAATCCGGATTTCAAAACTTCCTATGAAGCCGTACGCGGATCACCTGCGATCCCGGATGAAGTTGCCAGACCTGCTCCTGTCGCGTCCGCAGGGGCAGGGGAACCACACTTGGACGCGCAAGTGATTATCATCGGCGGCGGACCAGCGGGATCAACGGTCGGAGCTTATCTCGCCCGCGCCGGTATCGATCATCTGATTCTCGACCAGGCCATTCATCCGCGCCCACACGTAGGCGAATCGCTGGTCTGCTCGACGACTCGAATCTTTGAGGAGCTCGAATTCCTTCCCGTCATGGAGCGCGAAGGCTTCGTTCATAAACATGGCGCTGTCTGGACTCATTGGGCCGATTCGCGCGAACACGTCATCCGGTTTCGCGAAATCCCCGAGCTCGGTTTGACCCAAACCTACACCTACCACGTCGACCGAAGTCGCTTCGATCAATTGTTGCTTCAACATACGCGCCAAAAAGGTTCGCGCGTCATGGAAGGCACTCGCGTCGAAGGCGTGGAGTTCGATGGCGGCCGCGCCACTGGCGTTCGGGTCAAAACGCAAGCCGGTGAACGGCTTCTTCGTTGTAAGTTGGTCGTCGATGCCTCTGGCCGCAATACAGTCCTCGGCTCACAACTGCGCCTCAAGCAGCGCGATGCGCTGTTCGACCAATTCGCCATTCACAACTGGTTCGAAGGCGTCGATCGCGGCGCGGCGGAAACCGCCGACTTTATCCACATCCATGTCCTCGAGATCCCTCGCGCCTGGGTTTGGCTCATACCGATCAACAAAACCGTCACATCTGTCGGCATCGTCACCAAGGGCGCCGATTTCCCTAAAGGCAACGAATCAGTTCACGAATTTTTTGCGCGACACATTGCCAGTCATCCTATGTTGGCGCAGCGCATGGCCAACGCTCGTTCGCTTCACGATTTTTCGCGCGACGGCAACTACAGCTATGTCATGGAGCGCTTTGCCGGTGATGGTTGGCTCCTTGTCGGCGACGCCGCCCGTTTCGTCGATCCCGTATTCTCATCCGGAGTAAGCGTTGCCATGGAATCGGCCAAGCGCGCTTCCGAAGCTATCGTTGCTGCTATTCGTCGCAACGACGTCAGCACAGCCTCATTTGTCGAATACGAGAGCACAGTCCGCGCAGGCGTGGATATCTGGCGTGAATTCATCCTTCACTATTACCAACTGCCACCTCTCTTTTTCGAACTGGTGCGCAATCCCGAGGAACGACTGCAACTCACGCGTCTTTTGCAGGGCGACGTCTACAACCGCGCGAGCGTCCCCATCCTGGAAAAAATGCGGCAGACCATCAAAGCCGTATCCGCGGACGCTGCTCACCCTTGGCATTCCCACCTCAGCCCCGAATTGCTCGAAGCACGCTAAACTGTGCGCATCGCTTCCGGCTTAAAATGTCTGGAGAGGGAAATTGAACGAGGCTTCGAAGGGCAAACTTTAACCTCAAACTTCAGACTTTAAACTCCCTTAGGAGTGGAGCCAGTTGTCGGATTTGAACCGACGACCGACGGTTTACAAAACCGTTGCTCTACCACTGAGCTAAACTGGCCACCGAAAATTTGTGCGGCTCTCCTGGTGCCGCAGACCCAATTTTTATAACGGTGAATCGCCACCCGGTCAAGGTAGTCGCCTTTTCACGCTTCAGCGCCTGACAATGAGCCTTCCGTCTTTTGCGGAGCCCTCTTTCGATAAAGCACGACCACATTCCCCAACAATGTGACCAGATGACTTTTCGTCTTTGCGGCCAATTCCGGCGCCAGCGTTTTTCTCTGATCTTTAAATTCGTCGAATTTGATTTTAATCAGGTCGTGTGACTCAAACGCCATTTCGACTGACTGGAGAAACTGAGGCGACAACCCATTCTTCCCGATTTTCAGGATTGGTTTGAGTCTTTGTGCGGCGGCTTTGAATTTCCGCACGTCTGCGTTGCTGAGTGGTGTGATTTCTTCAGTCATTGTGAATCGTCCTTTTCATCGTTGGAATGCATCCAGTTCGTGAGTTTCCACTGGTGGAGCTGTCTTTCCGGGCAGCGGCGGCGTTGCGCTCTTTTCCGCGCGCGAAATTCCCGTCGAGCCCAGCAAGTTTAGTAACAAGGCAGCAAGAGAAATTCTACGAACAGCATCCACCGTTCGCATTCGCAGTAAGAAAATTCTGCCGGTTTTCGAAAATGACGACCTCAACGAAACCCGCATAAACACTGAAAAAAATTGATGTTTTTTCAAAAATTCTCCTTGCGTGTAATCGATGTGTGGCTTTAATACGGCCAAGTCGAAAGACTTCGTCAACACAAACCAAATCATAAATTAAAAGTTAACATATGGCAAAAGCACTCTCGAAGTCGCAAATCGCAACCGCGATCGCGGACAAAGCTGGAATCACCAAAAAACAGGCGGCCGAAATCCTTGAGCACATCGCTGAGTTGGCATACAAGAATGCCAAGAACAGCTTTACCCTCCCTGGTCTCGGCAAGCTCGTCCTCGTGAACCGCAAGGCACGTCAGGGCCGCAATCCTGCCACCGGTGAGACCATCCAGATTCCCGCCAAGAAGGTTGTGAAGTTCCGAGTCGCCAAGGCTGCCAAAGACGCCATTCTCGGCGCCAAGTAATCAGGTTTTTGTTCCTTACGAGGCACTCTGATCTTCTTCAGAGTGCCTTTTTTATTCAATGAAGCTGCTTGATCTGCAAGCAATTCCGCGTAGTCGCCCCGCGATAGCTTCGGAGCGAAGGCGGATCGGTCGGCTCACTTCTCTCTTCCATTGAATCGGCGAGCGCAACCATGAAGATCGCGGTTGTTGGCTGCGGGGCTGTTGGCAGTTTTTACGGCGCAAAGCTCGCTCGCGCCGGCGAGGAAGTTCATTTCCTTCTTCGCTCTGACTACGACGTCGTCCATCGAAAAGGCGTCTCGATTCACAGTCCTGACGGTGACTTTAATGTCAGGCCAAAGGCTGCCAAAAAACCTGACGAAATCGGCCCAGCCGATCTGTTAATGATCGGCCTAAAGACCACAGCGAATGATCAATTTCCTTCCCTCATCCCGCCGCTTGTCGGGTCCCATACCGCCGTGCTGACGCTCCAAAATGGTCTCGGCAACGAAGAGGCCCTGGCCCGAATTGTTCCCCCTGAACAGATCCTTGGCGGCCTTTGTTTCGTCTGCCTCAACCGCACAGCCCCCGGGGTCATCGACCATATCGATCATGGCGCCGTTGTCATCGGCGAATTCGGCCGCTGGCCGGAGCCTCGCACACACGACATCGCGACGATGTTTCGGAATGCGGGCATCCCGTGTCATGTCAGTGACAATCTTGCGCAAGCGCACTGGGAGAAGCTCACATGGAACATTCCATTTAATGGCCTCGGCGTTGCCAGTGCCGCAGGCAAGGAAGGCATGGCGGATCCTGACTCTGCATCCTTGCGCGGTCCGTGCCTCACGACGGATAAACTCCTCGCCGATGCTGAATGGGAATTGATCGTCCGCGAACTCATTCGCGAAGTCATTGCGGGCGGACGCGCTCTCGGTTTCAAGATGAAGGATGAGTTGGAAGAAACTCAAGTGGGCCGCACTCGCACTATGGGCGCGTACAAACCTTCGACTCTCATCGATTTCGAAAATGGCAAACCTCTCGAGTTGATCAGTCTCTTTTTCGAACCACTTCGCCTCGCGCGCGCCGCTGGAATTTCCGTCCCACGTCTCACCGCCCTCTGCGAAGTCCTTAAACGCCTCGACGCCCCAAAAATCCCGCACTCGGGGTTCGCCAGTCCGAACCGTTGCCCTTAAGTTTGATTGCAGGTTGACCTTGCACTTTGAACATTGAACCTTGAACTTAAACATTGATTGAGTGACATGAAAGTTCGGGTTCGATTTGCGCCTAGTCCCACGGGGTTCCTCCATATCGGTGGAGCACGCACCGCTTTGTTCAATTGGCTCTACGCCCGCCACACCGGCGGCACGTTTGTTCTCCGCATTGAGGATACTGATGTGGCCCGCAACTCGCAGGAAGCTGTTGAGGTCATCCTCGATGGACTCCGTTGGCTTGGGCTGATCTGGGATGAAGGTCCAGTCACTGGCGATGTCACCGGGCCAAGCAAAGGCGATCGCGGCCCGTATTTCCAAAGCCAGCGCCGCGAGAATTATCAGCGCCGGGTCGAAGCGCTTCTTTCGCGAGGGCTCGCTTACGAACACGAGGGCGCGGTCAAATTCAAAATGCAGCGCGAGCCAATCGTCATTCCTGATCTCGTCGTCGGCGACGTGACGCGCGATCTCACGGATCGCGAGAAGCTCGATCCCGATTTTGTGATCGTTCGCTCCGATGGCCAGCCGGTCTTTCATTTCGTCAATGTTGTCGATGACCTGGACATGGGCATCACGCATGTGATTCGCGGCGAGGATCACCTCTCCAATACCGCCAAGCACATCGCCTTGTTCAAAGCGTTCGGCGTCGACCCGCCGAAATACGCGCACATCCCGCTCATCCTGAATATCGACGGCACCAAGATGAGCAAGCGCGACAAAGGCGCTTCTCTCTCGACCTATCTCGACGAAGGCTACGCGCCCGAAGCAGTCGTCAATTATCTTTGTCTCCTGGGATGGTCTCCTAAGAATAATCGCGAGAAAGTGCCGATCGCGGAAGTGATCGAGCTCTTTGATCTTCCGCAGATCCTACGGCACAATGCGCGCTTTGATCTCAACAAGCTCCATTGGCTGAATGGCGAGTACATCCGGTCGATCACTCCCGACCGCTTCTATGAACTGGCGATTCATGGCCTGGCTCGCATTGGCATCCAGGTCGAGTCATTTCCGACCGACTATGTCAAAGCCGCGTTGGATACATGCCGCGAGAAGGTGAAGCTCTTCACCGACGTTCCAAACTTCACCGATTTCTATTTCCGCGACCAGGTCGACTTGTCGGCCGAGACGATCAAGGAATTTTCCGGCGAAGCCAAACCGCGCCTCGCCCGGCTGCGCGACGAGTTCGGCAAGCTGAATGCATTCGACGTTGCCTCGCTCGAAGCCGCCCTCAAAAAAGTGGCCGCCGACCTTGGCATCAAAGCCGGCCTGCTCGTGCATCCGCTCCGCATGGCCACAAGCGGCCGCGCCATCGGCCCGAGCCTCTACCATTTGCTCGAAGTGCTCGGCAAAGAGCGAGTGCTCGCTCGCATCGATCGCGCGATTCAACTCGCGAGCTAGTTATGACGCTGCGTGGCAGTCTGGCACTGATCGCTCTCTTCGTGGGCGTCAACTGCCTGGCCGCCGCTGACAAAAGCACGAACAACGTTCCTGCCGTCGAAATCGAAGGACGCGTTGTCTGTCTCTCGGAGGAGATAAAGCGCGCCCATGGTGTCAACGTTCCTGACAAACACACGCACGATTACGGCTTCAAAAGCAGCACGGCTGAATACTTTTCATTGGTGCGCACGCTTTCCTCCGAAGCGATGCTCACGGACACCAATCTCCATTCCAAACTGCTCATTGTGAAAGGCCGCGTCTTTCCCAATTCACACCTT
>Ga0193692_1000077_pt1 | contig 23208 bp, 17 predicted proteins | sample L3a1metaG_FD_144917 | JGI IMG/M metagenome (GOLD analysis project Ga0193692, IMG submission 144917) | Soil microbial communities from a riparian zone of the East river system, Colorado, United States - L3a1 | ecosystem: Environmental > Terrestrial > Soil > Riparian zone | place: USA: East River... | reverse complement strand
AAGCGGATACGAGAAGAAATATGGACAAATTCTCCTTATGGCATAGAAGAAGGAGTTTTTGATTATCCTCAAAATGTTAAAATAAGCAAGTTGTGGAATGTGTTTCTGGTAAAACTATTCTATATTGTTGCCGACTTTCGATACAATTCTTTACCATCACTTAACACCAGAGCTATTCCAAATGTACAACGTGATATTCTATCTGTATTTAATGAGTTATTTTATTATACAACCAATATAGGTGCTACGGTTCTATCAATACCTTCTCATAGAACGGACACTCCTTTTAAGAATCACTTGATTTCGTTGAGAAGTGAAGAAGTGAAATCTGCCACTTTATCAGGAAATAGTATTTATGTTTTTGATGCTTATAAGAACGATATTGCCAAGTTGTATGATAAGTTTATAAATGATACTTCTAAAATGACAAACATTGTAAAATCTTCCGTCCCAGATGCTGTTATAAAGATTAATCAATATGGGATTGTAAAGAAGATTATTGATGATCTTGAAGTTATTAAAAAATCTATTGAACCAGAAGTTCCTGAACAACCAGACCCATCACAACAACCACCAGTAGATCCACCGGCAGCAAGTACACAACCTGTACAATCTACAGCAACAACAATGGGTAAATCCAAATCTCTTGGGGCAGATGATTTAGTAATGCTTGTATATAATGTGTTAAGAATAATAAATGATCGAGTTCAAAGTGATACGGCTCATTCAGAACATTACTTTTCTAAGCCACTTCCTAATGGAGAGTTTTATCTTCCAACGGCCATGGACGAACCGCATACGACCGAAGATGCGTGGAACTATCTTGATCCAGCAGAACACCCAGAATTATATGACCCACATACAAACGTAGCAAATCCTAAAGATAGCGGGGGTTATTATAAAAGAGATGCGAATGGTAATTATAAATATGTATTGAAAACCCCCAAGCCCCCAATGTCTGAAGCAGATGATCCTAAAGACAAAGATAAAGACAAAGATAAAGACAAAGGTAAAGACAAAGATAAGGACAAAGATAAGGACAAAGATAAAGAAGAATATGATCAAACGGGAAATTTTGTATATGATTTTGCCAGTCTTTATAATAAACATCCAGGTGAGTGGACTATTGAAGTAACTGGTACTGGTACTGGTACAGACGTTGGTGTTAGTGGTGGAAGGATTGTAAATCTTCCATCTGGACAAAAAGTAATTCGTGTTTTTTGGGAGTGGAAGAAACGTGAGAATAATATTATAATTCAAATGAGAGATCTTGAAAGTGATGATTGGAAAACATTTAATCTTTTGAAATTCTATGACGATCAAGTAAATCCAAGAAGTCCAAGTTATCAGGTAAATTCATCATTGTTTCTTGAACAGTGTGATAGAAGATTGAAACAGTTATTTAGTAAAGGAACCCAAAAGTTTTTAGCATTGATTACAAAAGAAGTAAAACGCCTTAAACCTGCGTTGTATGCCGTAATTAGAAGAAAAGGGGTGATGGAATTCAAAAGTAAGAAATTTAAAAGTAAAGAAGCATTAGAAAAGGCAAAAGAAAACTTTGTAGGGTGGGAAGAAAATGGAAAAATTTATATAATAGCTCCCGACAAAAGCAAAGTTGCTTGGCAATTCAACAACTTATTACCAGACCAAAAGGAAGCTTTAATTGATGCTGGATATTTTGATCTCTTTCCAGATCAAAAGAACATTATCAATGTTGCTTCAGATAAAACTTATCCAAAGCCTTCGGCGGATATGAGTCCTGAAGAATCTGGGGCTATAGAAATATTAATGAAAGATCCTAAGCTTAGTTTAGACAAAGACCTAATTAAAAAGAAGGTTAAAGAAACTTTAAAAGAATTAGAAAGTTTAGGAGTTCCTATTTCTGCTGAAAAACTTGCAGACCAAACCAGTAAAAAAATATATGCAGTATTGAATCCACAAGTTCAACCACTTCCGTCGAGCTCCCCTACTGTAAGCAGTACTGATAATAGTACTGATAACACTAAAACAGAACCAAAGAACAGACAAGAAATACAACCACCAGCACCCAAAAATCCTAAAGAACTTAGTCCTGAAGAAAAAGAATTTAAATATGGGGTTGGGGAAGCCGCATTTGATCCAGAAACTGGAACGGTTATTTGGACAAAACCAGACGGTAAATCAATTAAAATTACTCTAACTCAACTCAAAAAGTCCATGCATTCAAAGAGATTAGTGACCGCAATGTTGCACGCAGGGTACCCTTTTGTCAAATTCGGAGTTAGTTCAAACATAAAAGAAGAGTTTATTGATCCATTCCAGAAATCAAATTTCCTTTAATTTGTACTATAGTAGTTATTTATAGTACCAGGATCTTCTTTATTTCTCTCTTCTTCTTATTTTCTTTATTATTTATATTATGTACTTGTACTGATCATTATATCAGGATTTTTGATCATGTCAAGTTTTTATATAATGAAAAACGTAGATTATAGAATTTTTTTAGATTTGGATGGGGTTTTAGTGGATTATGACGGCGGCATTGTCAAACTCGTAAAAGGAAGAAATTGGAAGGATATAGCTGCCAAACATGGAAAAGAAGCTGCCGAGAAGCAATATCTTGACGCAATTCTCTCTTCTCCAGATTTTTGGGCAAATCTTGACTGGATCGAAGGTGGCAAGGAACTATGGGATGCCTCAAATAATCTATTTGAAAGGGTTAATATTCTATCTTCTGCTGGTGAAGGTGGTAATAAGGCGATCGAAGAGGGAAAACGTATATGGGTAAGAAAAAATATCCCAGAAATGAATTCTTCTGGCGTTTTTATAGTTTTTGGCAAACATTTGAAAATTGATTATGCCAGTAAGGATAGCATTTTAGTTGATGATGTTTGGATTACAATTAATAGGTGGACAAAAGCCGGTGGATATGGAATTCACCATTATCATAGTGATTATAGAAAAACTATTGAGGATTTAGAAGATATTGCGAGACCATTAAACCTTTCAGAACTAGCAAAACGATATTATCACTAGTATTTATAATCATATATGGATAAAGACCTTCAAAAACTAATTACGGAAACGGTGGATAAAATTTTCCAAAGTGCTCCCATGAAAATGGTAGAACAAGGAACACGACCAGAATATTATGATATTTGCCCACATTGTAAAGAAGAAATTTATGAAAGACATGAATACACTGAAGATGGGGGAACAACCTGGAGACATTCTGGATGTGGGGGATTGATTGATCGAAAAGAAGAACCACTGGATACTTTTGTTGAATGGTTAAGACCAGGAATTGAAGAAGCTCGTGATCAGAAAAAGGCGGCAAGAAAAGCATTGGGAATAAATGAAGTGTGGAGGCATAAACTCGCCGACTTAAATCCAAAAGAAATCGAAATTGTAGCAAAATATATGCCGGCATATAAGGAGAATGCTAAAAATACTTACGGCGATTATGATAAAAACACTGATTTAGACTCATATCTAATTCAAAAAATTTTGGATGATCCTGAAAACGTGAGAAATAATGTACTTCGCCAAGCTCATTCACCAGAACCTACAGATACAGCAAAACCGGAAAAACCTTCTGAAAAACCTTCTAAATTAGAAGACCCCGAATCATCTTCCGAACCCCGTATAATAAGTATAAAACGGGGGGCTGGCGGTGTTGGATATACTGATTATGACACGATAACAGGAAATATTACAATGGAAATACCTCTTAGTATTGAGCCGCCTAAACATATTAAACATACGTTTACTCCTGTCGAATTTGAAAAAACTTTCTACAATTCTGGCGGCGATTATTGGTATACAACATTGATAAAACTTGGATATCCTTTTGAAAAATTTGATCTTAATGTACCCGTAAGATTTTATCCTCTTTTAACAAAATCTAATTTAAGAGAAAAAATTATTAAAAAAGAAAATAAACAAAAATCTCCTATTTCAAAAAATCTTATTGAGATATCCCAAAAACATTGGTATAAAAATCATAGCAAGAATATTACTGATGCTCTTGGATCCAAAGTTCTAAATCAGTTGAAGGAATCCAAATCTCTTCCTACAGACGATCAAATTAATCGGGCCGTGGTTAAAGCCTATCTTATTGATAAAAATAAAAGAAGCGGTTTAAACAATAAATCTGGAGATGACATAGATGGGAAACTTCCGATTGGTGGTGAAAAGAAATATTCCAAGCAAGAACCCGGAGGAACAATGAGTGCGGTAAATCTTGACTGAAAAAGAGATATGTCTCAATTTAGAATTTATAATAGAACTCTTTGTCCGGAATTATGGGATGAATATTCTCACTTAGATCCAAGATCACGAGTAAATCTTCTTAGAATGGCATATGATTTCTATGAACATACCAATTTTAAAGCTCCTATTATTGACATTTATTTGATGGGATCAATAGCAAATTATAATTGGTCTCCTCAAAGTGATGTTGATGTACATATAATTGTTGATTTTAATCAACTTCAAATTCCTCTTGATACGGCCGAAGAAGCAATGAAATCTGAAAGTGCTTTGTGGAATGACCAACACAACGTAATAATAAAGGGGCATAAAGCTGAAATGAATATTCAGAATTCTAATGAAGTAAAACCACACGTTACTGGAATTTATTCTCTGGTTAAGGATCAATGGATAAGAAATCCGGTTGTAAAGAATGATATTCAAGTGGATAAAGTTAGTATTCAATCCAAATATAGTGGATTAAAAACTTATATTGATACATCTATTAATAGCGGAAACCGAGAAGAAATGAAGAAAGCAAAAAAGTACATTGATGCCTTCCGTCAATATGGATTAGATACCGTTGGAGAGTTAAGTATAGAAAATATTATATTTAAGATACTTCGTTCCAGAGGACTTATAAAAAGATTGAAGGATTCTATTGTAGCAATATACGATAAAGAAATGACAGTTGCCGAAGTTGGAAAGAAAAATAGAACCGGAGATTGTGATTATATAGGTGGCATTTTAAGCGGAGAAGTGAGGGGAGAACCAGTTAAAAAAGGAACTGTATTAAAACGTGTACATGGAGATTTTAAGGGTTTATTTTCTGGTCAAAATAGTACTAATTGGAGATATGAAAGAGATAAAAATCTGGTATGGTGGAACTTAAAACCGGAACAAGAAAGTGTTGATGAAGTCAATGAATGGTTAGAAATGCGGGGAATAATTAATCCAAGACATAAGGCAATGTATAATTTTGATGAATCGGCGGTCTCTGAAATGACTCAGAAAGATCAAGATATAAAAGACAAACAAGTAACTAGTCGATTTCCACATATAAATGATGGAAATCTTATTGTTACGGTACAGAAAGATGCTTCATTACCAGAAGCCAATTTTGTTCAAATAGACGATGTTTCAAAAGGAGATAATCATTTTTCAAGTAATCCTGAAGATATGATAAAGTATGGATATAAATTACCTACTTCGGCGGAATTTCTTACTCTTCCAGCTGGGAGATATAAATTATCCAAAGCAGTTAAAGTATTAAAGAGATTGTTTGAGGGGAAAGTAACTCATCGAGATATAAACGCAAGATATCCTCGTATTCCAGGAGCAATATATAAAGGCGATGTAGATTTGACCAAAATGAATCTTAGTAATCTTATGTCAATGAAGAAAAAGGCAGCTCGTTTCTGGGATTACGCAAGAAAACATAATGATGAAGTAAAGTGTAAAACGGCCCTTGAAGATTTTAAGATGTATGATGATGAGATTAAAAGGAGATTGAAATATATCAATAAACCGATTAATGAAGAGAAGGTAACTTATAAAGATATAAATCCAAATAATACTTCATCTTATGTGGGAAATGACATAAATATGATGACCCTTGATGATCTGAAGTCTAAAAAATCAGATGCCGCAAGTAAATGGGAAATTGCCAGAAGACACAATGATGAGGCAGGAGAATTGAAAGCATTTAATGATACCAAGCTTTATGATGATGAAATAAAAAGAAGACTGGCATATATTAACAAACCCATTAGGGAAGATCACAAGGCAGGAAGTGTAGACTTAAAAAATAATTATATCTCATCTAAAGATATAGATGAAGCTCAGAATTTATGTAATAAACAGTTCTTTCATATTGTAGAGTTAATAAAGCTGTTTTTAAAAACCACGTTTATAGGTGACAAAGAAACGAGCGAACAAATTTCTAACACTATAGATAGTGGTTCTGGCGGGATAAGAATGGCTATTGAATCGATTGGAAATAAATTTTTAAATGCATATCCCGATAAAAGAAATGAACTCAAAGAAGCCGTTGAAAACATTATGGGACATGTAACCCATCTGGATAATCAGATCAAAACTATTTGTGATAGTTTAAATACACATGGTAATTTTATTAATGCTTCAAGAGAGACGGAACATTTAAATGAGATTATTGCATTGACTAAAAGATCGATTGAAAATATATTTAAACTTTTTAGAGGAGAACCACTGACGGAAATTTCACTCCCAGAGAAGCCAGAAGATCCATTTGATGCTCTAGTAGATGTTTTTAAAAATCTTTTTGGATATAAAGAAGAACCTGTCGGAGAATCTCCTCCACACGCATCAAATAATTTAATTGAAGCCAAACGTGAATGTAGAAACGGAGTTGATCATTTAATAAATATAACAAAAACAATTTTAGAATTAAATATAAATAATAAGGTTGGAAGAGAAAAAGAATTTGATGCGGCTTTGACGAAGGTTTCAATAAGCTTGATGGAACTAGTTGCATTGTGGGCTAAAAAATTTTTGGACGAGAATCCAGAGAGAGAGAGAAGCCTTATTATTATGGCAAAAGAAATTGCCAATCATCTTTTTCAAATAAAAGGTCAATTAGATGTGGTTAAAAGAACAATAAAATCTGAAGATTATCCTGGAAAAAGCACTATATTATCAAAACAAATAACACACTTGAATGAAATTTTACAAGAAACTCATAAATCTATTACTAAGGTATTTGAAATTGGAGAAGGTAAGCCGTTGATGGAATCTACCCAAGTAAAAGAAGGATTTGGTCTAGGACATAATCCTGAAAAAGATCCATTGCATATTCCGGGTGAAAGATGGAGAATAAAATTCGGCGGAAGAAAAACTCCTAAAATGCCAGCTGAAGAAGATATAAAAAAAAAGGATAATCCAAAAGAAGAAGATAAAATTGATGAATTCTGGTGGATGACCCCCGAATTAAAATTTGAAAAAGTTCCTTTTATGGGACATATGGCGTGGGCAAGAAGATATCAGCAAGAACAGTCAATAAAACTCGAACCAAATGAGAAAGTATATTTGATGATGTATAGACTCAAGTTCATCAGAGTCTCAAAAATCAACAATAAACATGACAATACTTCTACTTTAATATATAATTATGATAAGATTAAACCTTTATCTCCTAAACAAATACAAGCATTAAAAGATTGGGCACTTGATAATAGATGTGATTTTATAAAAGATGAGACATTGGGAAGAACAGAAAATTTGCTGGAAAGTCTCACCGGAAAAACTTTGGAAGTGTGGAAATCAGAAAATCAGGAGAATTAGTTATACTTCATAATTTATGACATATTCTTAAAGTAATAGATATTTATATCCAGAGAGTAGTGTACAATAAGGATTTAATTTATGGCAGATTTACTAACTAACCAGGAAATGTTTTTTACGATTTGGGAACCCAAAACGCTCAATCGTTTTATAATGTATATTGATGGAATTCCATCATACCTTATTCGTAAAACGGACAGACCAAAATGGACCCAAGAACGTAAGACAATTGATTATATCAATTTGCAATGGTTCTATAAAGGTAAAACTATATGGGAACAAATTACTCTTGAATTGTATGATCCAATTGTACCATCAGGAGCACAAACTGTAATGGAATGGTTTCGTTTGTCTCATGAATCTGTAACCGGTCGTGATGGATATCAAGATTTTTATAAAAAAGAAATTACAATTAATGTTCTAGGCCCGGTAGGAGATAAAGTCGAAGAATGGACTCTAAAAGGAGCTTTCCCTACAGCCTTTGATGGTGGATCCCCCAACTGGACAGATACAGGAGAACCATTGCTAATTACTCTTACACTTTCATATGATTATGCCATACTCCAGTACTGATGTATTGTGTTCATCATTTCAACCCCTCTTCGGAGGGGTTTTTTGTTATCATTTTGGAATGAAGTATTTATATTTATAGAGTATAAGCTTTTAGGAATATAGAGAATATACATGAAAACAATACAAGGCAATGATAGCATAGTTATTACACCACGAATAGGTCAGAATATGGACCGATCTGTTAAATGTGCAGAGTTATTCCACAAAGTTTTTAATATTGGGCCGATTATAGTAAGGACCGATAAAGGAATAAGTTTAATAGATAATACAGGAACTTCCATACTAACTCCTGAACAATATAAGAAGATTTTGGGGGAGAGATAATAGAAAATCACATATGAAGAAAAAACTTTTAGAATATCTTGTTAGACATTGTGTGCGTGAGGTACTGGAACAAACACCTTTACACGATAAAGATCCATTAAAAGACAATCCTGAAGATATAGAGGGAGAACCTAAAATACCATCAGATCAAGAGGATGATATATTAAGTCCAGCCGAAGATGAGAAAGTGGCTGATGCTCCGGGATCCAGAGGATTGTATTTAATTAATCCACGAGACAAATCCAAACTACAAAAAGTAAATTTAGTACATCCATCAAATCCAAATATAGAGATACCAGATGCTCAATTGTTGCAAAGAATAAGGTATATTATGAGGCCAATATATGGGGAAAGAATAGAAGTAGATATTTCTACTTTGCATATAATTAAGAATATATTGAGAAGCCAGATAAATCATACATATTATCTTTATGTTGCAAATAAAGAAGGAGTATTATCCTTATTGGCTTCTCCAAGTCGTCAGATTGCAAAAAATTCACAAGTTCCTTATGGTAGTGTAACCAGTGCTATTAATCTTCCGGCAGGAAGGTTGTTTCAACCAATTACTGCTAAAATTCAACAGGATGCAACCAAACTCGGATCCCGAAGCCCATCGATGAGTGTTCAAGAGGCTGATGATGATACAAAGGGTGCTCCAGCTCCTCCAGCGTCGGGACAAGGAACGGCTGAACAACCAGAAATTCCAAAGGAAAAGGATACTACCCCAGAGCCACCATCTAAACCAGAAACTCCATCTCAGCCTAACTTAAAGGGTGTAGTGTTTGTTAATCCTATGGATAAATCAAGGCTTAAAAAACTTCCTATTAAGAGCATAGATAATGACGGAAAGATTAACAAAATTGTATATGATGAAGCATCAAGAGTCGTAGGCCGTAATGTTCAAATTTCTTTTAGTACTATAAATGCTATAAGAGGTTCTATTATTAAGCCAAACTCTTCTATATATCTTTATTTAACAAAAGATCCAGAATCAGACATGTATTTTGTTATGGCCGATTCTAGTTTACAGGGGGCAGACATTTCTTCTGTTCCATTGGATCAAATATATGGATCTCCTACATCTCAGGTTGCACCATCAAATTTTGATCCTATGAGTTCTGAACCAGATGAATTTTCTCAGAGAATGGCATCTCAAGGAAAAGTAAGACCGGAAATGCCAGCAGAAGATCCAGATACAAATGATCAAGTCGATGAAAGACTTAAAAAAATGATTAAAAAGATGGTAAACGAAGTATTAGATAGAGGAAAATAAAATGAAAAAGAAACAACTTCAAGAACTTATCCGTCACATTACTCGTTCCGTATTGAAAGAGTTTTCTTCCATGTCATCTTCTACGTTATCCTCCAGTAATAGTAGTAAACCAGATCCAAACCAAGATCCAAATTCTCCTCCAGTTGAAGCAATGACGACGGCAGAAAAGGCTAAAGCAGCAAGAGATGCTAGATTAAAAGCGGCAAAAGATATAACGCAGAATAAAGCACAATTTGAGACGGATAAGAAAGAAGCAGAATTCCATAAATCGAAAGTAAAATCTTATGACAGATATACCAGACGAGATGATATGGATAAGATTAATGCATCAAAAAAAGAACTTCAAACAGCTAATAAAATATAATAAATAAAAAATTAAGTTGTCATTCTATGTATATTGTAGAAATGTAACAATTCAAATTTTTTTAAAGTTATGGCAGATGATCAGATTATTCCTATTACACGTCCAAGTGCTGCGTCTCCTGTTTCACCAAGAACAGAAACTAAATTTCCCACCGAGGTTATCAATTTACCATCAAAAGGTTGGTTTTATCCACTGGATTATCCCCTTTCAAATGGGACTCTTGAATTAAAGATGATGACTGCTAAAGAAGAAGATATTCTTACTTCACGAAATCTCATTCAAAAGAATATAGTTCTGGATAAATTGCTTGAATCGGTAGTTATTAATAAAACAATAAATCTTGATGAAATGTTTATCTGTGACAGAAACGCCGCATTTTTTGCTATTCGAAGATTGGCATATGGAGATCAATACGAAGCTACATTATCATGTGGACGATGTAATAAAGAAAGTTCTATTACGATTGATTTGGGAAAACTGGATAATCGCCCATTTGATTTTGAAAACTATCCTAAAGGAGAAAATTCCTTCACGTTTAAACTTCCCTTTTCTGGAATTACTTTGACATATAAAATTCTGAATAAGAAAGATGAAAATACTATTGAACAAGAACTCACTGGATTTGCAAAAATATCCAAAGATTTTACTAAAGAAATTACGACTCGTTTAAGTCATATAATCACCGCTATTGATGGATCTTCTGAAAGAGTACGTATCCGTAAGTTTGTAAATGAAGAGTTGATTTCCAAAGATAGTCTTGCTTTCCGTAAGTTTATAAGAGAAAATATGCCTGATATTGATACATCGTTTGATTTCTATTGTTCTAATTGTAATTTGGAGAGAAAGGAAGATGTCCCGATGGGGATATCCTTTTTTTGGCCTAACAGATAATTACAAAATTCAACTTCACGAATTAATATTTGAACTTTGTCATTTTGGAAAAATCGAGTACGATGCAATATATTCAATGCCAGTTCAATATAGAAGCTTCTATATAAAGAAGCTTATGAATCTTAAGGAAAAAGAGAAGCAACAATACGATGCTGCTTCTGGAAAGAACGAGGCAACTTCACAAAAAAAGATTGCAAGAGGTCCAGCAATCAACAGAAGTTGATGGTTATATACCCCAATATTAACCACGAGATAATAGCAAATATGGTTAAATTAAATCGAATTTTAGACAATTCTTTATGAACTATTGGGTAGTTTTCTGGATGGTTGGAACAGTCGTATTTTTTCTCCAGTCCACTTTCAAAAAACATTGTGAAACATGGAGCAATTAAGCATCCAACTATCAAGAGTACAATAAGGGAAAATCCAATAAAGGCTACTCCCTCTTCGACGGTCTCTTCAACCGATCCAATCAGGTCAATTTTCACTGGTTTTTCATTCATGCTAATACTATACCACCTTTTTTATAATCTGTCAAGTAGAAATCTACTTGAGGTCATATTTATACTTATAAACATAGATTATGGCCGATACACCAAATAATACACCAAATACACCACCTATATCACCCTCGGCGGCTCGATATGGGGATCCTAGAATAGCACGAGATGAGGAAAGATCTTTACTTGGGTTTTTAGACATTTCCAAACAGATTAATGAGGTTATTAAACTTCAAGCTAATAATCTCCATCAAGTGTTTGATGTTACAAAAAGTATTAATATTAATTTATTTAGAGCTTTGAAAGATAAGCGAGAAATAAATAAACTTCTTAAATTAGATAAAGAAGCAGAAATAGTAGCCGCTAAAAAATTATCATTGGCTCAGAATGAAACTCAAAGAAAAGAATATGATAGTATTCTTAAAGGTATACAACAGAGAATAAAAGATTATGAAGTTGAGTTGGATTTCCTCAACAAAATTTTATTGAGAGGATGGATGCCCATTCTATATGTCATTTCTAAGGCATATCATTTATTCAAAGACATAGATAAAGCAGCATGGGAATTTCGTAAAGCTATGGGAATGACTAGACTAGTTTCTCAAGACATAAAAAGGTTGGCGCAAGAAATTGCGATTGAGTTTATGCATGTCGGAGTCACATTTGAAGGAGTATTCAAATCGGCAATGGCTTTATCTGATCAAATGGGGTCTATTCATATAATTACTAGAGATTTGGTAAAAACTACGGCAATATTACAATCTCAGCTTGGAGTTGCTGAAGAAGATAGTGCAGGATTTTTCCGTAACATGGCAGCGATTTCTAAGAGTACAATGGAATCTCAAGAAAACATGGCATATATGACCGCAGATTTGTCACAAGCAGCCGGAACTAAATTCCCACAGATAATGAAAGATGTTGCAACAAGAAGTGCGACAACTTTGTCTATGATGTCTCGTATTCCGGCTATTGTAATGAGATCAGCAATTGAACTTAGAAAGATGGGAAGTTCGCTTGAGGATGCAGCAAATTCTAGTCATCAAATATTACAATTTTCTACTAATGTTGCTGACGAAATGGAAGCTTCAGTATTACTTGGTCGTGCTATCAATTTACAAAAAGCCCGTGAGTTGGCATATAGAAGAGATTTGGAAGGATCTACCAAAGAAATTTTACGTATAACTAAATCTATTAGTTTTGAGAATCTTGATGTATTCCAGCAAGAAGCTTTTGCTAAGGCTACTGGAAAGAGTGTAGATGAACTTTTGCGTATGGTTGTTGCTGAACGTCAATGGGAAGCGGCCAGAAGAGATCCATTATTGGCAGGAAAAGTTGAAAAATATGAGGCTCTTAGACGAGCAAATGAGTCTATAGCAAAATCCAGTGCGGAGAATTTAAAATACATGATTGAACAAAGATCCAATCAAGAAAGAATAACAGCAATTTCTCAAAAATGGAATCAGATTATAGCTAGATTAGCTCCGCCTATTCTTTTTATTGTTGATAAGTTTCTTGAACTTGTTGTTGGATTATTGCCAGTTCTTCCGATTTTAGTAGCCATGGGAAATCTTTTTGTATGGATATCTACTAAACTGTTTAATCTTGTTGGATTAACTGAAAAATTTTCTGCTGTACTTTTTTTGGCTTCAGAATTTGGAACAAAAATTTTAACGCCGATGGAAAGACTTATTCTAACTCTTGCAAAAATAGGAGGATGGGCTCTTAGGATTGGTGGATTTTTTGGAAAGTGGGTTCCTATTCTTGGATGGATAATTATGGGAGTTCAACTTGCAATTGAGTTATGGAAAGGATTTTCAGAGTATTTTAAAAACTGGGAAAATATGTCTTGGGGAAAACGTATATATGAAGGATTTGCAATTCCATTTAGAGCATTGTACAATGTAATAATTCAACCCTTTGTGGACGCATTTAATTGGATCATGGGACTATGGGGAGGAAAATCGCCGTCTAAAATTGGACTATTAATTCTTGAAGGTATTGTATCAGTTGGAACAATGATGTTTGATGCATTGACCTCTCCATTCCGTAGAGGACTTGCATGGATAGTAGATTGGATTCCAGGCATGGGTAAAGTAGCTGAAAAGCTTCGTGGAGGCATGGGAGAGTTAATGAATAAACCAGTAGAAGTAAAAGCTTCGGCTGCATATATTCCTGCGGTTCAGGTTACTCCTAATGGAACCACTATTGCTGGCGCCTCTACTGATCAAAAACAAACACCTGCTCAAGTAGGAAAAGACGAGTCTATTCTTATGACCAACGAAACTGGATTAAAATTATTAAGTGAAATCTGTGCATTGAGAGCAGATTTGAATGCTGGTAAAATAGGAATTAATATGGATGGTCAATTATTAAGTGCTACATTAGCAAGACAAACAGACTTTCATGGAGGATATGGAGTAAACAAAGTATAAAATATGGGAAGTCAACAAACATTAGAACCAACGTGGGCTTTGATTAAAAGACCAGAGAATTATCCTAATCAACCAGAATCGGGAAAACTCCAATCCATTTGGGAGAATAATTATCATTCTTTATATCATCGTCTTTCTCCTTATACTGATTATGACATGACTTTAATCAATAAGGTATTTGGAGACAAAGAACCTTTTTATTATGTTTATGCTGATGAGAATAAAAAGGGGTTAAACGCTCTTAGAAAGTATGATTCCAGAATATTTCCGATTGGTGCCGCTCCTATTGATGTAATTCGTGTAGCAAAGTTCCTTGGGTCTGGAAGAGGTATAATATTTCTTGGAAAGCAGTTTCTTCTTCAGACAGGCAATCCTTTCAATGAAACACGTATATATAACCCCACTTCTCCTATTGTGGCAGCCGGAATGGGGTTGGCATTAGGATCAATACGTCCTCAACGTAATTTCGATACTTCTGCTTTTGGAGGAGGATTATTTGCTGGACTTGGAGGTATTGCCAGAACTCTTATTGGAAATGCTATTCCTGATGCCATTTTTGGCCCTCCTAAAATATATAAACCATATGGTACGGCTCCAGACGCATTGACTGGCGGCCCTTTGGAAAATACTGGAGGAAAAGGACTAATTAGGGCTGGAACTGCTAATAGAGCAAAAGCACATTTGGAAGCTGCCTGGGTTCCAGTAGGAAGACAAAATTTCTCGTTTGGATCAATTGTAAAAAATTTGGTAACATCTTTATTTGCCAATTTTATACCGGCCTCTCAATCTGGAATACGACAACGAAGTGATGAAGGCACATATGGATTAATGGTTGGCGCAGGAGGAGATAGATTTGGATATAAAGGAAATAGTAAAATATTTGGATTTACACAAATATGGTTAGCTGGAGGAGGAAATAGTGGAAATGTAATACGACCGGGTGGACAAAATACTTTTGCATCTCGTATTTCCAATAATCCCGATGGTAAAACGTCTCATGTTGCCGATGCCTCGAAAGGATCTATTGAAGGAGTTGGAATGGTTGGAATTGATATTAAGGAGAGTTCTAATCAATTAAAACCAGGAATAAGATATGGAGATTCTGTTGGAACATCTGTGGATAAAGAGTTTAGAGCTTCTACGGTTATGTTGGATTATGCGGAATATGCGGATGAAGAAAATAAATTTCCAACTAAAAGAACTAAGAAAGAAGATATAGAATCCATAAATATTAGTCTAAAAAAATCTCTGGATAATATTCAAAATTCGGGAGGACAGCCGAATCTCATTTATAAGGTTAATTTGCCCGACGATTCATTTGCAGTTGGAAGCGGAAAGAATTCTGTAAATGGATATGATAGAATATCAGCTATAAAAAAGGATAAAGGAAGAAGTGCCACTTCTCTTGGATTATTACAAAAATATAGGGATGCTAACACGCAAATGATTGATTATAATGTAGCATCTTCTCCAAGATTATCAAAGGGGCTTCCAACTAATGGACAGTTTGATAGTATAAACAGGTTAACGGTATTGGATGCAAAAGGATCAAAGGATCTTCATGGAATTCTTGAAGTTGAGGCTCTTTCTTTTAATGAAAATGGAAATAGAACATCTTCAGGAATTCGTGGAAAATCTACGTGGCAAGCTTATTATGACGATCAGGTTGCTTTCTTTTTTTATGATATTATAAACGAAAAATACATTCCATTTAGAGCTACCATTAAAGGATTGTCTGAAACGGGAGCTGCATCATGGGAAGATATACCACTAATTGGCCGTGGAGATAAAGTATATTCATATGCAGGGTTTACTCGTAATCTTTCTCTGAATTTTAGTATTGTTATTGGTAGTATTATTGAACTTGCTCCAACGTGGCAGAGAATAAATTACTTGACAACCCTTATAAAACCAGCTAATTATACTACTAGTGATTATAATGGTGTAATGAATCGTTTTATGATTCCACCAATGGTAATGATGACTATAGGGGATTTGTACAAGGATCAACCAATATTAATTCAAAGTGTTGGAATAACTGTTCCTGATGATGCGTCGTGGGAAACACAAAACGAATTAAATACAAATTCTTCTGAAGGATGGTCACATTTAGTAAATTATATTAAAGCACCTGGGATTATTTATGCTCAGTTACCTCGTACAGTAGATGTGGCGCTTACTCTGGTATTACTTGAAAAAGAACGTGCGATTGTGGGTGGAGCTAACTTTGGACATGCGCCAAGAAGAGATGATCTTAAATATTGGAATACCAATACAACTCCAGATGGAAAGCGTCCAAATAAGTTTCATGAATCTCTTGTTGTAACTAAGGATAGTGAGAAAATCTTGAGTTATGAAGAGACACAAGCAAAATATGAATAAATATGAAGAGATATAACAATATATCAGTTAAAACTAGATATGATGGTAAACGTGTGTATAGATCAACTATTTATCCTCCGGTTCCATTATCAACGTCTGATATTCAAGTGATATCAAATGAAGGAGATTATCTTGATACCCTCGCATATAGATATTATGGAGATCCCACATTATGGTTCATTATAGCTTTGGCAAATCCTGGACTTGGGCGTGGTAAATTTGCGGTTACAGCAGGACTTACATTAAGAATTCCTATAAATGTTAGTGGATATCTAAACGAATTCAATAGAGTAAATTCATAAAATAAGAAAGAAATAAAATGCCAGCCCCAATAATTCCGTGGCAGCCATCAAATATTCCTAGTGAGATCCAGGATGAACTTAACCGTCGAAAGGTTAATCGCAGTTTTGTGTACGTCAATTCTAGTAAAGGAGACTGGGATAAAGCCGATGAAGCCGGAAGATCTAGCGGGGATTGGATAAAATATCGTGGGCCAATGACTCCGTGGGTAAGATTTTGTTCCAACGGATATGGAAGAGAAAAAGATCTCAAGGGAAATCCTCTTCCGTCTGAAAAAATTAAGCCTGGATTTGTATTTTTTGGTGGAAAAAATTTTTATGATGGATATGGGTTTGCTAAGAATACTAATGGAACTCCTGAAAGTATAATCGGATATCTACCAGATGGTATTCAAACTCATACTATTGAGAATGATTTTCGTACTAGTCATTATCCGATTCATTTTCCGTCTCCCGAAATTGAAAGAATAAGTATAACTATTCAAAAAGAATTATATCGTCGGGCCACGGTTGAGTGGGTTTGTTTTTCAAAGACACAACTAGAATACATGACTCCTTATTTTTTGGTTCCTGGTCTTTCTTGTATTCTTGAGTGGGGATGGAATCATTTTGATCCTAAATCCTTACTTGATTTGACAGATGAAAAGACACTGAAGGAGTTTAATAATAACCCCTATCCTCTATACACAGATCATATTTTAAGCTCCAAAGGAAATTATGATGTTCTTTTCGGAAGAATTACACATTTTGAATGGTCGGTTGAAGGTAATAAATTTAAATGTAAAACCGAAATAACTTCTCAGGATCGTATTTATGCTGGACTTGCCGTAGATTCTAATTCTGTTTATTCCAATGTAAAAAAAGGAGCGGAAAATGAGATTAGACCGTTTGGTAGTTTAGTAGATTTTATTAACAAAAATATATCGGCATTTAAAGAGGTACGTAATTTTTCTCAAACGCCAGTGTCAATTCCGGGACTAAAAGATATTGTAACTTATGTATATAATCATCATAGCCCCAAAGAAGACAAAGACCGATGGAGAAAATATATTTATGGTGTATTTTTTGGAAGATCGGATGAGAAATCCATTGGTACAAACAAAAATTCTTTATCCCGTGGATCAAAGGGAAGCTTTCCTAATTCAAATGAGAATTCTTTATCTCGTGGATCAAAAGGAAGCTTTCCCAACATAGATAGAGATTCTTTGTCTCACGGATCGAAAGGAAGCTTTCCTAACATAGATAGAGATTCTTTGTCCCACGGGTCGAAAGGAAGCTTTCCTAATGCCACCCCCACCACTACCACCACTAGTAGTACAACTGATAATATTACTTCAAATATTAATGTTGGTGCCGATACTACTTATGATTTTGATTATCAAGCGGTGCATGATGATCTATGGCTAAATATGGGATTAGTTATAGAAATTATTAATTACCATGTTCAAGCCATGAAATCATTTAAACAAGATGAAATTTTTCGAGTGGATATTGATGATGTTGTAATTTCGGCACATCCCAATTTGATTTCCGGAGATGGATATTCAATATTAATTCCTAATGCCAGCGCACCAAAATATTTTCAGGGGAAATATGCTCTTGATCCTAAAGATTTATCGTTTCCAGGAGGAAGGCTAATTAGTCAAGGTATTTTTGGAAGTCCGTTAGAAGATGTAGGACCAATTACGGTAGATATTGAGGATGCATTTTCAAAATTATTTGGTACTTCTATACCGGGAAAAAGTATTACGCATACTTCTCCCGGAGTGATACGGAATAAGGAACAGGATTTACTTTCTAAAGCAAAGACACAAGAAGAAAGACAAAAAATAAAAGATTCTTTTGCAAAAGAAGCTATAGAAAAAAGAGAAGCAGCAGAAAAGATTCGTATTGAAGCATTACTACAAAAAAAAGATTTAGAAGTAATGAAAAATTGTGACGTAATGATTGAAATAAAAGATTATGAAACTGCTAAAAAAAATAAATCTCTCGCTGATTATAGGTTATTCAAGGTTTGTGGTCAAAGTGGAGGAGCATATAGAGATAATTTAGATGAACTAATTAATGATATACGTTATAAGAATACAACTAATAATGAAGATCATGCATATGCATTTCCATTTTTTACTGATAAAAATCCAGAAATGGCTTCCAAATTATATCCCGCTAAATATTCGGGATATCTAAAAGATATTTACATCAACACTAAACTTTTAAAAAAATTGGTAAATGATACTGGTATAAAAACATATGTTAATTTTATTGAGAGACTTCTGTCAAGTATAAGTGAGGCGGCAGGAGGATTCTGGGATTTTAGGTTGGTTTCGGGATCAGGAAGAGGAAGTTTTAAAAAGGATGGTTCGGCGGCTGTAAAAACAGTTGGACCAGCAACTATGAAAATTATAGATGATCGATTTATAAATACGGCTAACACAGGAGTTCCATATACATTTGATTATTTTGATTCCGATAGTTTATTGCTTGGACTTAATTTTAAACCAACACTTAGTAATGCACAGGCGATTCGTACAATTTATGCTCAGACAAATCAACCAGATAGAAACGTAACGGTAGTTAATGGTGATAATGAGTTGTTAGATTATAAATTTAAAGATCGATTAATTATGGATGATAATAAGAAAGATACTCCTGCAAATATACCTATAGATACAGAATTTGCGGCAGCTATGAATCCATTACAAAAGATAACACCACCGCCACCTGGTTCTTATCAAATGACAAATAAAAGAGCAGGTGGCCAGACTCTTATTCGTCGGTTAGCAATTCCATATTCAAGTTCAAGTCAGCTTTTAAAACTTCTACTTGATGATGGAGACGAAGAACTTAATCCTAAATATACTGGTATAATGCCCGGTATTCAAGCAAGTTTTACCATTCAAGGAATTGGGGGATTAAGAACTTTTATGATGTTTCTTGTTCGCAATTTACCCGAACCATATTCTCATGAAAATATTGTATTTCGAATTGTAGATGTACAGGAAACAATTGAAGCTGGCAAGTGGACTACAGTCATTACCGCAGGCATTATTCCTCTTAGAGAACACATCAAAGTACGTCTCAATATTCCAGTGTCCTCTAAAACAAATTGACTTCCGATATAAGATCTGCTACCATTACTGGTTAATGATAGAGACAACTCAGGATTGTAATCGTTTCCATTCCGAAAATATTGAAGGAGATTGGATTGTACATGTTGTACCAATTGAGGATGGAATTCATCCTGCCGATAATACCCCCGGTATTTTATTTATCCGAAATGTTTTAACTGGAAAGACTTACTATTATTCTTTTAATCATCCAGATTCTATTTCTAAGGTGACAGATGCGTGGTTTGTTCAAGAATTCTTATTAAAGGCAAAGAATCGAATATGGGTGTTAGATAAAAAGGCATTTCATCAATTGATAGAATTACCTTATGTAAACGATGCTAATCTTTGTGGGTTTTTGGAAAATAATGAAATTTTAGATTTTTCAGATTTTGAAACTTCAGCACATAATCTTGTACGTAGAAATTCCAGCGGAATGGGACAAATAAATAAATCAATACCTTTATTAAAACATAAAGAAGCATTTGACGATATGTGCGTGAATATTGAAAAAATGATTAGTAAATTTACAATTGATGATCCATATACGAGGTTTAATGACACAATTATTAGGACTCTTGGAAAAATTGAAAAAAGCGGAATATATGTTGATGCTTCTCTTTTTGCTAAACATTTTAAGTCTTCTCCTAATAAGAAAGGATTGGTATTTAGTCAATATAATGTATATACATCTACTGGACGACCCAGCAATAGGTATGGTGGGATAAATTATGCTGCTTTAAATCATACAGATGGTTCTAGATCTTGTTTTGTTTCTCGTTATGGAAAAGATGGAAGAATGGTTATTGTTGATTATTCTACTTTTCATCCTCGTATTATTTGTAACCTTACCAAATATCCTCTTCCAATAGAAACTGATATTTACGAATATCTTGCCAAACTTTATTTTCAAAAGAAAGAAGTAGATGAAACAGATATAAAAAATGCCAAACAATTAACTTTTAGACAGTTCTATGGTGGTGTAGAAGATAAATATTCTCATATAAAGTATTTGTCTAATCTCAAAATTTTCATAGACGAACAGTGGGAGTTTTTTCAGAAGAATGGATATGTTGAAACCCCTATTTTCAAACGAAAAATTACAAGCAAACATATTCAAGATCCAAACCCCAGTAAAGTATTTAATTATATTCTTCAAGCCGTAGAGGGTGAGATTGCTATTCCTCAGTTGCAATTTGTAATGGATTATTTGAAAGATAAGAAGACAAAGTTGGTGCTTTATACGTATGATGCGGCACTTTATGACTTTCATAAGAATGATGGGTTACAAACTCTTAATCATATACGTCAAGTAATGAGTTGTAACGGTATGTTTCCTATGAAGACCTATTTTGGCAATTCCTACCACGATGTACATCTGGTAAGCATCTAAAATGACCTTTTCGAATATCTTTTTGATATTTATATTTTAAGATATGTCACAAATTATAGATAATGTTTTTGCAGAAGTTTGTCTGGATGAACGAGTCGAGGATGGTATTTTCAAAATGGAAAATGAAAATCACATGAATGCTCTCCGTGATTATTTTGTTAAAAAGGGTATTGCTCAGGAGGCAGCTATTCATGTAACAAATCGCATGGTGGAGGGGAAATTTCCTGAGAGACAAGCATACAGAAGAGAAGATGGTATTTTAGTAACTTGGCCGTCACCAAAACACATGGCTAAAGCTTTTAAAGAAAATCCAGGTAAATATATAAAAAACAATCCAAATCCAAAACCAAAAGAAGATGAACCTTCTAAAGAACCTATTAAACGAGAACCTCCTGAAGATAAAGAACCAGAAGATGACGGAGATTCTTCAAAATCGGGAGGAAGAGGCGAACCAAATATTTTTGGTGGTCCAGAAGGAAAGAAAGTATCACAGGGGGATAAAGAATTAGAAGTTGAGCCTCCTCGTGGAGAAGAACTCCCGGCTTCTATTCCTGCTCCATCCTCTCCTACTCCAGAAGCAATACCAAGAACTCCAGAAAGAGTGGGCGCAGAAAAAGAAGTAGTGAAACAAATTATGAATACAGACGACACCACGCTATCAAATATTAATCCTCCTTCTGGATTGATTAATACTCATGGATTAAATGAGAACCTACTTAAACATCAATTAAATGAAATGTATAAAAAATGTAATGAATGGGGATTTAGGGAAGCGGAAAAGTTTTTAACTCGGTATGTAGATCTTTAATTCTTTGTTTAAGACTTATGCAAGATTCAGATAACCTTCAGTTGTTATGTACATTCTCTAACAGCAATGATTTTAGGACAGCCGCAACTGAAATCAAGAAGTTTTATGAAATGTACAACAATCGCATATTTGTTTTTTCTAATGTTAATAATCCAAAAGAAATTTATCTTACTTATAATGTTTTAAACATGCAAAAAGAATCTCCAAGATTTCCAAATACTATTTTGATTCATCGTAAAAAACAAACTAATACTCTGTATAGTTTAAATGCTCTAAACACTCTGATCAAAGAAGAACATGGTAGTTTGGATAAATCGTTTGTTTTGGATTGGAACCTTTACACCAACTCTCTTGTGATTTCAGGTGATGTTTCAGTTCGTATTATCCCTCTCAAAATTCATGAAGTTATTGATTGAGTTATTATAATTCTTTTTTTAATTAAAATAAGTTTACAATGTGTTTTTTCTCTGGTAAGATGCTATTTATTAGAATAAGGAAATTAAGATTTGGTCTGAGATTGATGATTAACTTTCTTATCTCTAGTTAACAATTAAATTAATTAAAAATTATGGCAATAAATGTACAAAAACTCGCAGCTCGCCTCAAAGAAATTGAAGATGGTCAAAAAGCTTCAGGATTCGCAAAACTTCTCTGGAAACCTAAAGAAGGTATTCAAGTGGTAAGGATTGTTCCTTATAAGTTCAATTCAGATTCTCCATTCATCGAATTGAAATTCTATTATAATCTTGGTGGAAATCATTATTTGGCTCCTTGTACCTTCGGCAAGCCAGATCCTATCATGGAAGTTGTTGAGGCTCTTCGTTCTAGTGGTAGTAATGAAGAAAAGGAAATTGCAGCAAAGCTTACTCCTACAGTAAGAACCTATGCACCGGTCATTGTTCGTGGTGAGGAAGAACTTGGAGTTCGATTCTGGGGATTTGGAATTCAAGTTTATACTCAACTATTGACATTGACTACTAAGCCAGCAATGTGGGGAGATATTACTTCATTAACAGAAGGAAATGACCTGGAAGTTGAATTCCATAAGATCGGGAAGAAAAAGAATGCAAAAGGAGATTCGTTTCCAGAAACGAAAATTACTCCATATCCCACAAAAACTCCAGTAGTAGATCCAACCCGGAAAGACTTATTGGATAAGGTAAGGGATCAAACAGATATTCTTCAAATCTTCCCCCTGAAGTCTTATGAAGAACTCAAAGATGCAGTTGAGAAATGGTTGCATCCAGAAGAAGCAGACGCAGTCTCAGAATCAAACGGTTCTACTTCTCCCACAGCGGCATTAGTAACAGC
>Ga0193692_1000076_pt1 | contig 23281 bp, 24 predicted proteins | sample L3a1metaG_FD_144917 | JGI IMG/M metagenome (GOLD analysis project Ga0193692, IMG submission 144917) | Soil microbial communities from a riparian zone of the East river system, Colorado, United States - L3a1 | ecosystem: Environmental > Terrestrial > Soil > Riparian zone | place: USA: East River... | reverse complement strand
CGCGCACCGTGGCTCCGTCGAAGCTGGCGGCGGCAGCTGAGATCGAGAGCCTCAATGCGCGCCTCGCTGGTGATCCGTGGAAAGAGGCCGAAGCGTTGCGCGCCGAGAACGAGCTTCTGCGGGAAGAGGTTGTGCACCTGAAGCGCGCTCTTACTGAAGCGGGCAAACCGAAACCATTGACCGCTGCGGAGCGTCAGCGCGTGTCGCGCGAGCGCCGTAAACAAGTTTAGCCGGGGTACTCCGGGTCGTGGAGCGAGAGCGACGACCTCCCCTTGCCTTGGGGTGAACGAAAGTCAGTCTGCGGCCCGGCAACGGTGTCCGGCTCGCCCTTGCGATGCCGTGTCCCGTTTCATTGCCCGTTCAAGGCTGGCAACTCTCGCAACTATTCCAGCGCTTCCTTCGCGATCTTGCCGATGCCGTCGACCACATGCCGCATGCAGGATGCGCTGATGGCATCGAGCGTGATGCCGCTGGTGCCTAGCAATAGTGAGTATCTGACCTTTTCCCAATCCGGCTCAGGGAAGATGTCGGTGTGGTAGGCGTCAGCCCAACTCGCAATCCGTTGCAGAGCCTCTTCAAGTTTCTCTTCACGATCACTCATGGCGTTCCCCTTTGACCGAACTGCTCCTGCCACACAATGGCTGGAAGGCCCGCCCGCATCAAGGAAACCTGTGGAAATATTTAGAGGGCGGCGGCGATCGTGCAATGGCGGTCTGGCACCGCAGGGCGGGCAAAGACGAAATCTGTCTGCACTTCGCCGCGATGAGCGCGATGCGCCGACAGGGAAATTACTGGCACTGCCTTCCAGAATTTTTACAAGGCCGCAAAGCCATATGGACGGCCATCAACGCGCACACCGGACGACGTCGCATCGATGAGGTTTTCCCCGATGAGATTAGAGAGAACGTCAGCGACAACGAAATGTTCATCCGATTTAAAAACGGATCAACATGGCAGATCATCGGTAGTGACCGTTACGACGCTACAGTGGGTGCGGGTGTCGCCGGAATTACCTACTCCGAGTGGGCGCTCGCCAACCCAAGCGCGTGGGCCTACCACCGCCCGATGCTCACCGAAAACAAGGGTTGGGGAATATTCATAACGACCCCAAGAGGTCACAACCACGCCAAGGCGTTGTTTGACCACGCGAGCGGTTCGAAGGACTGGTTCTGCGAACTTCTAACCGCTCGCGACACGGGCGCGCTCACCGAGTACGAACTGGAAGAAGCGCTCGCCGAAATGATCGCGCTGTACGGTCAGGACGCGGGCACAGCGACCTTCCAGCAGGAATACGAATGTTCGTGGAACGCGGCCATCTTGGGTGCCTTCTTCGCCCTCGAAATGGCGGCCATCCGCAGGGAAGAGCGCATCGCCGAGATCGAGGCGATACCCGAGGCCCAGGTTCACCGGGCTTGGGACTTGGGCGTGCGTGATGACACTGCGATCTGGTGGTTCCAGACCGTGGGGAGCCAGTGTTTTCTGCTCGACACCTACAGTGCGAGCGGCGTCGGCGTTGAGCACTTTGCGGAAGTCATCGAGCAGAAAAAACAACGCTACGGTTGGTTAGATGGAAACGACTACGTCCCCCACGATGCGAAGATTAAAGAGTGGGGGACTGGTCGTACCCGCGTGGAAACCATGCAATCCTTGGGACTGCACCCGATGCTGGTCCCGCTGGCCTCTATCGGAGACGGCATCAACGCCGTCAGGCGTGTGCTTCCGCTGTGCGTATTCCATCCCCGATGCGAGGAAGGGGTCAACGCTCTGGAGCAGTATCGCCGTGAGTGGAACGATGAGACAAAGAGCTTTCGAGCCAGTGCCGTCCACGACTGGACGTCGCACTACGCCGACGCCTTCCGATACCTGTCGCAGTCATGGCGCGGCGGGCACAAGCGAGCCGTGATCGTTCCCCGAAGGGAGGGAATGATCATCCCTCCACCGAAAGAAATCCGTCGAGGAATGATCCTGTGAGCGATCCAAAGGACGCGAGCCTGTGAGCGAAATGCAAACCGTGGTCGATCTGACCAACCACCTACTGACTGCAATCAACGAGTTCGCCGAAAAGCATGACGGCGTCAGCGTGGGCGAAGTCTTGAGCGCGGCGTTCTCCGTGTTGATGAACGTCGCCGCCGCCAGCCCCGATTTCGACCCGAGGCAATTTGCTGTCGAGTTTAATGAGAACCTCCAGAACGTGATGGATGCCCGACTACACTGAAGATGTCCGACACGATGATCTAGAGTTCGACCCGACACTGGAACCAAAGGAAGCGAAGGCTTGGCTGAATTTACTTGAGGAAGCCGAGGACGTTTTTGAAGCGTGGAACGGTCACTGCGACCTGATCGACAAACAGTTCGCCTCGCTGGGCCGCTTGGCGGATATGTCGAGGGATAAAGAGTTCCAGATGTTCTGGGCCAATGCGTCGGTCCTGATGCCGAGCATTTACGCCAAGAAACCAATTCCAGTGGTCGTCACGAAGTTCATGGACCGCAGGCCGGTCTATGAAGCGGCGGCTGAAGTGATGGAGCGCTGTTGCGTCGTTGCCTTCGATCTCGCAGAAATCGATGAGTTGATGAAGCTGGTGCGCGACGATCTGGCCTTGATCGATCGAGGCGTCGCGTGGTGCCGCTACGAGAGCGCCGACAGCGACTACGGCCACGAAAAAGTTTGCATCGACTTTAAAAACCGCAGGGACTTCCTGCACTCCGTCTCCAGAAATTGGAGGGAAGTCACATGGGTCGCAGCCGCGAGTTACCTTACGCGAAAGGAAGCGCGCGAGCGGTTCTATGAGTATTCCGGTGATGAGTATCAGCGGGCGGATTATCGCGTTGATAAAGACACTCAGGAGATTGGCGGCGCGGATCACCGCGAGCGTGCGAAGTTTTGGGAAATCTGGAGTAAGGGCGACAAACGTGTCGTCTGGGTCGCCAAGGGCTGCGAGTTCATCCTCGATGAGGACGATCCCCATCTTGACTTGCGGGGATTTTATCCATGCCCAAAACCCGCTTATGGGTCTGTGCAGCGAGGCAGCTTGGTGCCCGTGCCCGATGTGCTGCAATACAAGGACCAGCTTGAAGAGATCAACCTTCTGACCGGACGCATCCACGCGCTCTCCGACGCCGTGGAATGCAAGGGGTTCTACCCCGCAGGCGGCAGTGAAATCGGCAAGGCTGTTGAGACTGCATTTTCAATCAAGACGCCGGGTCAGGTGATGATCCCGATTTCTAACTGGGCGGCCTTCGGGGGATCGAAGGAAATCATCATCTGGCTGCCGATCGATATGATCTCGCAGACCATCATCGCGCTGGTGACCCTTAGGAAACAAATCATAGACGATATTTATCAGATCATGGGCCTGAGCGACATCATGCGTGGGTCTACAAACCCCGAGGAAACCTTGGGCGCGCAGCAGATGAAGTCGCAGTACGGATCAACCCGCATCCGCGACAAACAGCAGGAGCTAGTGCGGCTCGCGCGCGATCTTGTTGAGATCACTAGCGAGATCATCACGGAAAAATTTAAGCCGAAGACCATTGTCGAAATGAGCCAGACGCAAATCCCGACGCAGAAAATGCAGCGGGAGCAGGTTGAAGGCATCCAGAAACAATTGGCCGACGCGCAACAGGCGATGCAAAAGGCGCAAGCGACGCCGCAGTTCCAGCAAGCGCAGCAGCAGAACCCGGATCAGATCAAGCAGGCGCAAGAACAACTCCAGCAGATGATCACAAGCGGCCAGACCTCGATCAAGAAGATCATGGAAAAAGCCACGCTGGAGCAGGTGCTTCACCTACTGAAGGACAGCCGCACCAAATCGTTTGTCTTGGACATCGAAACCGACAGCACGATCGTCCCCAACGAGCAGCAGGAAAAGCAACAGCGCTCCGAGTTCATCGGTGTCTTGGCGCAGCTGATGCCGCAGCTGTCCCAGATGATCATGGCCGATCCGAAGTCCGCGACCTTCTGCGGCGAAATCCTGAAGTTTGCCGTCGCGCCGTTCCGCGCGTCACGCGCGCTGGATGGCGCGATCGATGAGTTGGTCGAGCAGCTGAAGGAAAAGGCGGATCAGCCCAGAGGCGACGATCCCGCCACCGCTCAGAACAAGGCCGCGATCCAGATCGAACAGATCAAGGATGCGACCAACAAGGAAAAGATCAAGTCGGAAGCCGATGTCGAAGCCGCGAAGCTGAAGCAGAACGACGAACACAAGAAGATGGAATTGCAGGCCCAGGTTCAGATGAAGAAGATGGAGATCGGTGCCAAGCAGGGTGATGTGCAGGAGCGGCAGGAACATCTGAACATGCAGATGATGCACAACCGCGAAAAGCATCAGGCCGATATGATCAAGAGCCAAGCCGATATGGAGCAGGCCCGCCAGAAAATGGACTTGGCCGCCCAGCAGCACACCATGAAGAAGGACGACCTCGTTGCACGGCAGCAGGAGCGTCAGCAGGCGGCAATATTCAAGCAGACCACGCAGGGTTTCCCACCGTAAGGAGCGAACATGGCCGCATTTACCAAATACAATCTGTTCATTGATGAGATCGCGAAGGGCGGGCACAACCTTGCCACGGCAGTGTTCAAGGGCGCGCTGACGAACACCGCGCCCACCGTCGCATCCGATACGGTGTGGAACACCACGGTGGCTCCAGCGCCCGCTGCGGCGAACAACTACACCGCAGGCGGCAATACGCTGACGACAACGTCGGGCACCACGACCGGCGGCGTGTTCAAACTGATCCTTGTGGATACCGTGTTCACGGCGACGGCAGGCGGCATCGGCCCGTTCAGGTATTTTATCATTTACAATTCCAGCGCCACCAACAAGGTCGTCGGCTACTACGACTACGGCTCCTCGATTACCTTGGCCGACACCGAAACTTTTACGGTCGATTTCGACGCCGCCAACGGTGTCCTGACGCTGACCTGATGCGGGCGATCGTCCCCTGCGGCGACTGCCATCTGTGCTGCAAGATGATGACCATCCTGAAGCCGGACGAAGTCGACCAGTACGTCACAGCACTTTGGTATCGCGACGGCCTCGACAAACCGCCAGTGACGATCCTCGATCGCCTTCCCAATGGCGATTGCTTCTACCTTGGTGAGCAAGGCTGCACCATCCACGATCGCGCGCCGCATGAGTGCAGGCAGTATGACTGCCGCGCGATGTTCAGGAATAGCGATCGGCAGGGCCGCAAACTTGCGGTGAAGAACGGCGTGGTGCCGAAGGCGATATTCGATCGGGGTAGGGAACTTGGCGGTTAATCCGTGGTGGATAGTACTCGATCCAGAAACCGAAGAGGTATTGGCGCGCGGATTTGAATTTGCGCTGCAAGCTGTCGAATGGATCGATGAGCAACGCGCGGCTGCGCCGGATGAGGAAAAATTCCGGCGCTGCGTGGTGATCCTCGACAATGGCGAGTATCAGTAATGGCGCTGCCCGTCACCATATCAGGCATACAGACGGCGGTCGCGCCGGTTGGGCCGTTCAAGGTGGCGGCGGGGACATATAGTGGCGTTGCGATTAATACCGCACAAGCTACGAACACAACGGCGGCCATGCAGGGTCCGGGCGGTTCGACTGTTGCCCACGGTCAAACTTTTACCAATGGCGGCAGTTCTCTCACGATCCCAAGTGTGGTGTGGTCACTAGCCAAGAGCGGAACGCCAACGGACAATGTTTACTGCGAGATTTACAGTACCGACCCCAACGGGACATTGCTGGCAACAAGCAACAATGTTGCCAGTTCAACAATAACCGCCACAGCGTCTCCCGGCACTGCCATCACATTTACATTTGCCTCGCCGCCCACGATTTCGGCGAGTGCCACGTTTGCTGTTGTTGTCAGACGCACGGCTTTTGATAGCACCAACACAATACTGGTGCCGGTCCTTACATCAGGAGGGACTTATGCCGGTGGTGTGGGTTGGGCACTAGCTGGCACTTGGTCATCTTTTTCTGGCAGAGATTATCAGGTTGCCGTCAATCAAACCGTCACCCTCGCCACCGACGCCTACTACTTCTTCGGCAGAGACGCCACCACCGCCACCACGCTGCAAGCGTATAAGTCCACCGCGCCGGATACGTCGTGGGCGAGCATCGCGACGGTCACGGGACTTGATATTGAAACTGGTTCGAGCATTGCTGGTTATCAAGTTGGGAATGTTATTCATTTAACGACAGGCGGAGGCGGATCATCTGCAAAGAATTATCACTACCACCAATTTAATGCAGCGACTGACACCTTTGCCCTGAATGAGACAATTGCTTCGGCTCTTACAATTACAGGGCAAAGTGCTCCCGCTGCCCAATGCTCCATAGTCGTTCGTTCAACCGGCGAGGTCGTAGCGTTTTTCCAAGGTACGCAGACCAAGACATCCGGCACCTTCTATGCCCGCGTGTATTATTCGCGGCGCACGGCGGTCAATACATGGTCAGCGGCGGTTGAGGTTGATGCCAATACCGCAGCTGATAATACATCGCCGATTGTAGTGTTGGGCGCATCTGATCGGCTACATTTTCTGTGGGCGGCTGGCAGCACCACTACTCAGCAACGTCATTTGACGGGCGCTAACGTTCTGGGCACCGCTGGGGTGGCGGCGTCGTCATCAGCATTGCCGCTCGACGCGGTTAGCATTAACGATAGTGGAACAATCCGCTTTGTAGGCTTTACCGAGAATGGCGCTGTAATCTTCCGTTTTGCCAGCGCTGATAATCCAACCATCAGCGGTGTCACCACAACAGCGCTGGGTATTCCGATCCGTGGCGCGGATGACAACCTGAATGTCTACGCGCTTTACCGCGCGAGCGCGGATAGCGATCTCTATGTTAAAACTTCGACTGATTTTGGGGCAACGTGGAGCGGAGCCGCATCTGCGTTTGTTGCTACTGTCACTGGGGTAGATATTAATCTTTCCAAGAACCAGCAGATTTACCAGCGCGGCAACAACATCGTCTTTCCGTATGTCGCCAACGACAACGGCACGCTGAAATACAACGAGTATGTCGTCCGCACGCTGGGGCCGGTCAACTATCCACTAACCGCTGTCACGGGCGCGTTCACGCTGAACGGCCAAGCCAACAAGCTGGCCTATGCTCGCGACTTCAACGCCGATGCCGGTGCGTTCGCGCTGGCTGGTGTCCCGGCTGTCCTGCGCCGTGGCTACACGCTCGCAGCTGTCCCCGGCGCGTTTGCACTATCCGGCAAGATTGCTGGCTTAGAGCTTTCGCGGGCGGCTGCGACTGGTAGCTTCACGCTATCCGGTCAATTCGCAGGCCTTGAGCTTAAGCGTGCGGCGGCCACGGGCGCGTTCGTGCTTTCGGGCCAAGCTGCGGGAACGCTGGCGAGCCGGTTTATCCGCTCGACAGTGACGACCTATGCGCTGACCGGCATTGATGCGACGCTGACGCGAACTTCGTCGGTCGTTCACCGCACGATGCCCGCCGCCACGGGTGCATTTGCAGTAAACGGGCAGGCGGCCACCCTGCGGCGCACCTACGTCGTGCCGCATACGACGGGCACCTTCGCACTGTCAGGCGTCGATGCAGCGGAACGCGCCATCCGCAAGATGCCCGCTGTTGTGGGCGCGTTCACGCTTGGCGGCCAGATCGCCATCACGCGCTACGGTCGCGTCGTTCTCGCCGTCACGGGCGCGCGTTTACTGACCGGCGTGGATGCAAAACTGCGCTACGGCCACGTTGTCACGGCGGCGACGGGCGCGCTGGTGTTCACGGGTCAGGCTGTTGGCCTGAACTACGGCGCGTTCAAAAACATACTGGCACAGACCGGCGTGTTCACACTGGCGGGGCCGGTGACGAAGCTGGCCTATGGCCGGTTGTTCACGGCGGCGAAGGGGTCGATCGCCTTTGCCGGGCCGCCGACGACGCTGCGCTACGGCCACGCAACGCCTGCGGTCAAGGGGACGGTGACGCTGGGTGGCGTTGCAGCGGTGCTGCGCGTTGCCCGCAACATGGTCGCCGTCAAAGGCACGGTGACGCTGGCGGGGCCGCCGACGACGCTGCGCTTTGCGCGGCTGATGACGGCAGTGAAGGCCAGCTTCGTTCTGAACGGCGTGGCGGCAAACCTGATCAATTCAGGGGCTGGCCCGAAGACGATGCCCGCAACCTCGCGTGCGTTTGTGGTCACGGGCGTGAATGCGGTTCTCAGGCGAACGGCAGTATTCAAGAGCCAGGTAACGACCTACACGCTGTCGGGACCAGCCACCGTGCTGGATGTCGACCGCTATCTGCGCACCTCGACCGGCGCGATCGTACTCGATGGCAAGCCGGTGGTCTTTATCTGGACCGTGCCGCACGATCGCGTCTTCGTGGCGGCGACCGGGACGTTCCGGCTGGAAGCCCCTGACACGGTGCTGCGTCTGGTGAAGCTATTTCCGCCGCTCCCCGAGCGGGGACAGCCGGGCACCTTGGAATTTGGACACCGCAACGTGTATCTGCGGAGGTGGTGATGGACGACGACTGGATCATGGGCGCGACAGCGGCACAGGATGCCTACAAGCCGCTAGGCAATGATCCATGGACGAACACCATCCTCAGACCGCCCAGCGCGGACGCTGCGCGGGATGCGCGCGCTTCCAATTGGCAGCGCTACACGGTGCCAGACACCGGCATGGCTTTCGGGACAATGTCGCCGGGCGAAGAGGCCGCAGCGCTCCCGGCACGCGATCAGGCTCCGCAAAATCCGTTTGATGTGGGATTGATGGCGGCGCGCGGCGGGCCGATGGGGGTGGCAGCAGTCCTTGGCGGTGCGATGCTAACCGCGACGCCTGCGGAAGCGGCCAAGGTGCCGAAGGTCAAGGCGGCGCTACCGCGCGGTGTGCTGACCGAAGCCGATTTTGCACCAGCGGTTGCCGCCGAAACGCCAAAGCGTCTGGGCATCGGCGGCAACAATCCGCCGATCAGGACATTCCCCGAATACGCCACCGAATATCCGCCGGTAGGACCACCGGCAGGGCCGTTTGTGAACCCGGATAAGATGAAAGCGTACAAGCAGAAGGGGTTGTCCGAAGAGGAAGCGACCGCAAAGGCGACATTCTACGAAAAACAGTACACGCCGGAAGAGGCGGCATTTCAGAAGTCGCGCGACAAAATCCGCAAGGATATGCAGAAGAACGGCTATGTGCCGATGTTCGATCCGACGCAGCGCTTTCACGCCGACCCGACCTACTACCCGCCGAATGCCGACACGACGGAGGTGACGGACAAAGTGCGGGCGAACAACATGGAAAAGATCGACACGCCCGAGGCCCGAGCCGCATTACAGGCCGGTTTTGAGCGCGGCAAGAGCATGCCGAACACCGAGAACTGGTATGCGATGGGTCAGTTGGAAAAGGCCTTCATTGACGAACTAGGCGAGGTCGAGGGCCGGAAGGCGTTTCAGGATCGGTTTGCGGGCGCGATGGCGGCGACAACCGGCGGTGCGGACCCGACCGCAAATTTCCTGTCAGCGATGTATGGCAACTTTCTGCGCGAACGCGGCAAGGAAGTGCCCACCGTTGCCAACCAGCATCCGCACCCGATCGGCGGTCGCTTCATTCAGGGCAATGTCGATATGCATCAGCAGATGCTCGACGCGGGCGGCAATGCTTTCCTGAATGAGGAATATCCGAAACGGCACAACTTCAGTCAGAATTTCACCGGCAATCAAGGTGTAGGCACCATCGATGAACAGATGATGGCGGCATTCACCGGGCACTGGAAGAAACCGCTGACGATGCCCGCGCCGGGCCACTATGGCCTCTACGAGCAAGTGCTGCGCGATGAGGCGGCAAAGGCTGGCATGACGCCGCAGGAATATCAGGCGATCACATGGTCCGGTTTGAAGAACATGAGTACGCCGAAATACACCAGCGGCAAGCCAATGATTGAGCATGTTAACGACAGCATCGAGCGCACAGCGAGATTGACCGGCCTGTCGCGTGAGGAGGTGCTGAAGCAGGGCATCATCCGCTCAAAAATTCCGCTCTATGCGCTGGGCAGCGGCATGGCGATGCCGGTCATCAGCGACCTTGCCCGGCAAGATAACTATCAGTGATCAGGGCAGGCTGTGGCCCCTGATTGAAAACTCTTCAAAGATCAGTCCGTTGATCTCGCCGCTGCGCAGGCCGCGCAACTGGCGAACGATCATCTTGTATTCGGCACTGCCCTCGCGCGCGTCTTCCAAGCGGTCGAACAGCCGCCCGATGGTGGTTTCTAACGCGATGTCTTCCGGCGTCGGAATGTATTCCGTCACGGTCGTTCCCCGTTCTCAATAATTCTGACTTTTTACCCGATCACAGAGGAGACTACAATGGCCCAATCTGCCCTGACTGTTACCCCTGAAAGCCCGACGCCGCCGACCAATATCTCGACCATTGGCCTGTGGCCGCCGAACCCGCTCAATTGGAATACGTCGGTGCTTGGCCCGCCCTATGTGCCGACCAATGCGCCGTACTTCGATGACGGCATCGCGGCGGCGACCCCGAACGCGGGCAGCAGTGCTGCCGCCAACGGCAATACGCTGAACGAACCCTCTGGCACCCGCACCGCCTTCATTGCCGCGCATGCGCTGGTGAACGACAGCCCCGGCGTGACCAGCGTGGCCCACGAAGGGCTGGGCGACAACAACGCGGTGGTCACCGCGCCGGGGTCGCGCACCGAATGCCCGACGCAGTCGTTTTCCTGCGGCCCGGCGCAGACCGCTGGCGTGCTGGCGACACCGAATGCGTCGCATGCGTCGAACCTGTCAGGCTCGACGGTGCCCACCATCACCGGCAACCCGGCACCGAACAACAGCGCATCGGGCACCGGCTTTGTAACGATGACGCTCACCGGCACCGGCTACACCCGCGCCAGCGTGGTGCTGATCGACGGCGTCCCGCAGACCACGCAGTACGTCAGTGCAACCTCGCTGACGGTGACCAACGCTCCAAAGCGGCTGACAGCGGGCACGCGCTCCGTCGTCGTCAGCAACAACGGCGTTGTCTCCGCAGCGTCAACGTGGACGTTTACATGATGGGCGTCGATAGCATCAACGAGCCGGGCCAGCGCACCAACATGCTGTTCCCGCAGAGCATCAACGAGCCTGCCGTCGATGTCGATAGCCTGCCGAAAGGCCCGCCGACAGTGGATGGCCTCAACCCCGCCGAGGCCGCCGCTGGCGGCCCCGACCTACTGATGGTTATCCACGGCACCAACTTCAGCCCGATGAGCGAAATCAAGTTTGGCAGCACTGTCCTGCCGACGACCTTTGAAAAGCCGACCAAGATCAATACCACCGTCACGCCAGCGGTGGCTGGGGTCTATCCGGTGATCGTGCGCAACGAGTTTGGCGAGAGTGCGCCGGTCGATTTCACGGTGACGGAAGTCGAGGAAGCACGGGCGATCGACCCCGACGATCTCGATGAGGAAATCGCGGAAGCCGAGGAAGAGGGCGACTTCAAGCCCTTGCATGCCACGCACAAGCGCAAACCCAAACGTAGATGATCAAGCTGATCGAGGTCGAGCCGGGGAAGTGGCGCGTTGATAAACCACGCCACCAGCCAGCCCGCAGCGACCTACCCCTACCCAACGTCATCAGCGACATCATGGAGCCGACCGAACAGGTCGATGGTCGCTTTTACACAAGCAAGCGTGCGTTCCGCGCTGTCGGTCGCGCCAACGGCCTGATCGAGATCGGTAATGAAAAGCAGAAGCCAAAGACACGCGCGAGCAACAGCCGCGCCGTGAAGGAAGCCCGCCGCCAGTCGCTCAAGACGGCCATTGAAAAATACCGGGCCGGGCACCGGACATAGGAGACACCGTTATGACAGACGTTACCGTTGCCCCTCCGGGCGACGCGCCTTCGGCTGCGCCGAATGAAGTGGTGATCGAGCAGAACCCGGTATCGACGCCGAACCCGGTTTCAAATCAGGCCCCGGAAAAACCGGCTGCGGAAGCCCGCAGGGACAGCATCCAGAAAGCGTTCGACCGCGCCAGCAATCCGCCGCCCAAGGACAAACCAAAACCCAAACCGGCGGAAGCCAAGCCTGCGGAAGCCAAAGCGGGCCACAACAATCCGCCGGAAGAAACCCCGAAAATCGATCTCAAGAAGCGGCCTGATGATCAGCCGCGCGGCGATCGTGGTCAGTTCGCACCGCGTCAAGCGGCAGTTGGCGACAATTCGCGACAGATCGCGACAGATGGCACACAGCGCGCCCCCGCGCGTCGCCTGCCGTCAACGGTTCCGTTCCATGAACCACCAGCGCGGATGGCCGAGAGCGCCAAATATGACTGGGCCGATACGCCGGAAACCGTGCGTGGTGATGTTCACCGGCTGGTCAAGGAAGCTGGTGAAATGTACCGCCAGTATCGCCCCGACCACGAAGCGATGAACCCGATCCGCCACTTCCATCAGATGGCGATCAGCCACGGTACCACGCTCGATCGTGCGCTGAACAACTACGTTTCGATGGAGCAGAAACTGCGCGCCGATCCGATCGGCGGCCTCGATGTGATCGTGAACAATTTGAACTTACAAACGTCGGACGGTCAGAAGATCGGCCTGCGGGATATTGCCTATCACATCCTCAGTCAGTCACCAGAGCAGCTGAAGCAGCTGCAACAGGGCAACGCGCAGCAGGCGGCATCGCAACAGATTGGAGCGCTGCATCAGGAAATTGCGGGCTTGAAAAATCACCTCGCCCAGATGCATACTCAGCAGCAATTCGTCTACACCCGGTCACAGGTTGATCAGTTCGCTGACAGCCATCCACGGTTTGACGAATTAGGACCGGCCATCGAGCAAGAACTCAAACTTGGGTTCGACCTTGAGGCCGCCTACCGGCGGGCAGATGCACTCTACCCGACCACACACGCGCCTCAGACGCGCACCACACCGGCTCAGACCCGGATCGCCGACAAAAGCATTCACGGCAACCCCGATGTGACTGGCTCAAACCCAGCATCGCGACCCAAGAAGCAAGTCGGTCGTCGCGAAGCCATCCAAGGCGCAATGCGCGCCGCAGGTATGGCTTGAACCCTGAACCCGTGGTGGAGCAATCATGCCCAACATTCAAACCAATGCTGCCTATCAGCAGATACTCTCAATGGCGCTGGAGGATCGTTCCAGTTCCTACCAAGACTTGGTGTCGAACAACAATGCGTTGCTCGCCGTCATGCGGCGCAAAGGCCTGTGGCAGACCTACTCTGGTCCGCGCATCCGCCAGACGCTGCAAGTAAGTAAGAACGTCGCCCAGTGGTATTCTGGGTACGATCAGCTGCTCAATCCTGCCATCGATTTGTTCAATGATGCGTTTTACGACCCGAAGATGGTCGTGGTGCCCGTTGTGCTGTCGATGCAGGAAATCCTCAACAACGAGGGCAGTTCACAGCTGATGGACGTTTACGACAGCTACATCGATGCTGCCGAGCGTCTGCTTGAAGATACGATGGACGCCGGTCTTTACGGCGACGGCACAGCAAACGGTGGCAAGCAGATCACCGGCCTTGCGACTGCCGTGCCGATCCTCCCGGCAACTGGCACCTATGGTGGCATCGACCGCTCGCAGGCGGCCAATGCGATCTGGCGCACCTCGACGTTCGACGCGCACACGTTCCAAGCGCCCGCCACCCAGGTATCGGCAACCACCATCCGCCCGATGCTCAATTCCATCATGACGCAGCGCTCGCGTGGTCGCGACTACGCGGACTTGCTGATTATGTCTCCAGAACACTATGCGGCCTACGATGCGGCAACCGTCGTCATCCAGAGGCAGCAGGGTGAAACCTCGCTTGGCAAGCTGGGCTTCAGTGCGCTGGAATACATCGGCGGCGGCAAGAGAGCAGAGATCGTCCTTGATGGCGGCATCGGCAGCAACATGCCGAGTAACACGACCTTCGGCCTCAACACCGATAGTTTCCGCTTGCGGTATCACCCGCAGCGCAACTTCGACAAACTTTTCGAGGGCGATGGTCAGATGCCAATCGATAAGGACTGCATCGCGCAGTTCATTGGCTGGATGGGCGAGCTTACGCAGACCAATCCGCTGTTCAATTGGCGCTTCTACGACAGCGTTCCCGCTTCGTGAACCAACAGGGCCGCCTTCGGGCGGCCCTTTCTTTTTCCCCGGAGAGACACATGGCTTTCAAAGACCCAGACGCCGCAGCCGTGGCGTTGTTCAAGCAGTATGCGAAACCCAACGAACTCAAGACCCGCGAGGCGGGCAGACCAATCTTCGATGACATCGAGATCGTGGAAATCCGTTTCCCCGGCATGAAGGACATCAAGGTCTATCCCGCCACCGAGTTTTCGCACTGGGATGTCGATCCCGAAACCGGCGCGCAGATCAAGGTCACCTATGCCGAGCGCTTTGCGCTTCAGTATCGCCAGTTCAAGGCGAGGGCGCATCAGACCAAGTCAGGCACGCCGCTCGATCACGCGCTGTTCCTGACCGAGGCAAAGCGCGCCGAGCTTCGCGCACAGAATGTCTACACGGTGGAAGCGCTCGCCATTGTCGATGGGCAGGAACTGAAAAACCTTGGCCCCGGCGGACGCGAACTCAAGAACGCAGCGCTGGAATACATCGAGGACAGCAAGAAGAACAACGCGCCCGCCATGCAGATGCAGGCCGAGCTTGAGGCGCTGCGCGCCAAGAACGCGGTGCTGATGGAAGACCTTGAGGCGTCCAAGTCTAGAGGCGTGGATGCCGAGTTCAGGGAAATGACCAACGAGCAGCTGCGCGACTACGTCACCGCGCACACCGGGCACGCGCCTGTCGGTAGCGCCAACCGCAAGACACTGGAGCGCATGTGTATGGAAGCGCGACCGGAGCAAGCCGCATGACGATCCTGACGGTGGTGAGGGATGTCTGCGCGACTGTGGGCGTGACCATGCCGCCGTCTGTGTTTGCCAATCTGACGGGCAACCGCACCATGACGGAAATGGTGTCGCTCGCCAACGAAGTCGCGCAGCGCATCGCCTACGATTACCGGGATTGGACAAAGCTGAAGGCGACGGCGACAATCACGGGCGACGGCGTTGTTATTCCGCCGCCCGGCGGCGACGGCATCGTGCATGGGACGGAAGCGTTTCCCCTGCCAGCCAATTACCAGCGGATGCTATTGACGACCAGCGTCTACCGCTCAACGTCGGTAACTCAGCCGATGCGGTTTATTCCTGACACGGATGAGTGGCTCCACCGCCGACAGCGCAACTGGAATGACAGTTTTGGCGAATGGACGCTGATGGGCGGCAACATCCATATTTGGCCGATCCTGACGGCGGCTATCCCCGCCAACAATACGATCATCCCGCCGCAACCGTTTGTGCCCGCCGTGACCGCTTACTACACCTACCTCGACAAAAACTGCATCGTTCTAGCGAGCGGCGGTCGCAGCAACGAATTTCTGAATGACGACGACAGTTTTCTGCTCGATGAGCGTGTTTTGAAACTGGGAATGATCTGGACTTGGAAATCCCAAAAGGGAAGCCCCTATTCCGAGGATATGGGCACCTACGGCGACGCACTGACGGTGGCGATGGGCCATGATGGTCCGTCGCCGATCTTCATTGGAAAAACGCCGATCTCTCGATCGGGTGTTTCCTATCCGTGGGCGTTGCCATGAGCCAGCATCAGGCCTTCCGCAGGCAGGCAGTCCCGCAGCAGGTCGCGCAGAGCTTGCAGTCGACCACCCTTCCGGCTCCGCTGCGTGGCCTGCGTCTGGATGAAAATCAGGCCTTCATGACGCAGGGCGGCGCGCTGGTGCTTGATAACTGGTTGCCAACGCTGCGCGGGGTGAAGCTGCGCGGCGGCTACATCCGTTGGGCGACACTGCCAGAGGCGACGCCGATTTATTCCGGCTTTGAATATACGCATGAAGGCGTCGAAAGGATGTACGTCGGCAATGCGACGAAACTCTACGACGTTACGGCAGGCGGTACGCCGACGCTGATCAAGGATAGCCAGACCAGCGGCATCTATACCGCCGCCCAACTTGCCAACGCCGCTGGCGACTGGATGATTGTCGTCAATGACAATGGCGACTACCCGCTGCGCTTCGATGGCGGAACGTGGGAAACACTCAACCCCGGCTACACGCCACCGGGCGGCAAGCCGTCGAAGATCACCGGGCCGGTGGGTTCGACGGTCGTCAACGGCGGCAATCTCAGTTACGTTTGGAAGTATCGCAATCGACTGTTCTTCATCGAGAACGGTTCAATGAATGCGTACTATCTTGGCATCGACAGCGCGGGTGGCGTGCTGAGTGCAATCCCGCTATCGGGCGCAGCGACGCAGGGCGGCTATCTGCTTTTTGGTGCGGTGTGGTCGCTCGACAGTGGCGACGGCCTCGATGACAAATGCTGCTTTGTGACCTCCGAGGGCGAGGTCTTGATCTTCACTGGAAGCAATCCCGCCGACCCCAACAACTGGCGGCAGGAAGGTCGCTATCAGGTTTCAAAGCCGCTTGGTCAGAACGCCCACATCAACATCGGCGGCGATCTTCTGATCGCGACGATCGACGGCATCGTTCCGGTTTCGGCGGCGGTCAGCAAGGATGTGATGGCGCTGCAACTGTCGGCGATCACCAAGGCGCTGGGGCCGATGTGGCAGACCGAGGCCAACACAAGAAACACGCTGCCGTGGTCGATGCACAAATGGCCCGAGTTTGGCGGGCTGTTCGTGACGCTGCCGGGCGGCACGCCGGGCAACCAACGCTGCCTCGCTGCCAATCTGAACACCGGAGCGTGGTGCAGGATCACGGGCTGGGACGCCATGTGCTTCATGCAGATGCGCAAGGATATGTTTTTCGGAACGCAGATCGGCGTCGTGATGCAGGCCGATCGCACCGGCTATGATGACGGCAAGCCTTATGTCGCGACAATGGTTGGCGGTTGGGAAATGTTTCAGTCGCCGTCGCAGACCGTAACGTGGCGACAGGCGCGGGCGATCTTCACCTCTGGCCCGAACGAACCGTTCATCCCGCAGATATCCGCCGTGACCGATTACGCGCTGGCGCTGCCGACGCCGCCGCTTGCCGGTATTGATCCCGGCGGCGGCGACTACTGGGATCAGGGGCATTGGGACATATCGAAATGGGATCAGGGCGTCACGGTCAACAACGCCGCCACCAATACCGGATGGGTGTCGGTGGGTCAGACCGGGTTTACGCACGCGCCGGTCTTGCAAGTCACGGTCGCGCAAGAGGCGCGGCCCCAGGTTGAACTGATTTCGATCACCGCGACGTTTGAGCGTGGCGGCGTGAACGTGTGAGGTTGATATGGCCGCAGCAATGGGCGATCTGTTCGCACCTGCCTACATCAAAAGCGATCCCGCCGCAGCACAGGCGACGCAGGACTGGATGGATCGCACCTATTCGGTGAGCGATCCGCAGATCGAGCAGTCGCGGATGCCGGTTTCGTTTAACACCGGCAATCCCGCTGGCATGGTTGATCCAATGGCGCTCAAGGCGGCGGCGCAGGGCGGCCCCTACGATATGAGTGCGCGGCGTAACGCGATTGCGGCACAGGTACAGCAGCAAGCGCAACCGGCAGCACAACCGGCAGCGCAGCAGCAATTCCCGACCGGCGGCTACTACGCTTCGCCGGAAGGTCAATATTTTGTGTGGGAGCAACAGCAGCTGGCGAAGAACGGGCCGCCGCAAATACAGCAGCCGACATATCAAGAAAGCTATGGCGGCGGGTTTGGCGGCGGCGCTGGCGACGGAGCGCCATAATGGACCTCGCCAGCGGCTATTCCGACAGCATCAATTACGGCAACGGCTACACGCCGCTCGCCAACAACGCGATAGCCAACAACAACGCCAACTACGCGCAACAGCAGGCGATGATGGCGGCCTACGCGCAGGCCTACAATCCGTTCGCCAATAGCGGCGGCAGCTTTGGTGCGATGCCCGCAGCCTACGCTGGGTTGGGTGCCGATTATGGGCGCGCCGTTGGTGGTGGTGGGAATATCTACGCCCCTCAACAGCAGAGCGTGTTCGACACCGGGGCACAGCCCTACAACAACTACGGCGGCAACGATTACTTCAATTGGGAAATGCAGCAGCTAAAGAATAGGGAAAACAGCGGCGGCATTGGCAGTGATGCTGTCGGCGCGCCAAACCAGCCCGCGCTCACGCCGCAGCAATACTACACGGGCGGCTATAACCCCTACAGCCCGCAGACCTTCGCGCCATCAGCGCAGCAGAACGTCGGCACCGGCCAGCCGAACGTAGAGGCTCCAAAAAGCGTGTTCGACACTGGGACATCGGCCTTCAACCCTTATGCCAGTCAACCTTGGTGGTCTACATTCGAGAAAGCCGCAGGCCCGCAGGGCGTGACGGACTGGCTTAGAGGGCAGGGCGTCAGCAGTGGCGGCTCGCGTGACAACATTGCGCAGGCCTTGATGCAGCAGGCTGGCGGCGCAGGCATTCCCTATAGCGGCGCACAGGTACCGGACACAGCCCGTCAGTTTCCCAACATCGATCCGCAGTTCGATAGAACCCCGGAAGCTGTGCTGGGACATCGCGGAACGTGGGACTGGAACATCCTCGATCAGCAAGGTCTGCAACGCGCCCGAGAGTACGAACAAGATGAAGGTCTGCGTGCGTCCGCACCACAGCAACAACAAAACTTGGGAAGTGGATAGCGATCATGAGCGATGGCGCGAACGACTATTCAGACGAAATCCGCAGGCGCGAAGAGCTAGCGCGTCAGGATCAAGGCGGCCAGACGGGCGCGGACATCGACGCCCAGATCATGGCGATGCAGCAGCAGGGCGGCCAGCGTGATGCCATCGCGCAGGCGATGATGGCGCAGCAGGCCCAGCAACCGCCACAGCAGAACCCCTACGCCGCCTACGCGGCGATGATGGCGCAGCAGCCGCAGCCACAGCAGCCCGCGCCAGCGGCTCCGCAGGGCGGAGGCTGGGGCGGCAACAGCTATATGAACTCGCCCGAGGGTCAGTATTTTCTGATGGAGCAGGCACAGCAGAAGCAGAAGCAGCAACAGATAGCGGACTGGCTCTCCCAGTATTACGGCAGTGGCCCCGGCGGTGGCGGTGAGGCTGGCGGCTACAGTCCCGGCAACTTCGGTGGCGGCTACAGCGGCGGCGCGCCATTTGGCGGCGGCAATACCGCCGTAGGTCCGACTGGTATCAGCCCTGCCGAGGCCAACCAAGCAGCCAACGCGCCGAACGCCCCTAGCGCCCCCGCCTCTGGCTGGGGTGCGCAACAGGGTTTTGCCGACTATGGCGGCATCACTGGCCCCACCAGCGCAGGCATTACCGGCGGAACCAGCATGGCGAATGGTCCGGGGGCAACGATGGGACAGCCTAGTTCCGGCACGGCCTTTAGCGGTGGGTGGGGAGGTTTTGGCCTAGGCGCGCAAGGCGTACCGGGCCTTAACGCCACGCCCGGCCTAGGGATGAACCCCGGCTGGGGCGGCCTCAACGGACAGGCGCTGGCGGCGGCAATTGCGGCCAATCCCGGTCTGATGATGTCCATGAACATGGACCTTGGCTTCGACGCCGCCAGTGCCGGACTGGGCGGCGGCGGCTTCGGCGGCGGTGCCGGTAGTTCTGGTGACCCCGGCGGCGGCTATGGCTTCGGCATCGGCCCCGGTCCCGGCGGCGAGAACAGCGTCGGACCCAACGGTGAGGCTGGCCCGTACTGATGCTCGACTATGTCTACGGCTACGATGAGATCGTTGGAAAGTTTGTCGCCGATCTGATCCCACACTGCCGTGAGCGTGGTCTACCAGCAGCATCGAAGACGATCGGCGTCATCGACGGCGAGGGTCGCCTGATCGCGGGCTTGGTCTATCACGGCTACCAGCCAGAGGCTGGTGTGATTGAAATTTCGGCGGCGGCGCTGCCCGGCAAATACTGGCTCACGCGCGAAACCATCCGGCGCATGTATCAATATCCGTTCCTGCAATGCCAATGTCAGATGGTCGTGCAGCGTGTGGCCGCCACCGATGAGCGGCAACTACGCCAACTCGCTGCCTATAATTTTGCGTTCATCCGCATACCGCGCCTGTTGGGGCGCGACCAAGATGCCGTTCTGTGTTTGCTGACCTACGAAGATTGGGCCGCCAATAAGTTTAATAAGCGGTACAAACACCACCTTCCACAATTTGAAGAGGCTGCATGATGTATGGCCCGCAAGCAAACGACCAGCGCGACAGTATCACGCGGGCGCTGATGAATATTGCCAGCCCGCCACCGCAACCGCAGATGCCGCCAATGCCGCAGATGCCGCCGCAGCAGGCCGCGCCGCAAGCGATGCCGCCTGCGCAAGGCATGCCGCCAGCACAAGGCATGCCGCAGCAGCCAATGCCGCAGGCGGGCGCGCCGCAGGCAATGCCACAACAGATGCCACAGCAAATGCCACAACAGCCTCAACAGATGCCACAGCAACAGCAGCCGATGCCGCAAGGGTACTGATATGAAACCCGACGCACCCACACCTCCTAATCCAGCCGCGACCGCTGCCGCTCAGACCGGCACCAATGTCTCGACCGCTGTCGCCAACTCGTTTTTGAACAACACCAACCAGTACACGCCTGACGGTTCACTGCGTTACGATGTGACCGGCAACTACGACTGGACGGACCCATCGACCGGAAGCAAGTACAGCATTCCGACGTTCACGGCGACGCAGCAGCTGTCCGATCAGCAGAGGGCGATCAAGGGACAGACCGACGCCGCCAAGATGAACATGGCGGGCATGGGCAACGCGCTGTCGGGTAATGTTGCCAACGTGATTTCCAAGCCGATGGACATCGGCCAAGCGCCCGCCGCTGGCGACGCTTCCACGATCACGGGCGTGGGGCAGGCCGCGACATCGTTTGATCCCGGCGGTCAAATCCAGACATCGCTGGGCGACTACGGTCAGCAGCAGTCCACTTTTGGTGATGCGGGCGACATCACGCGCTCCTACGGCCCGGAGGATAATTTTTCCGCCGACCGACAGCGGGTCGAAGATAGTTTGATGCAGCGGATGAACCCGCAGCTGGCGCGGGAGCGCGGCAACATCGAACAGCGGCTCGCCGATCAGGGCATTCGCTACGGCTCGCAGGCCTATGCCAGCGCGATGGACGATTACAACCGGCAGGCCAACGACGCGCGTTTCGGTGCCATCGGTCAGGCTGGTAGTGAACAGCAGCGCATGAACCAGATGGCGGCGCAACAGGCGCAGTTCCAGAACACGGCGCAGGGGCAGGCCTACGCGCAGGCACAAGGTCGCGGCGAGTTCGCCAATCAGGCGCAGAACCAGAATTACAATCAGGCACTGGGCGCAGGTTCGTTTGCCAACCAAGCGGTGGGCCAGCAGTTTCAGCAGAATGCCGCGCTTGGTTCGTTCCAAAATGCAGGCCTCGCGCAGCAACTGGCGCAGGCGCAATCCGGCTTCAATGCGTCGAACGCTTCGCGCAATCAATACATGCAGGAGCAGTACGCCGCCAGAAATCAGCCGATCAACGAAATCACCTCGCTGTTGTCTGGCTCGCAGGTGAACAACCCGAATTTTGTCAACACGCCCGGCTCGCAGATACCGACCACCGACTATGCTGGAATTGTGAACAATAATTTCAGCCAGCAGATGGGGATTTACCAGCAGCAAAATCAGAATTTCCAAAGCACGATCGGCGGCATCTTGGGGCTGGGCGCGGGCGCATTGAAGGGCGGCTATATTTCTGACCGGCGGATGAAGAAGGATATCGATCGCGTCGGCACCGTGTTTGCGGCGAGCGACAGCGGCAAGAAGAAACTGCCGATCTATCAGTATGCGTACAAGGACGACCCGGCATCGATGAAGCACATCGGCCCGATGGCGCAAGATGTCGAGCGGGTCAACCCTGACGCGGTGTTTGAGCGCGGCGGGGTCAAGCATATCGATCCCGATGAAATGATGGGTTCAATCTTGAGGGCTGGGTGATGCCGGGCGTCGTCGTTCCACAGGAAGTAGCCGCACTGGGTTATCAGCAATTGCAGATGCGCAAGAAGATCGCGTTGCAGATGATGATGCAAAAACAGAAGCAGGCTGCGCCGCCGCAGAATGTCGGTCAGGGACTGTCGGCGGTTGGCAACTCAATGGGTGAAGTCGCCATGATGCAGGCGTTGCAGCGTCAAGAAGAAGAGCAGCAGGCTGCGCGCCTGCGGGCCTCACAGCTTGCCGAAGCCGGGGGTGTGTGATGGGTCTGTTTGATTTCAATGCCAATGCCGTGCCCGGCGCACCCGACAGCTTTGCGGCGCAACAGATGCGCCAGAAGATCGCGATGGCGATGATATCGCAGCGCCGGGGCTATCCGAAAAATCTGGGTGAAGGCCTCACCTCGATCGGCGACGCGCTGGGCGATCGTGGCATCATGAGCATGCTGGAGCGCCAGATTGCCACGCAACAGGCGGCCCGTGGCGAAGCAGAAAAAAGTTCGCAGGCTAACGAGCCGCAGGCCGAGAACACGGTCACCGACGCCCCGCGCACAAGGACGGCCAGCCTTACCCCTACCGAGGAAGAACCAGACGCTGCCGCGCCGATCTTGCGTCCGCAGCCGACAGCGCAGCCGACACAGCAGCCTATTCAGCCCAATGTTGCCACGATGCCGCGACAGGCACCGCAGGTGAATATCGCCACGCCCAATATCCCGGCCTCGCAGGGGTTCCCTAGGTCGATGCAGGCGCGCCTCGACCCGACCGTGACCGTCGGCACCGATCCCAACTACACGCCAGCACCGAGCAGTGGACCCACCACGCAAGCCGAGGCCGCGCCGTGGCTCAGAGACGCGCAGGCGGTCACGAACGGCTACAGGCCGACACCCCCACCCGGCCCAACCTCACAGGGGCCAGCGAACGACGCACAGGCGTCGCAGCTGTCGATGCTCACTGGACGGCCACAACAGCCGCCCCTCGCATCAGGCCCGCCCACTGCCTCGCTGGGCGGCAGCGTACAGTCCGACGCGCCGCCGGTTGGCATGCCGAGGGACGCCATCACCAATACGCTGATGCAGCGGCAGCAGCCGCAGGTGTTCCCGCCACCGGACCAGCCGACGCCGGTCAACCCGGCGATGCTGCAATCGCCGCCGGAAGCGGCGGGCAACCGGCCCATCACGCTGCGGGATGTGACGGCGCAGCCTGTTCCGGTGCCGGGCGCTCAGATGGCGCAGAACGCCCAGCCGGTGCCGAGGGCCGCCCCCGCGCCGCTGCCGCAGGAAACCCCGGCGACAGCCGCGCCGATCGACCCCTCGATCACCCGCATGCCAAAGCCGCCGGTACAGCCGCCTGCCGTGCCGTTAAGCCCGCGCGAGCAAT
>Ga0193692_1000075_pt1 | contig 23834 bp, 20 predicted proteins | sample L3a1metaG_FD_144917 | JGI IMG/M metagenome (GOLD analysis project Ga0193692, IMG submission 144917) | Soil microbial communities from a riparian zone of the East river system, Colorado, United States - L3a1 | ecosystem: Environmental > Terrestrial > Soil > Riparian zone | place: USA: East River... | reverse complement strand
CCCCTTTCAGCTTAGAAACTGCTCTGCAGCATTGGCGCACGCGTATCAGCCAGGTCCCGGACATCAGTCATGATCGCCTTGAGGAACTCGAATCTCACCTTCGCGATTCCATTGATCGCCTGCGAGCCGCCGGGTTGGCAGACGACGAAGCATGGATAATAGCGGAAAGGCGGCTCGGTCATAGCGAGGCTTTGGGCATCGAGTTCACAAAGATGGAGGACCTCGTCGCGGGCAAGCAGCTGGAATCCAAGGCTGCTGCGCGAAATAGAAGCGTCATTGCTATCGGCGCTGGATTTGCACTGGCAACGCTGTTGTTACGCACGGTCGGGTACTACGCCCCCGCATGGCCGCTTGCTCTGCTGGCGTCGTTACTGGGAGGTTGTGTTACGGGCGCTGTCGCGAATCGCTTCCCAATCCGCCACGCTTTTCGCGCGGCACTCATTTTCACGCTCTTGATAATTTCGCTTTCGCTTATCGGCGCGGCGCCTTTCGTTTTCCCATGGGACCCCGATTTCGACCGGATGGACGTGCCAATTTTCGAGCTACTGTCGGGTCGCATTTGGCCCGGCCTGGTATTGGGCGCGACGATGTGTATCGGCGCCGCTTTAATTCAGGGCCATCGATCCGCGACGTTACGCCGTTACAGCCGTAAACTTGGCCGCTTCATCCAGGAGCGCTGGAGTTTGTCCGGCGAAGGCACGGCGAGAACTGAAGGATAATCCTTTGGAGATCGAGGCGTCGATGATCCAGGTCGGAGATCTGAACCATCGTAGCCGTGGGCAACGCCCACGGACCAACGCCCCGAAATGTTTTTCGCCCTGCAAGGGCATTCCATTTTCTGCCAGCTTCCATCGTATGCGGCCGCCATTTGCCGCGCTACGTTGAGTCCGCGATTTCGTAGATTCATCAACCCCGTCGGCTACCTTCCAAGGCGGATACCGAGACTGTTTGTGGCCGACTGCCATGGAGAGACGCGCACCGGCTTGCGTTTGAGGCGAATCCGGAATTCATTCGCTTTTGGCAGAACAACCCGATCCTCATCTCCTCTTCGAAAGGTCACATCTCCATTGACGAGCAGATCGCCGCCATTGCCTCTTTCAAACGTGGAGGTGTAATAGCCATCCGCAACGAACGCGACCGAGAACTTAAACCGGCTCCGCTCCAGCACGCCGGCAACTTTGATTACGCCGTTGCTCGACTGAACGTCAAAGCGCCGGCACGAGCTGAGGCCGATTTTCAGCTTTTCCACCCGAAGCTCAGTCCAGAGCTGAACCGGATAAGCATGAACATTTGTGACCGGTGCTTCGGTGATTGCATCAACGACGGTAAAGGTCAGCGGCTCCGATCGTTTGTGGAATAGCATAAACAGCGCTGCGGCTAAAGCCGCCGCACAGAGCAGGGCAATCCAGACGCTTCGTTGCAGACCCATCCTCACGGCTTGGTTTCAGTTATCAGAAGATTAGTAGAGATTTCAAAGTTTGTTGAACTCAGTTTGGCGAATGACAACCATCGTGATACAGCGTAAATTCCGTACTTAATGAGCGCAGCCGAAATCATCAGTGAACTGCCCCGCCTCACCGAGGCTGACCGCCGGGCGATTCGTCAAAAACTCCTTGATATAGCAAACCAGGACGCCGATATCGCCAGTTGCAATCAGTCTGCTTTGGAAGGAGCAATGTTGCTCGACCGAATGGAGGACGACGATGCCCGCGGTCATTCCCGGTGAGGTTTGGATGATCGACTTTGGGATGGCCGCCAAGGTTCGGCCCGCCCTCCTTCTAACTGGCGAGCCGGCCCCTGATGAACTCGACCTGATTACGGTTCTACTTCACACGACGGCATTGCGTGGCAATCGTTGGGAACTGAACATCGCGAAGCCATTTCTCAAACCGGGAGCGTTTCACCTTCAGCAGGTGCAAACACTTTCTACCGCCAAGCTTGAGCGCAGGCTGGGTGTGTTGACACCGGATGAAATGAGCCGCGTCCTCAACGCCCTCGCCAACCGGCTTGGAATTTGAAATGAGGAGTCTTGCCTCTGAAGCCATCACCGAACTCGAATCCGGCGTCGATGATCTAAAGAGATCGTCTCCCTCATCGAAAAAGAGGAGGGTTAAGGAACTTGTCTCGCTCCGCTACAGTGATTCGGGCACGAACGTTCGAGGGTGAAGCGAGAAGATGCGGCGCCATTGGCTTACCGAGCGGCTTTATAGAATCCCTGTCGTTCGGTTATCCCGTCTACAATCCGACACGCCCCATTCGCACTCGCGAGGTTGGTGTGAAAATTCCAGTTCACAAGGTCGGTTGATTTCCAGACCGAATACTCGCGGCCTTCCTCGCCGATAAGGAGAGTTTCGATCTCGTTCGTCTCCGAACGAAACGGAGTTTCGAAGCAAGGCTCGCCCCGGCAATAAGAACCCTTGCGACTTCGACGCAGATCGTGGCCTTCCATCGGCCAGGCGCTTCGCGCCAACCGCGCTGTTCCTTTGAGTGCGTACAATCGACCATCATCACAACCGACATAGACGGTCCCGTCTCCTCCAATGGCGGCAGACGAATGGAATTCGTAACGGGCCGAAAACCGCCATCTTTCCGTGCCATCGGGATTAATCGCAAAGAAGTTCGTCCCGAATGCCATGTAAATGGTTCCATCATCCGCGACGGCCGGTGCGTTGATGTCTGTGAATGGTGCCTCCATCTCGGCTTTAAACTTCCAGAGATTCGTTCCGCAAGGAGACATGGCACAGAGTCCATAGCGCAAGGTTGGGAAGTAGATTGTTCCGTCCGGGCCGATCGCGGGCTCGCGGATCAGGTAACCGCCCTCTGGCCGTTCATCCAGGTCGTAAAGCCATTTGCGGCTGAGATCGGGATTAACGGCGCACAACCTTCCACCTTCCCAGCCGCAATAGATAGTCCCGTCCTCGCCGATCGCCATCGGAGTGATCGCCTCATTTCCAAGGTAAAAGTATTTACTCAGTGCTTTGCCATTCGGTCGCACAGCCCAAATGGAGCGAGCCGCCAGATAATAGGTCATTCCGTTTTGGCCGATGGTTGACCCACTCACAGTATCGATATGGGTCCATTGCTCTATTCCATGCCGATTTACGGCCAGCAACTCACGACCATCCGAGAAGTATATGATACCTGTAGCCACCGCGAACGCCGAGCTCGCATCATAACCATGCCGGTCCACAACCCAAACCGGGACGCCAAGATCGCTTATTGCCCGGAATCCGGCGCTCGCAAGGCCAATATAGATAATCCCGTTCGGATCCAGAGCCGGCGTACCAACAAAATTGTCAAACCGACTCCATCGATTTGAGCCACTCGGATCTATAGCCCATAAATTGCCTCGGGCTGTGAAGTAAATCGTTCCATCCGATCCTATCGCCGGCGAGGATACCGGACTTTGGGCATCAAAGTGCCAAAGCTCCGTTCCCGGCACTTGAGCAAACGTATTGCTTCCGAGTGAAAAACTCGCGGTGATCAGCGCAACCAGTCGCCATCGTAATTGTTTAAAGATCATTGCACCTTGCTGCCTCTGATTCTGAAAAACTTCGCCTCGGTTGGGCTGCCATAGACGCCATTAGTCGCCGAAACCCAATTCACCAGGTTCGTGCTGCATTCCAACGTCACGAGCACCTGATTCGTTCCCGGCGGCACAATCAAAGTCTGTCCCGGCGGAAAACTTTGTGGGGTGATCTCAAGAGTAACGTATGCGGGGTACGAGGTTCGATCAGGAAACCCGGAGTGAAGCTTCACCGTTGCGGGCCCGGCGAATGCAATCACGCGAGGAGCGTGAACAATTCGGTTGGCATAATCAGTTGATCCCTGCAGATCGACATCGAGAAACTGGTATGACCAGCCGGGCTTTGACACCTCCAAAGCGAAGGTTCCTTGAGCGGGCGCGTGAGGGTCGAACGCCGAAGCCACTCGGAAGCTTTCATAATCCTGGATTTCAACCTGGGCGGTCTGGTTCGAGCCAGCCAGGGTGAGAGTAACGAATCGCGAAGTCTGCGCTGACAATGTCATGGTCACAGCAGAAATAATAAAAATGAGGAATGTTTTCATAGGCGTTTGGGAACGCCCATCTTCTACCTGCATCACTATCAAAAGTCGAGGCCCCGCCTTCTTAGTATCCCTTCGGCAATCCGTCTCTTCCCCGATGCTAACCTCCAATTAGGAGGAGCTCCATTCTTCGCCCCTCAACTTCGAAGGTTGCGGATCGCTCCCCGATCGCCAAGAACTTGACCTTAACCAGACGTTCGCCGATCCGAACCTCGCCTTCCTCCCCGGTTTCAAATGTACGGTTATTGATAATGACCGTGCGCTGCCCCTTAGAACGGCTACCTGACTTTAGAACCAGGCCGCTAATGACTTCCAATCTTTGCCCCTCAACTTCGAAGGTTGCGGATCGCTCCCCGATCGCCAAACACTTGACCTTAACCGGGCGCCCACCCAGCCGAACTTCGCCTTCCTCCCCGGTTTCAAATGAAAGGCTATTGATGATGGCCATGCGCTGCCCCTTCGAACGGACACCTGATTTTAGAACCAGGCCGCTCATGACTTCCGCCCGCACCAGACGTTCGCCAGTCTCAACACCTGGAATAAATGCCTCTACCCGTTTCTGTCCCTCGGCGATCTGCTCCTTTGTCATTCTGAGAATCAGCGGATCCAGATACAAAGGTTTCCATGTTCGGGTTTTCCGCGCGGCGAGCGAATACCATTTGTAGGCTTCCGCGAGATCCTGCTTCGCCGCTGTTCCATCTCGATAACAGTGTCCTAAATCAATTTGTGCCCGTTCATGTTCCTGAGCACCTGCTTTCAGCAGCCACTCCAACCCCTCTTCCGGCTCTGGCGGTACGGCCGCGCTCCGATTTGGAAAGGCTGGCTTCCCCTTCAAAAGAATCACGCCGAGGTTCCACTGAGCGTTCAAGTTCCCTTTCTGCGCCGCCAGCCGATACCATTTCGTCGCATTAACAAACTCGAAGGAGGAAAGATACCTGTCGGCCAGCCGGCTCTGCGCCTCGGTATTACCCTTTTCCGCGTCCACCTTCAGCTGCGCAAGCTCTGGCAAGTCACCGCCGTGCGTGTGCCAGCAAAACGAAAGCTGCAAGACCAATCCAGCCAAGGCAGAGAACCTCATGCTACTTGACATCGGAAAACCACCGACTTCGGTTAAAACCTCGCCGTTTGGCAGGCATAGTCATTGGGTTGCTCCATGCTTTACCAGCAAATCAATGCCTTCTTTGTCCCGTGACCAATTTCGCGAAAAGCGCAACGGAGTCTCGCCTGCGCCGTTCAGGGAATTTACCTGTGCGCCACGCTCGAGAAGGAAAGATACAGCGTCAGGACGGGCACCGCAGGCACAGACGAGATGTAACGGCGTAGCGCCTGTGACGTCGGGTCGATTCACGTCCGCGCCCGCTTCAACCAGAAGCTTTGCACATGGAATATCTGGGACGTTGACCAACGCGTGGTGGAGAAGGGTCGCACCGTCAAAGCCCGAGACATTGGTGACGACGCCCCTATTACGGGTCAAAATAACGGCAAGATCATTAGTTTTGCCCGCAGAAATGGCACGACTTGCTAACTCAAAGTCTGACGGTTTGGAGCCGCACTCCGCAAGGATCAAGGGCAGTAGAATGGTTAATCCAACTACGCACGGAAATGAGTGCTGATTGCGCTCCTCTTTACGCGATGTTCGCCTCAAGAATTTCACAAATGATTCCGAATGGATCGAGGAAGCAGTGTAGCAACTAGCGCCCCAAGCTTAGAAGAACATGCTACCGGAGCGGTGCCAGACGCCAGGTTCGGAATAAGGCGGGATTTTTTGCCGAATGTCGGGAGTCAAATTCTCGATATCTTCCCACTGGCAGTCGTCCCATTGAATGGCGCCCTCCTGCACCTCGGTTTCCACCAGGATCTGAGCCTCATCACGATTCGCAGCAGAGAGACCGAAATGCCGGTAGTACCCGTGTAACATGCTTGGTTGTCTGCTGTCGGCATCCAAAGCTACAGGCTTTTCGAAGAGGACGCAGATCGTAACGTAATAAGGAGTTGTGACAGCAATTTTAGCCATGGCATTTGGAGATGACTTGACCTCTCTTTCTCTAATCGTCCAAAAAAGCCGCCGCTTTAGGATGGGGAAGCTTCGGCGATTCATCGAACGATGGTAAGAGAGTTGGTCTGGTATTCGGGTGGCGAAGGAAAAGCGTGCAGGACGCAGTGATTACATCTGCTAAAGCAGGTGATCGACAAAAAGGCTACAAGACCTGGGAGGATCAATTCTCGTGTGCCAATCAGCAGTTAAGTGTGTGCAGGTCGGTTTTGGTTCAGCTGAACGGAATGCATAGAACCTCTCTGAAGGCCCAAAGAAGAACGGAAAAATGTGGCCTGGCAATGTTCGGCCCAGTTTCGACTGCGGATGCTGGCATAACAGGTGCTCGATTCTTCGGCTATGGATCGCATTTGCCCCTGGCTTGTAGCCATAATTCTTTACGTTGCGATGGTGCCGACTTTGTCGGCCGCTTCTCCATCTAATGATGCTTTCACCAATGCGACCGAGTTAGTCGGTGACGATGTGACATTCACCGGCTCCCTGCTCGGCGCTTCTATCGATAATAATTTCGAGAACGGAAGCATATACAATGCGGAGGGCGATGCTGCTGTTTGGTGGACTTGGATGGCGAGCGGCACTCAACCCGTGACCCTTTTTGCCATAAGTCATCCGGTCCGGATTGCGTGGGGAGATGGACTGGTCGTTTATGATCAGGAGCCGGTCGATTCGAACTATTTCCCACCCGGAGCGATGCTCGGCTTCGTCCCTTTGCAGACCGCCGGGATTTCGCCTTGCTTCACCTTTACCGCGCAGGCTGGCCGCCGTTACTGGTTCAAATGGATCGGCTTTTCGCGCCAACCAATCACGTTTCGCCTTGTAGCTACGAATGCGCCGATCATCCTCGAACAGCCCGCATCAGAGAGAATTACTCCGGGTGCTTCCGTGCTGTTCAAAGTGCTGGCCATTGGACCCCGGCCTTTCTCATACCAATGGTTGTTCAATGGCGCCGAGCTGCCCGGTGAAAACCTGGCGATGCTTTCGTTGACGAACGTCCTGCCATCGCTCGCCGGCGAGTACAGCGTCCGCGTTGCTAATTCCAACGCGGTTCTATTCAGTCGGGTCGCGACTCTGGTCGTGACCAATTTCGAGGCGCCTCCCGAGTTTGTCGGTCTCATTCGTGAGGATTCATCAACGCTGCGTTGTTCCTTGTCGGCTGAGCCAGGCCGGAAATATCGCATCGAATCGTCGACCGACCTCGTGGCCTGGTCGCCTGAAGCAACGTTCCCCATTCATCCGGAGCAGCTTAGTTGCACCAACCTGACGAGCGTCTTGAGCACATCGAACGGTCTGACCTTATTTGCGCTTTCCAATGGAGTCTCACAAAAGTTCGTCCGAGCCGTTTCCTATCGGCCCGGCGACGAGATTTGTAACCTTGCCTTGAAACGAATGCGCTTCGCCAAGGAACTTTGGCAGCGGGATTTTCAACCCAACACCGAATATGATACCGAAACGCAGTTCTCAGACCTACTGCCCTACTACAATATGACTCTCGTTGATCTTGCTTCGTGGAAATGCCCTGCAGGCGGTTACATTTCAGTGGGTCGAAGGAGAGATCTTCCTCAGTGCTCGGTTCACGGCAATTCTCTGGAGGAGCCGAGATAGCAAATGCCCCTTAGCTGACTGAAGAGTTAGTCTGTGTTGGGACAAGAAGCGGCGGTGGAGGCGCTCACCCGGTCAACTGCGATGGTTGACGAGTTGGTTGATTTTGATGAATACCAGAAATGCCGACGCCCAGAATAAAGACCCGGACAATGACATGTATATTTCGGTTCCGCTTCCAGCAACAGGCGATGCCCACTGCCAGGCCTAACGGCAATACCACGCTCCCCTGGACCATGCCAAAAGCGTAGCCCGGATTTCCTCGACCGCTCAGCACTCCTCGTTCATACGCCAAAAGCGCCACGGCAGGATGAATAGGAGCGAGAATACGCCATAGACAATCGTGGCCACCTTGCGGTGCTGTCCAGGGACCGGCGGCGGTTTGCTCGGTGGAATTGGCGGCGGTCGCTTATAATTTACCAGCTTCCACTCAGCTCCGATCCGTTTGAACTGAATCGGACGTGCCCTGCTGTGACCATTAACCTCGTGCATTTGAACTACCAGCACGACCTCGTCAGCGCTGGCGGACTCGCGGCCCAGGATTTCAAATCCAGTCAATCGCTGGGCTCCCTTCTTTGCATCGAGAGCAAACTGTTCTGGCGTGAGTGCTCCATGCTGCTCGTTGAACGCCGGCTGTTGCTCCGGTACGAGGCTGGCCACGGAGTTCGCCAAATCACCATTCGCCATGGAATAAATCCAACTCTGCAGCGCGGCTTCCGGAGTGGAGTAACCTGCAAAGGTCCAACTCTCTCGGGCCAAAAATCCGGGTCCGTTTGTTCCTGTCACTCCGCCCTGCGCCTGCCCCGTGCGCAAACGGCTATTCTCCGCTCTGGTAGCGGAAAGCTCCGCTCGCACTTTCTCCAACTCCTTTGTGCCTTCCCGAAGCTGCCTGACCTCATTGCGTAGCTTCAGCAACTCCAGTTTTTCTGCTGCGGCGCTATTTTTATCAGGAGCGACTTCTTCTGCGGGTGGAGATGTGCTCTCGATTGGAGTCGGCTCAACGGCAGAGCGCACTTGTGCATTTTCCGCAAGCAGCCGCTCCTTTTCTCTCCATTGGAGATATCCGACCAGGAGCGAAGTCGCTGCAATCACCCCGAGCAACGTTGCCAATTTCGAACTCACGAATGCGTTACTCCTTCTTTCCCACCATCAACGGGGATTGTTCATATTCCACGAGCGATGTCGATCATGATACGGAGTGCGTAGCACGATCAAGTTCATGAGCAACAGTGGTGGGGCGCGAGGCTTGGTATTGCAATGGGGATTGCACGCTTTTGGCCGAGGCGTATGCTCGAGGTATGACCGTCCTCGAGCAGGTTCGGCAGATGTCTCTCCATGAAAAGCTTCTCGTTATGGAGGCGATCTGGGATGAGATCTCGCGCGAAGAAGAGGTTCCTCAATGGCACAAAGACCTGTTTGACGAACGCGAAGGGCAAGTCGCCGATGGCCAGGCCCAGTTTATTGATTGGGAGGAGGCCAAAAAACAGATCAAAGAAGCCACTGAATGAGGCTTCAGGTCCTTAACCTCACCAACAGTGATGGACTTAGATCCAGATAACCCGCTGGCCACTGAGATACGCCAAGAGGCAGCGGAGTCGTATTTCTTAGCGTGCAGAAAAATGGTTGATGCCCTTGCCGCGCTGGAAGCGTTCGATCGTGCCGTTGCTTCGCCGAGTCTGGAAAACCAGCAACCCACGCGCAGATCTGAACTGCTTGAAGAGGCGGCTGAACAGGTTTACTTCGTCATGATTCAACGTGAAGCAATGAGGCTTTTGTGTTCCGAGCTGTTCTTCGAAAGCTACGGAGTCCCCAGGGAGGTGAGAATGCGCCTGGGACCAAGGCGGGGGAAGTGACCGGAGTGCGAGGCCTTCATCCCGCTAACGGCTTGCTAACGCTTCGCTAACCCTTTTCTAACGGCTCCGCTGTTCAGAAAAGCCAATGTTAATGCGGTGCCTAACGGGTTAACGGCTAAATCCCCCTGAGACGCTCCCCCACCCACGTAGCAGCCGAGGTAGCGAGGCTCTAACTTCTCCTCACGCGAGCGGGATTCGCAAGCTCTTGCAAGCCTTCGCAAAGTTAGGACTGGTCGTTTTCTAAAATTGGCAACGCGAAACGCGAAAACTCGAAACCAGTCGACTGGATGCGATCTCTCAAAATCCCAGCAGGTGAAGGTAAATACAGCCTTATACAGGTGAAAAAATTTAATCCAGCCACTCGAACCCAAAAGACGAAACGAAATGTTCGTTCCGCAAGCCCTCGCAATGTTCCGGAAGGAGACGTGGAACTCTTCAACCGCACGCGGTCACAGTCGACGCTCGCCGCGCCCCTGTCAGAGCTTTGTAAGCCTTCGCAAGGTCTCGCAAGCCTCCGTTGATGAAGGGTGGGATGCGGAGCACACGAGCAAAGTCCGTGAGCAGGAGCGTCGATGCGAGGCCATGGTACGCTTTATGCCAAACTGGCTCTCATGAAAAAGGACGATGAGATTTCGAAGGAGCGGACACGATTTGAACGAGTTTTCCGGCGGTTGCGGAGCGGACGTTGCGCGGATCAGCACGAGCTTTGGCAACACGCATTGTACGTGTCGCGGGTAAGAGTCCGTGAGTTCTGTTCGATGGGCGAAACGCCGCGGATGAGGATGCGGGTGGGCGACTGAGGCGATTTACGATTTTCGATTGACGCACGTTAGGAGAAGTCGGTGGCGTTTTGCCACTTGGGGAGTTCGAATGATTGATCCGACTGACGTCGGCTCACGTCGGAGCTTTGCAAGCTTTCAAAGTTGACGAGCACGAGCAAGGGAGGGCAAGGAGTTGGCACGAGGCCTGCCTTAGGGGCGCCGTAATGAAACGATTTATTGCTGTCGTTGCGACGTTTGTATTGTTCTCCACTCCCCTGGCGCGGGCTGTTTCGTGGGTGGTAAAGCATGATCTGACTGCCGCTGGTTTTCAGACGGAGTTCGATCGCTGGACGGCCGCACCTTATAACCTGCGCCTCACCTGCGTGAATGGATACGAAGAGGGGGGAGCGGCCCGGTTCGCGGGAATATGGGAGAAGCAATCGGGACCGGCGTGGTCGGCATCGCATGGCATGATTGCGGCGCAGTTCAATTCCACCACGAGCACTTTGGATGCGCAGGGATATGTTCCTGCATTTGTGAGCGGATTCACGGTGGGCGCCTCGCGGTATTATAATGCAATCTGGGAATATCAACCGCGGGCCATCGTGGTTGCGGAAGTGGGGCTTTCACGGAGCGACCTCAGCAGTGCGAATGTCACCCGCACTTTTCAGGGGTATGTGCTCGTCTATGTTTCAGCCTTCACCGACAACGGAGCGGAGGTCTACGCCGCAATCTGGTCCAAGGGCGTCTCAAGTTCCAATTACCAATGCCGTTTCGGATTGACTGGAGCCGCGTTTCAAACCGTGTTCAATGAGCTGGCCGGGCAGGGATTTCGTCTCGTTGGCCAGACGGTAGCCCTCGAAGGAACGACCGAGCGATATAGCGGAGTGTGGCGGAAACCATTCGGCACCGGCTGGTATGCGTATATCGGATTGCCGGAGATCAATTACGATACAGAAAACTCGAACGCATATTACACCGGATTTCGCCCATCTTTCCTCTCGGTCTATACGAAGAACAATCAATCGTTGTTCAACGGGATTTGGACCTACAATGGAGGACTCACGCCAACGGACGCGGAGCCGATTCATACCGCGATCAATAATTACATGACGCAAAACAGCGTGCCGGGCTTGTCGCTGGCAATTGCGCGCAATGGCAGGCTGGTGTTCGCGAAGGGATACGGTTTAGCAGACCAAAGCATTAATGAGTGGGTTGGGCCAACGCATCGGTTTCGGATTGCGAGCGTTTCAAAGCCAATCACCGCGACGGCCATGCTCCGTTTGCGGGATGCGGGAACACTCACATCGATCAACAACACGGTGTTTGGAAGCGGGGCGTTGCTCGGCACGACCTACGGGACGCTGGCGTACGGTTCGCGCGAACAGGCGATTACCGTGCGGCATCTCCTCACCCATACGACTGGATGGACGAGCGACGGGCAGATGTGGAACAACGCTTATGGGGCGAATCATGCTGCGATTATTGGCTGGCAGCTGGACAATGCGACGGTCGATTTCCCGCCAGGCAATAATTATCAATACTTGAATATCGATTACTGCACGGCTGGCCGGGTGATCGAGCGGCTCTCGGGAAAAACGTATGAGCAATATGTGAAAGACGAAGTGCTCGCGCCTTCAGGCATCAGCGACATGGAACTGGGGAATCAGACCCTCGCCGGGCGCAAGTTGCGTGAGGTGGTCTATTACGGCGACGATCCATATGTGAACATCGACCCGCATCGAATGGATGCAAATGGAGGATGGATCGCCAAGCCAATGGACCTGCTGCTGTTCCTGCGTCGAATCGATGGCGTGAGCACCAACGCGGATATTATTTCGGCTGCGCGATACAACGAGATGCACACGGGTAACAGCACGAGTCTGATGCAGGGGTATGGCCTTGGGTTGATTGTGAACAGCAGTTGGTTCGGGCACAACGGCTGCATGGATGGAAGCATCTCGTTCCTGGTGCATCGGACGGACGGATTGGATTTCGCGGTGACCTGCAACACGCGCCCTTCGGGTGACAGCTGTGCTTGGAACCTCAAGGGAGCGATTGATACGGCATTGAACGCGATCCCGTCCACGGCATGGCCGGACTACGATCTCTTTTCGAGCGTGAATGTGGATTACGACGATTGGAGCGTGCAGACGTTTCCGTATTGGGCGCGTTTTGCGCCGGGGCTGAAGGAGGATTTTTGGGGACCGGAAGCGGACTATGATGGCGACGGAATCAAAAACCTGATGGAGGCGTACTTCGATATGAATCCATTGCAGCCGGATAATGATCCATTCCATTACTCATTGGGACGGGGAGTATTCGTTGTTGGATGGAACCTGCCGATCTTTGGCTCGACTCACGGTGTCCAGCTCGGTTCCGAGTACAAAACGGATCTGGGAGCGGCGTCGTGGTCTGTTGGGCCTTCCATCGTGAACGGCCCAACATTTGGGAGTTATCAGACGGAGGCATTGCTTTCAGCGCGGCCGCGCATCTTTCAACGGTTCAAAGCGTTTGCGCCGTGAACTGTCGCCCTTCAGTTGTCCCAACGAACGTCGTGGATTTGCGGGTCTGAGGTGAGGATGCGATCGAGGGCGGTAGAGAGATTGTCGAGTACCGGAGTGGTGTCGATTCTCTTGAACCACTTTCGAATGGTCGGAGTCGGGGGTTCGATGAAGACCAGGAATTCGTCCGGGTCACCATCCTGATGACCGCAACCGAGCCAGACAGGAAAGGCATCGTTTTTGATGGGGAGAGCCCACCCCCAATCTTCGGAATAGATTTCACCGCGTCGCGCAGTTTCTGCTGAAGGTATTCGGCGAGCCGTTTACCCCATAAACCCGGATTGATCTCGTCCTCCTCCCCTTCATAAGGAGGGAAGCTTTCGGAACGAAACTCGACTTGGGTTTTCATGCGACTACCTCATAGGAGTATCGGCAAGCCGAAACCGCTCTTTAGCGACCGCAAGCTGTAACGAAGCTTGTTACTGGATGCGCATTCAAAGGCGTGTTACATCATAACGTCTACAACGAAACAGTTAAAGCATGACAGCAAACAAACCGTTGCATTCGCTCCTGAAGCAATACTTCGGGTTTGAATCGTTCCGCCCATTGCAGGAGGAAATCATCTGCGACGTGATGGCCGGCAACGATGTGTTTGCTTTGCTGCCAACCGGTGGTGGTAAATCGCTTTGTTTCCAGTTGCCGGCGTTAGCTCGCCCCGGGCTGACGCTAGTGGTTTCCCCCTTGATCGCATTGATGAAGGACCAGGTGGACGGCTTGGCGGCCAGCGGAGTGCCCGCGACATTCCTGAATTCGTCCCTGGAACACGACGAGGCAAAAGCGCGTTTGTGCGGGCTGCATCAGGGAGAATACCGGTTGTTATACGTGGCGCCGGAAAGATTGCTCTCACCGGGATTTCTCGCGGACCTGAAGCGATGGAATGTGACGTTATTTGCGATTGACGAAGCGCATTGCATCAGCGAATGGGGCCATGATTTTCGACCGGAGTATCGCCAGTTGGCGCAATTGCGGGAGTTATTTCCGTCGGTCCCCCTGCTCGCATTGACGGCCACAGCAACTGAAAGAGTGCGCGCGGATATTGTGGCGAAACTGCAATTGCGCTCGCCCAGTTGTTACGTTGCCAGCTTCAATCGTCCGAACCTGAATTACCGGGTCGATTCGAAAACGCGGGGTTACGAGAAATTGGTCGAATTCCTGGCAAGCCGCAGGAAAGAGAGCGGGATCGTTTATTGCCAGGCACGTCGGACGACTGAATTGCTCGCCCAGAAACTTTCGGTCGACGGAATCGTCGCGCGCCCTTATCACGCCGGGCTCAGTGACGTCGACCGAACAAAGCACCAGGAGCTCTTCCTGCGCGATGAAGTGAAAGTGATCTGCGCGACGATTGCGTTTGGGATGGGGATCAACAAACCAAACGTCCGTTTTGTGGTTCATTATGATCTGCCTAAGAATATCGAGGGATATTACCAGGAAACGGGCCGAGCTGGGCGAGATGGACTGCCGAGTGATTGCTTGTTGCTCTTCAGCGGGGGAGATGTGGTGAAGTATTACCAATTCATCCAGCAAAAGGCCCCGGAGGAACAACGCGTTGCACGCGAGCAGCTCCAGCAAATGTCTCATTATGCGGAAACATCGAGTTGCCGGCGAGCGACCCTCCTGAATTATTTCGGTGAAAAGCTCGAAACGGAGAACTGTGGAGGATGTGACAATTGCCTCGACCCGCGCGAGACTTACGATGGAACAATTCCCGCTCAAAAACTGCTCTCATGCGTTTACCGAATTCGAGAGCGGAGCGGTTTTGGCATGGGAATGAACCATGTCGTCGAAGTGCTCACGGGAGAGCTAACCGAGAAAGTCCGAAAGTGGGGACACGATCAGATTTCCACGTTTGGAATCGGAACGGAGCAGGGCCGGCCGGAATGGCAGGCCATCGGACGGGAATTAATTCGGCTCGGCTATCTCAAGCAATCAGTGGATCGATATGGCTTGATCGAGCTAACCGAGGAAGGGATGGCAGTGCTCAAACAACGCAAACCAGTGAGACTGACGAAACCGCAGACAAGCCAAAAGAAGCCGCGTCGTCGAGTGGGCGAAATCGCCTGTGATGAGGAATTGTTCGAGCTCCTGCGAGAGTTGCGAAAGCGCCTGGCAGATGAGCGGCACGTGCCGGCTTATATCGTGTTTTCAGATGTGGCCTTGCGTCAGATGGCCAGGGAATATCCATCCAATGACCGGGAGTTCACCCGAATTAGCGGAGTAGGAGAAAAGAAATTGCAGGAATTCGGGGCTGTTTTTCTTAACGCAATTCGCGAGCATCTCAAGGAACATCCGCGGCAGGTTTTTGCGGAGGAATCGTTCGCCAGGCGGCGGTAAACTACGAATCTGCTAACCGGACTTTTGGAAAACGACGATACGGTTCGTGTTGGTGCCCTTGGTGTTGTTGTCGATGCCCCAGCAGTTGGCCGTCTTGGTGAATTTCTGGTCGTTGATCATGATCAGAAGCGGTTCCAGCCCGGCCGCGCAACCACAAGGGATGACCGCTTCCTCCAATCTGGTTTTGCCGCTGTGAACTTCGCCGACTTCGAAGGCGATGTGACCCCCCGGCTTGAGGACCCGCGCGAGTTCATTGAAGACCTTGCTCATCGCCACCTGCCAGTCGTCCAGTTTGCGAGGAACTGTGAGTTTCACTCCATTCGGATCAACACCCAGAAACCAGCAGCGGAGCCAGTTATCATTGGCGTACTGCACGATGTCTAGAAAAGGAGGTGAAGTAACGATCAAAGCGACTGAATTATCACGGATTTTGGGGGTCGCATCGCACGGACCGGTCAGAAGAAGAGCGTCCGAAGCGACCTGCGCGAGGCTTTTGCGCTGTGTCGGGCCGCATTCGCTAAGGAGAATGCGCGACTTTTTCAGGATGATTGCGGGGACATCACGCGCGGGTGGAACCTGCTGACGCCGCTCGTTGATTTTGCGCTGGGATTTGACCGAGACCGCTTGATTTGGCGGTAAGGTGTAAACCGAAAAAAAGCCATTTGAATGGCCGGTGAGCCGGTTCAAGGCAATGAGTTGAATCCATCGGTCAACTGGATCGAGTGTAGCGCGCTTCGCTTTTGTGAGCAGATATTTCCGAAGCGCACTGATTTGCCGGAGTGTCTCGGGATGATAAAAGGCCAATAAATCGTCAGGTTGTTCGCCGTGGTCCGATAAATCGGTTTGCTGGAGCCTTTTTTGGATGTCATCGAGGCTGGGTGGATTCAGCCGCGGCCGAGTGAGCACAACACTCAAAGGATTAACGTCACAGCCGAAGGGAACGCGGCCGAGGAGCGCGGCTTCAATGAGAGTTGTGCCGCGGCCCATGAAAGGGTCGTAAACTATCTCGCCCGATTTAGTCAGGCGTTCGATGAAAAACCGGGGCAATTGAGGTTTGAAGCAGGCACGGTACGAAATCTCGTGCAGGGCATTGGCCGCCCGCTGACGAGCAGTCCAGAATTCATTGACGAAAACCGGAACCTCCCGCGTTTTATTCCGGACCCCTGGAAAACCAAGCGAAAAACAACGCGTTTTTGTGCCGAATTCAGCGAATCCAGCCAGTTCGCCGGCGAGATTGGAGTGCAGCCGCGGTTTAGTGACGCGGCGGAGGTCGAAAAGTGGCAATTCGAGGGTGGAGTCGGTTCGTTTTGGCACCGTTGTTGCCTATTGTCAGGAGGAACGGAAAACAATCAAGAAACGGCTTCGAGTTGCCGATAAAAAATGTATCAACGCAGCGCAGTTACATGAGAAGAGCCGTAGCCAAAAAAATTTACTTTTCGATGAAAATGAGCTACCATTGGCCGTTATGCACCACCGTTCCCTGCTTGACTCCATTGGTCTGCAGTCAAGAATCTGGAGACAGGGTTCGAGCTTAATTTGGTGAGTCGCACTGATGCTATGGTGAAGAAGCCCAACCGTTCTGCGGTGAAGATCGAGAAAAAAGCGCACCGCACTTCAAAGCATCCGGCACCGTCGCAGGTGCACCATCTCAATGGCAATGGTAATGGCAACGGACATCCCTCGGGCAATGGACACCCGGACCCCTCAGCGAATGGCCGCGCGACATTGCTCGCGGAAAAAGTTAAAGAACTTCTTCGACTCGCCAAGGAGCAAGGTTACCTCACTTATTCAGACATCAACGACGCTCTTCCTGACAGCATCGTAAACCCCGAGGACCTCGACGAAATTTATAGCAAGCTCCGCGGCCTGGAGGTGGAGATCGTCGACCAGGCCGAAGTCGACCGCGTAAAGCAACCTGAGCCCGAAGAGGAAGAAGAGAAGGGCCGGCTGGATATTCTGGATGATCCGGTGCGGATGTATCTAAAGCAGATGGGCCAGGTGCCGCTGCTGACCCGCGAGCAGGAGGTGGAGATTTCCAAGCGAATTGAGGACGCGGAAAACCTCCTGAAAAAGACGATTTACAGCTTTGGATTTGCGGGCAAGGAACACATCGCACTGGCCGAAAAGCTTGTTTCCGAACCGCCAAAAGAGCGGTTTGACCGGGTAATCGTCGACAAGAAGGTAGATAGCCGTGATGCCCATGTGAAGCAACTGCGAAGGCTCATCAAGAGCGTGCGGGCCGTGGACGAGGAGGTGGACCGTCAGTACGCGGCGATCGAAACTGCTCCAAGCAAGACCAGGCGGGAAAAGGCGTTTGCCGATTTCAAAAAAATCGACAAGAAGCTGCAGGATTCGCTGCCTAAATTCTATTTCAAACAGAAGGTCATCGAAGAGATGGCGTTGGTGGCGGAAAACATCCACGACAAGATTCAACTCAGCCTGCGCGCGATTATAGATCTCGAGCAGGGACGCCAGTCCGAGGCGTTGCAAAGCGCGGTTTCCCTGGAAGAGAAAAAGATAGCAGCGCTCGAGGAGTTCGTGCGCATGCCCGCAAAGCAATACTTGGTCGCTTACCAGCAGTTGCGCCGTTACGCAGCCGAAGCGCTCCAGGCCAAAACAGAAATGGTGGAGGCAAACCTGCGCCTCGTGATTTCGATCGCGAAGAAATATACGAACCGGGGACTCTCTTTCCTGGATCTGATCCAGGAAGGCAACATGGGGTTGATGAAGGCGGTCGAGAAGTTCGAGTATCGCCGCGGGTATAAATTTTCAACGTATGCCACGTGGTGGATTCGCCAGGCGATCACGCGATCGATCGCGGACCAGGCGCGGACGATCCGAATCCCGGTGCACATGATCGAAACGATCAACAAGCTGATGCGAGTGCAGAAGCAGTTGATCCAGGATTTTGGCAGGGAACCTTCGCCCGACGAATTGGCCGACGAAATGCAGATGGGCGTCGACCGCGTGCGCGCCGTATTGAAGATGGCACAGCAGCCGATCTCATTGCAGTCGCCTGTGGGTGATGGCGAGGAAACAAACTTCGGAGATTTCATCGAAGACAAGGCGGCCGAGAATCCATCGGAAACGACGAGCTTCAGTTTGCTCAAGGACAAGCTCGGCGATGTGTTGTGCAGCTTAACGGAACGGGAGCGAAAAGTTTTGGAACTTCGATTTGGCCTTGGCGATGGCTATTCGCGCACGCTGGAAGAGGTGGGCAAGCAGTTCAAAGTCACCCGCGAACGGATCCGGCAGATCGAGGCAAAGGCTTTGCGGAAAATGCGGCATCCAATCCGAATTCGGCACTTGCAGGGATTCATCGAGGTGGATGAAGCAATCTAAGGTGGTTCCGGGTCGCCTTTTGGCCACAGTTTCAGGTCTCATCAAGCGGCCTTGCGAGACGGCCGGCTCGCGTAAGCGGCTTGAAGCTTCTTACGCTTTCGGTTCCCACCCAGGACGGTATTCGCGGGACCAAAGGCTTTCTGCCTCCTTATCGCCGATGATGTGGCCCGTTTTGGGATCGACGTTAATGGTGTGCCCTGTCCGATAGGCGATATTTCCCAAGTGGCAGAGCAGGGTGCTTTTATGGCCTTCTTCGATTTCGGAGTTCGGCCGCTTTCCGTTGCGAATGCAGTCGAGGAAATTCTGAATGTGACCTTTTTCGCCACCGGGGCCTGTGCCCTGGTCGATTTCTTTGCCCTTTACGTCGTAAATCTTGTAGCCGTTTCCCCCATCGCTTAGAGATCCATGCTCGCCGTAGAACGTGACCTGCGTGAGTTTTTCGTTCGTGCGCGGATGACAACTGCTGTCGTCCCACATGGCTCCCTTGTCGCCGAAGTGAAACGTGGCGGCGCCGGTGTCTGGAGTCTCCTGGTCGTCGTCGAAATGGTAACGGCCGCCGCCGAAGGTGACGCGAGTCGGATAATCGACGCCAAGTCCCCAACGCGCGAGGTCGAGCGAATGAACTCCGTTGTTACCGAGCTCTCCGTTGCCCCAATGCCAGCGCCAATGCCAGTTGTAATGGACGAGGTTATCAACATAGGGCCTTTCGGGAGCGGGCCCCTGCCAGAGTGAATAATCGAGATTGGGCGGAACAGGAATTTGCTTTCCCCGTCCGATTGTGGTGCGGGCATTGTTGTACCAGGTGCGCGCATACAGCACCCGGCCAATCGCGCCCGAACGAAGTTTTTCCATGGCTTCAATGATAGCTGGCCAGCTCCGGCGCTGATTGCCCATCTGCACGACCCGTTTGTATTTGCGGGCGGCTTCCACCAGCAGTTCGCCTTCACGTGGATTGTGGCTGCACGGCTTTTCCACGTAGACATGTTTGCCTGCGGCGCAGCCCATGATCGCAGCGGGAGCGTGCCAGTGGTTTGGGGCGGCGATAAAGATGGCGTCGATCGATTTGTCATCCAAAACTTTGCGGATATCCTTGATCCCTTTCGGCGCGCGCGCTTGTTTGGAACCGATCGCTTTAGCAGCACGATCGATCCTGTTGTCGTCAATGTCGCAAAGGTAAGCGATCTCCACGTTCGAAATCTGGAGGAGCGCATTGCAATGATCGAGGCCGCGGCCGAGGCCCATGACACCGACGAGAAGTTTGTCACCCGGTGATTCGGCTGATCGCGCGATGGCGGGAGCGCCGAAAGTGGCCAGACCTGCACCAAGGGCCGTCGTTTGTTTGACAAATTGCCTGCGGTCAATGGAAGGATTCATGAGCAGAGAGACGTTATAATCCGCTCGCGTGTTCAATTCAGGTAAACGAGGCAGGGCAAAGTTTGGTCTTGCATAGGCGGTCGAACCGGCGCTGCAATCGATCATGCGTTTGCCATGTGTTGCCATTCTCCTTTTATCTTTCGCTATGACGCTGACGAGCCACGCTGAGGACCTTCGCCTGGGCATGATTGGGCTTGATACATCGCATGTGGTTGCCTTCACAAAGCTGCTGAACGACACAAAGAGCAAGGGGCATGTGCCCGGGGGTAAAGTAGTGGCTGCGTTCAAGGGCGGCAGCAAGGACGTGGAGTCGAGTTGGAGCCGGTTGGAGGGTTATACGACGCAGCTCGAAAAAGAGTTTGGAGTGAAAATCGTGCCGACGATCGACGAGTTGTGCCAGCAGGTGGATGCCGTCTTGATCGAAAGTGTGGATGGCAGACCACATCTCGAGCAGGCGCGGCCGGTGATCAAAGCGGGAAAGCCGCTCTTCATCGACAAGCCGGTGGCAGGGACGTTGCGCGATGCCATCGAGATTTATCGGCTGGCGAAACAGAACAACGTGCCGGTGTTCAGCAGTTCGTCATATCGCTTTTATGACAGCCTTCTGGATGTAAAGAAGACTGACGTAGGAGAGATTCGTAACGTGATTTCGTACGGGCCGGCTCACCAGGAGCCGCATCATCCCGATTTGTTCTGGTATGGAGTACATCCTACCGAAGCGCTTTTCACGATGCTGGGCGCGGGCTGCGAATCGGTCGTTCGCACCACATCGGAGGATACGGATGTGATTACCGGGACGTGGGCCGGAGGGCGCCTTGGAACATTGGTCGCTTTGCGCAAAGGACCAATTTCGTACAAGGTAATCGTTTTTGGCTCAAAAGGAACTGCTGAGCAAAAAGGAAGCGGCGATTATGCGCCGCTTGTGCAGGAGATCATTAAGTTCTTTCAGACACGCATCGCGCCAGTTTCGCCGGAAGAAACAATAGAGATTTTCGCTTTCATGGAAGCCGCAGATGAAAGCAAGCGGCAAGGCGGCAAGCCCGTGAGTGTGCGCGAATTGATCAAGGCGAACTCTGCTCGTTAGTGGCGAGCCAGCGCGTGGCATTTTCGAGCAGCCGCAGAACATTCTGGTTTTTGAAGACCGGGTATATTTCATGTCCGGGACGGAAGTAGAAGACCTTTCCCTTGCCAATCTTCCACACCGAACCGCTCCGGAACCATTCTCCTTTTTCCCAACGTTCTTCGAGAATTACTTCGTCAGGAAGCGGAACATGGAACGGTTCGTCGTACATCTCCGTTTGGTCGATCGTGAAGATTGCTGGAATGCCGCGGGCGATGGGATGATCGGGCCGGAGTATGCGGATTTGGCTCGGTTTGGCGTCGGCTCGGTATGCCGGGAAGCAGCAATTGGGGAGAGTCAAACGAACTTCGACAGGACCATTCGTGGGTTTGCGGTAGAGCACTGCCGGCGAGCGAAGCGAATTGTATTTCGGTACTGACCGGAGGTTCGGAAATAAATTGGTTTCGATAAGAATTGCCGTTTCGCGTTCACGCGGGTCGAGGGTCGCCAAAGCGTCTATGCGGGCGCGCTCGTGCATGGCCTCCACGAACGGTTGCGACCAGTGGGCCGAGTGCAGGGCGATCAGGTTCATGCCGCGATTTTTGATTTGGCGCACGATTTCTCGGGCCGTTTCCGGTTTGATTTCCGTATGGCGCTGATGCCCCCACCAAATGAGGACATCGGTTTCCTTCAGGTCAGCGAGGCCTTGCTGCGGATCATCAAGCCCCACGGACTTAACGACGAAATCGGGTGATTGATGAAGATGGTCGGCGATGTGGTTGCCGAGAAAGTTCGTGTAAACCTGTTTCTGCGCTGGCTGCCGTTCATCCCAAACGGTGACGCGAATCGGCGCAGCGATCGAAGAGACAGTGACCAGCAACAGGAGGAGGAATATAAAAAGCGGGCGCATGGCCGAAGTCTGTGGAATAGAACCCGCGCGTGCAAGGAATCTGGAAGGACCTGCCGGAACAAAAAGTCCCGTCTCGAACCAACGAGACGGGACCGCTAGTTATGTTAAAATTCGCTCTTAAGGCGAAACGACTTGATAGAATGCCTGCCCCGAAGGCGCTGCATTATCGTCGTAGGTGATTACGCCATTTGCCGGTGTCGCGCCTGGATCGAGGTAGGTCCAGGTGATGGGCGCGGTCAAATCGGTGGTGCGTCGGATGCGGTAATTGGTTCCCGCGACGCCGCGATAGGTGAGGCGATAACCAGTGCCCGTTTGCTCGATCAAGACGTGATTTGGCGCCGGGAGACCGGCGATCACCGTCACTGGAACAGAGCTGGAGAAACCGTTGAACCGAACGATGGCATCAGCTGTTCCGGAAGCCACGCCGTGGAAGCCGGCGGCATCCGCGGTGAGGACTGTTCCATCACTTGTATCGAGGGTGAAGCAGCCGGAGATAGTGAGATCGACATTCGAGAGAGCAGCGAAATCGGCCGTGATCGTCGGGACGAGCGTTTCGCCGACGCCTATTGGTGACGAAGCATTGATGTAAACCGCCAGGGGTTCGCCGAGGGCATTGTCGGGGCCGATGGTTTCGTTAAACTGGATTTCGGGCAGAGCCAGAACCCGGTTGTAAAAGCGCACCTCATCGAACTCACCCTGCAGGTTCTCGTCGCCCGTCCAGTTGGAGCGGCCAAGCCAGACGTTGACGTCGTTCATATCGCTCATTTTGGTGGGAACGTTCAGAGTGGAGACTTGCACGCCGTTCTCGTAGAGGCGGATTTCACCGGTGCTCTCCTTCCAGGTAGCCACGAAGTGAGTGTCCACGTTGAGACCAGCCGCGGCGTGATCGGTCGTAAAGATGCCGCCACCACCCGGGTCTTCGTTCCGGAGTTCGAGGCGCTGGACATTGGGATCCGCCGTGACGACAGCAGAGAGCATGAAGTAGTCTTTGCCTTCGCCGCCACCGCCAGGACCGAATACTTCGGCGCCAAGGCTGGATCCGAAGTCGAAGATGCGCGACCAGGTATGCGCGCCAGTGACCTTTACCCAACCTTCGACCGAAAACTCACCCGAACCACCATTGAGAGCGGCGTTGGTCGAGAGCAGATAGTTTGGCAAATCGATGTAGGCAGAAGTCGTGGAGGGTCCGCCATTGAGAGTGACGCGGTCTCCGGTGAAGCTTGAACCCGAGCCGAGCAAAGCGCCGTTAGCGGTTCCGGCAGCGTCAAGGATCGGCGTATTATTAGTGCCATTGGGAGTGCTGCCGTTGTTGAACGTATACCGGTGTTTTAATCCCTGGGGCACATAGTTCATGAAACTGGCTTGGTTGTGATCGGGATCGATCACGTTCTGCGAAGGCGACGCATCGGTCACACCGAAGACATTTACGGTGATGTATTCACAAGGCATCGGTGCCTGGAGTTGAATAATCACGCGGGACAAATCGGAGAGTTGCGTTACACTCGCGATGCCAAGAGGACCGCTCGGAGAACTCACGCTGTAACTGCTGGGATCGGTCGACGAGAAGAATTCAACGGGTTCCGAATAAATGACTTCAAGCGAGTTGGCTGTGGCAGCACGCGCTCTGACGACAGTCGGTGCAACGGTGTCCTCGATGACTTCAATATCGATCGTGTCCTCAAGACCGGCAAAGCGGACGGTAATGGTAGCAACACCGGTATTGATGGCCGTGAGGGTGCCATCGGGATCGACCTGAACCACCAGGAAATCGCTGGATTCGAAAGTAGCACACCCGCTGGAAGCAACATTCTGCGTGCTGACATTGGAGAAATTAACCAACGCCTGCGCGCGCTGGACGGTTCCGGTATACATCGATGTGGTCGCAACCAGGTCCAACGACTGCGGAACGCCGTAATTGCTGT
>Ga0193692_1000074_pt1 | contig 24336 bp, 14 predicted proteins | sample L3a1metaG_FD_144917 | JGI IMG/M metagenome (GOLD analysis project Ga0193692, IMG submission 144917) | Soil microbial communities from a riparian zone of the East river system, Colorado, United States - L3a1 | ecosystem: Environmental > Terrestrial > Soil > Riparian zone | place: USA: East River... | reverse complement strand
AGGACTAGAGGACGGATTTTGTTCCGCCTACGCGCTGCACGGGGGACGAGATTCCAAATTTGAAATCTCGAAACCCGAAACTCCTCGACGGATTCAGCATTGTCGAACCGCTTATAAGGCGGCATTCTGCCATTATGAAAGCCTCACCCCTTTGGCTGCTTGGCGTCTTGATCCTGACCAAGGGAGTTGTTGCCAACGCCGCCGGGTACGGGGACCCGGCCTACAAAGCGGTGCCGACGCCCACGAATACGGTCCGCGTTGCTGCCGCCCAAGCGGCCCGGAGGGTTATTGATTTCCATCTCAAGCCGGCCGAAGCCCTCGCGGCCGTGGAAAAGAACCTTTCCGAGCTGGAAAAGATTGTCGCCCGGGCCGGTGAAGCGAAATGCGATGCCCTAGTCCTGCCAGAAGATACTCCGGGCGTGCTGAACTGGCTGGGCGCAAACGAATCCCTGGCAAAGGAGGTTTTGCCGAAAGCGGTCAAGAGCATGATCGAGCGTCTCGGCTCGGCCGCTGCGCGACACAAAATGTATCTCGTCGTTTGCAGCGATTTCATCGAGAACGATGGCCTCCTCTACAACACAGCCTTCCTGCTCGGTCGCGATGGCAAAGAGATTGGACGTTATCACAAAGTCTGCCCCACCTGGTCCGAAGCCGGCGTGCGGCAGCGAGGCAGCTCGTTCCCGGTTTTTTCCACGCCCGATATTGGCACGGCTGGAATGCTGATTTGTTACGACCTGGTTGTGCCCGAGACCGCGCGCTGCATCGCACTGGCGGGTGCAGACATTATTTTCTTTCCCACGATGGGAACCGCCGCCATTGGCGATGACGACATCGGCGTGCAGGCGTTGCGCGTCCGTGCGGCAGAGAACTTCATCTGGCTGGCGGTCGCGCATCGCGGCAGCGGCGCAATGATCATTTCCCCGCAAGGGAAAATCGTCGCCAAAGCCGAAGGCCCGGATGGTTTGGCGATTGCCGATATCGATGTGCAGGGCCAACGCGAAGGTGGCGATGCCATGAATTGGCAACACGATATGCGCGCCCGGCTCTTTCGCGAACGAAAGCCCGAGGCTTTCCAGATTCTCACCGACACGAGGCCGCCCGTGCTCGACAAAGTTCCGATCGATCTTACGTCACAGGAAGCCGGCCGTGTGATGGCTCGCACACTTACCGTCGGTGAAGATGAGTTCAAGCAGGCCAACGCGCTGATCGGTCGGGGACAAACTGACGAAGCAATCGCCGCCTTCGAGCGCCTCCGCAAAGATTACCCCGCCACCTGGATCGACCGCAGGTCCGAGGAACGGCTTGCGAAGCTTCAGGCTGATGCCTCACCCAGCTCTCACAAATCGGACGGGAAAAATGCCGATACGGTTCCCGGGTTGGCGTCCAAATATCCCGGTGATGCCGGCATCGCAAAGGATCCGGACGTCCTGTTCGCCGACAACTTCGAATCCGGCGACATGAAAAAATGGGATCAGCAAAAGCGCGCGGTCATGACGGAGGACAAACCCAACTCCGGCCGCTGGTGCGTGCAGATGCCAATGCAACGGGGGAAGAACACTGGCGCAGATGCGATCAAATGGTTCATGCCAGGCGCTAACGCTGTTTATGCGCGCGTCTACGTAAAATTCTCGCCTGACTATCAATACAACCATCATTTCGTCTGGCTTGGGGCCAATCAGCGCACGAACAAATGGTCGGCGTTCGGCAAAGCCGGCCTCAAACCCAATGGCACTTACTACTCCACCGGCATGGAGCCATGGTTCGCATGGGGCAAGAATCCGCCACCCGGCGAAGTCAACCTTTACACCTACTATCTTGACATGGAGCCGGATCGAAAAATGGACAAGTATTGGGGCAACGGCTTCTTCCCACCCGGCCCGGGCAAAGGAAAAGCCGCCAGCGAATCGCGAGTCATCCCTCCGTTGAACCAGTGGCAATGCTGGGAATTCATGATCCAGGCGAACACCGCGCCCGACAAAGCCGACGGCAAACAAGCGATGTGGGTCGATGGGAAGTTGATCGGCGAATTTACCGGGATTCGCTGGCGCAATGATATGGATCTCAAAGTGAATTGCTTCTGGCTGGAGCACTACGGCTACGACGAAGGCGATCCAACGAAGCAATATTGGAAAGAAAGCCAATCCGTCTGGTTCGATGACCTGGTCGTCGCCCGCCGCTACATCGGCCCGATCAAGCGATGAGCCGCACTTCAATTAAAGCAATGAAGCCAAAGCTCTCGCTGATCCTCGTTTCGCTCGCTTGTGGGATCACCGCCCGATCCATTTCGGCCGCAGATTCCGAACACACGGCGAGCGTCGAAACAGAATCGTTGCGCGTTGTGATTGCAGACAATGAAGCTTTCGGACCGGCTCATCGCGCAGGCTACAATGGCGTTGCGGAACTTTCGCTAAGCGGCACCGGTGCCAAAAACTTGTTCGTCCCGAACTACGCCGGGCTGAACCTTGAACATATTTTCAGCGGTGACTCTTCTTCCTTCGGTTGGAATATTTTCGAACCACGCCGGGCGTCGATGAAACTGATCCACCACACGGCCAGGCGGATCGAGCTTCAACAGGAAAGCACCGAACACTGGCCGCTCCGCAGCCGGCTTATCTACGAAGTTTCGGGCGATGCCATCGACTTCACGTATTGCGGCACACCTCTCGCCGACGCATGGAAGAAACACGGTTATATCGGAGTCTTCTTCGCCTCATACATCGACAAGCCGGAGGATATGTCACTTCAATTCATCGGCCGTTCGCGCCCCGGTCGTGGCGACCCACGGTCTCGTTGGATCAAACATCTGCCGCCGAAGCACGGTGAAGCGGCGAATCATCGTCCCGCGGGTAGTACATGGGACCCGCCATTCGATCCGGATTTCAATATCCCGCTCGCGCAAGGCATTTCGGATTTTGAATATCAGTATCCGTTCTACTTCGGCCGCTCTGGAGAAAACGTTTTCATCATGATGTTTGAGCATTCGGATGATGATCGCCAACTCCGCTTCGCGCAGTCACCCTCAGGCGGCGGCGCGGGCAATCCGGCATGGGACTTTCTTTATCTGCAACGCCGCTATCAACTCAATCGTGAGTTCTGTTTTCGGGGCCGGGCCGTCCTCAGAAAATTCATCAGCAACGAAGAGGTAATCCGCGTCTACGAAGAATGGTCTGGCGAAAAAGTGCTGCGCCCAAAACGCGATAATTGATAGCTTGTGAGCGGGATTTGGCTGAACGGAGCGCGGGACGTCCCCGGCCCACGGTATGTTGAGTTCCGAGTGTTTCGGACTTTTCTAAAACCGTACTTCCTGAGGGGCTGCTGCGGGCCGGGACGTCCCGCGGTCCGGCCTAAGGCGCCTTTGTTTGCAGGGGCCACGCCGTTACCGTTCCGTCAGCACACCCGGCTGCCATGAAGTTTCCGTCCGCCGAATACGCCACACTCAAAACCTCTCCGCTTGTCGCAAGAGTCTGGCGTAATTCCATGGTCGCCGGATTCCAGAGCTTCACCTGACCGGCTTTGTTCCAGTCGCCATCGCCGGAAATGAGCGTGCGACTGTCCGGAGAAAATGCGAGGGACCAGACGTCGCTTTCGTGGGCTTTCACGCTCGATACTTCGCGGCCCGTTTTGAAGTCCCAGGTCTTGATCGTGCCGTAACGAATTCCGGCGGCCAAAATGTTTCCATCAGGTGAAATCGCAATCGAGCGAATCTCCGAGCCGGTTACGTCGATGGAGTATTTCACGCTTCCGTAGGGCATCCTCCAGACCTTGATCGTGCCGTCTGAACTCGCCGAGCTCAGCATTTGACCATCGGGACTGAATGCGAGTGAATTCACCCACGATTTGTGGCCCTTAATCGTGGCCCGCGGCGCGCCGGTGGCGACATCCCACAGCTTTATCGCGCCATCAATACTCCCCGTGGCGAGAAGTTTTCCATCGGGACTGAAAGCAATGCTCAGCACCGCGCCACGATGGCCGCGCAAGGTTTCCCCGAAATGCTTGAGCCGCGTATTCCAGATGCGCGCGGTCTTGTCGTATCCGCCCGTCGCCAGGAAGGTGCCGTCACGGGAATATGCGACGCACGCGACGCGATCTTCGTGAGCGCGAAGTTCGACGGTCTCTTTGCCACTCGCGAGATCCACCAGGCGTGCCGAAGAATCGGCGCACCCGACTGCCAGTTGCTGTCCAGTTGGCGAAAACGCCACCGAACTCACCGATGCCGGCATTTTCACGGTGAACTTCTGCGCAGCCGACGAAAGATTTGCGGATGCGAGAATCAAGGACGCGACCATCAGGCTGCGGCCCACGAGCGGGAGTGAAGTAGATTGGTTCATGGTTGTGATATTGGCATTAAATGCCCCCACGAGAGAAGGTGCGGATCGTGGGGCAATGGTTCCACTGGGTTAAGCACCCCGGCCATTACGAGTGTACCGACCTGGAAATAATTCGCATCCGCGTCGGAAGGTGAGCCCGGAAAATGGCCGAAGCCTCCGTCGTCGTTGCGGCAGGACAATGCCCACGCGGCTGCGCGCTGGATCGCAGCGCGGCAATCAGCACGTCCGTGCCCGAGTTGATGCAAAGTAAACACCGCGTCGAACGTGGCGTGGCGATCGCGTGAAGGCATGTTAAGCAGCCAACTGCCATCGCGCTTTTGATCGCGCAGCGTCCGCTCAATTATTTTCTCGGCCATGGGAGTGGGTTGTCCAATCAGCCGATGGTAATGCGCCGCATGAAACGTTGCCGCAATGTGATCGTTCAAGTAACCGTCTGGCGCCTGGACCATCATCGCACGAATCCGGCGGTCGGCTTCCGGGGGGATCGCCTGGCCATAGGCGAGATAAGCCAGGGGAAAGAAGCTGGTCGAGTAAGCCGGCAATGTCTTGTAGTCCCCTTGCAAAATCTCCTCGAACACTCGCAGCGGATCGTAGCGCGGCTTCAGCCCAAGCGCGTGCAAAGCGACAATCCCTTGTGTCGTATTATAAACACGCCCTTCCGCCGATTTCGGGTCCACCGTTCCTGCGACATTGAAGAAATCCCCGTTCGGTTGCTGCCGGGACAGAAGGAACCGTCTCGTCGCTTCCTCGCGCGGCAGTTTCCATCCGAACGTCTTGTGCAGCGTTACGGCATAAGTCACGGCCGCGAGATCGCTGTAGGCGCTGTCCGACATTCCGCGATATTGCGGATCGATTCCGTTCGCAAACGAACCATCCGCCCGCGCCGTTTTCGCAAACCATTTGCGCAGGCCAGAGAGCACGGCCTCCGGTGAGCCAGGAGTTGCATGAGCCCAGGGCGACTCCGCGCCTCGCATTACCTCTACTGAAGCAAACATCGCCAGAATCGCTGGACTCAGAAGCATCACAGATCGGGCTCGCACGACTCCGTTATGCCGTGACGCCCGGAGAAAATCCAGAGGCTTCGTTCGAGCCGTCACCTCGCCGAGTTTTGGTTCGCAAAGTTGCAACGATTGTTGGCAGCATCGCCTTATCCAATGAATCGCTTACTGTCGCTGCTATTCCCAACTCTGCTGGCGATCTTTTCGCCGATGCTGCATGCAGCATCCGGAGATGACGTCACTATCGGCGATTTCGAAGGCAGCGATTACGGAAACTGGAAAGCTACGGGGAACGCATTCCAAAGAGGGCCGGCCCGTGGGCCGCTTCTTACGCAATTGGAGATCGAGAATGCACGAGGCCAGGGGGTGGCCAGCAGTGAGATCGAAGGAGATGGACCGCAGGGAACACTCACATCGCCAGAGTTCAGGATCACGCGGAAATATATTTCGTTCCGGATTGGCGGCGGCGATTACGAGCATCACACCTGTCTGAACCTGCTCGTTGACGGCAAAACTGTGCGCAGTGCCACCGGCTGGAGGAGCGATCGTCTAATCCCTGCGAGTTGGGATGTGAGCCGATTTACCGGGCAGAGCGGACAGGTGCAAATTGTGGACGAGGCGAGCGGCGATTGGGGGCACATCAATGTGGATCACATAATCCAGACCGACAGCCCCGAGCAATTTCCCGTTGCCACTCAGCCGCTCTATCAGGAAACGCATCGGCCGCAATTTCATTTCACGGCTCGTCAATGGACTATGGATCGTTTGAACCCGGGCCGAAGACAGGATGGCTGGCTCAACGACCTGAATGGGCTGATCTTCTATCAGGGCGAGTATCACTTATTTGCCCAGCGTTGGAACAAATGCTGGATTCATGCGGTGAGCAAGGATCTCGTCCGCTGGACGGAATTGGAACCAGCCTTCTGGGAAGAGAAGCTGGATACCGGCGTGCAATCGGGCACATGCGTGGTCGATTACGCCAACAGCGCCGGCCTGGCCAGATCGACGAATAATCCGGCGCTGGTGGCCTTCTGGTCGCGCAACGACAACCAAAGCCACTGCATTTCCTACAGCCTGGATCGCGGCCGGACATGGAACCATTACAGCAGGAATCCAGTTCTGGTTCATCCTGAACGCGACCCGAAGGTGTTCTGGCACGAGCCGACCTCACGCTGGATCATGTTTCTCTACGGCGCCCAGAACGGAGACCGACGCTACCACATTTTCAGCTCCACGAATCTGCTTTCATGGAAAGACGAAAAGCATCCGATCCCAAACAGCTACGAGTGCCCCGACTTTTTCCAACTGCCGATCGATGGCGACCGGACAAAGCTGAAATGGGTGCTGATTCGAGGAAATGGAAAATACTCGGTCGGGACCTTTGATGGTTTCCAATTCATGGAAGAGACGCCGCAATTCGATTCGGATGCCGGTCCGAACTTTTATGCCACCCAAAGTTGGGAGAACACGCCCGATGGCCGCCGGGTTCAGGCGGCGTGGATGAACGGCGGCGTCTATCCGGACATGCCATTCAACCAGCAGGTCACATTTCCGCGGGAACTCACTTTGCGCACGACAGCCGAAGGCCCACGATTGTTCCGCCAACCGATCCGTGAAATCGAGATACTGCGGGACCGCGAGGAGAATTGGACGAATCGCACTCTGACTGCGGGCCAAAGCGTTCCACTCGTGCCAGCGGGTGATTTATTCCGAGTACAGGCGGAGGTAGACATTGATGAGGGTTCGACCCTCACGTTGAATGTGCGAGGCACCAAAGTTGTACTCACGCGCAACAGCATGGCGTGCGGAGCGAAACCAGTCTCGACAGCGATACCCATCACCAGTTTTGAGATGCTGATCGACCGCACGTCGATCGAAACATTCGCGAATGAGGGTGAGGCATCGATGTCGAAATGTTTTTTAGCGAGCGAAAGCGGACTTTCTATGCGGGCAACAGGAGGGCGCGTCTCGATTAAACGACTGGGGCTGGTTCATTTGAAGTCTGCGTGGACAACAAAATGAATCGACCGCCTGTGAATTTCCGTTCTCGCCCCTTTCGACTGCTAACAGCGCGCGGAGTGCTTGCTTTGCTTCTGCTGATCACCAGCAGCCGACTCGCCGTGGCCGCGGATCAACTCCCTCATGCCGCCTTCTCAATTCGACAGCAGGGTGAAGCAGCCTGGCTCGTGTGGCCTAACGGGGAACGGTTCTTCTCACTCGGCGTCTGCTGCGTCAACCAGGGTGCTTCGCGTAAAGAGTTCGATCCCTCCAACCCGGCCTATGCAGCCTGGCAGCATTACGCCGACTCCAACGCATGGGCAAAAGCCACTCTGTCACGGCTCAAAGCGTGGGGTTTCACGACTGTCGGTGGTTGGAGCGATTTTGAGGTTTTGAAAAATAGCCGCGATACAGATGTCGCGTTTGCGCCCGTCTTGCACATCGGGTCGACCGCCGGCGCACCCTGGTGGGATATGTGGGATCCAAAGATAACCGACCGCATGGACGAGGTAGCGCGCGAGCAGATTCTCGCGCTCCGAGACGACCCGCGTGTGATCGGCTATTACAGCGATAACGAGATGGGGTGGTGGAACGCGATTCTGTTCAAGATGACTCTCGAACAGGCGCCCACCAGCGGTCAACGCCGTCGGCTCATCGAACTGCTTCGGAAGACGTATCGCAACGATTGGTCTGAACTGCTGCGGGATTTCGAGCCAAATCCCGGCGTAACCGATTGGGATGCCCTCGAACAACATGGTCAGGTGTTTCTCCGACCGGGCGGGAATGGCATTCGCGTGGAGCGACGGTTTCTTGAGATGCTGGCTGAGCGCTATTACTCCCTGGTCCACGACATCATCCGCAAGTACGACCGTCGGGCTCTGGTCCTTGGGGACCGTTACCAGTCGTTCTACTATCCGGAAGTTGCTCGCGCATGCTCCCGGTATGTCGATGCCGTCTCGAGCAACCTCAACGCGCACTGGAACGATGGCGCCTTCGCACGCTTTTACGTGGAGACGCTTCACCGGCTAAGCCGCAAGCCGGTGGTGATCGGCGAGTTTTATATGTGCGCGCGTGATAACCGCAGCGGCAATAAAAACACTCGCGGCGTATATCCGGTTGTAGCTACGCAAAAGGAGCGAGCGGCAGGTTTTCGCACGACTGTGCAGGAACTGTTGAAAATCCCGTACGTTGTCGGCGTGGACTGGTTCCAATATTACGATGAGCCCACCCATGGCCGATTTGATGGCGAGAATTTCAACTTCGGCCTGGTGGATATCCACGACCGTCCTTACGAGCCGCTTACAGCTGCGTCCTCCGGTCTTAATCTCGAGCGCCTCAAAGGGCAGCCTGCCGTGGCAAGGCCGGACGCGTCGCTCGGCGTTCCACCGGCGCCGCGAAATCCGATGGCTCCTTTCGAACCGAACCTGGCTCTCAAACATTGGGACCGAGAGCGTGGCTTCGTGCCAGCGACCTCCGAGCTTCCGCTGGCGGACTTGTATATTTGCTGGAAGAAAGATGCGATTTATCTCGGGCTCTACGCCCTGGATGTGACTGAAGATACTTTTTACAAGGACAAGATCGTGCGCGCGAGCGATCGCGCCGAATGGATCATCTCGCTCGATGGCTCAAATATACGGAGCCGGATCGGTGCGGGGCTGGAGCCCGTTGTCAATGAACCGGGGATTCGGCTGGTGAACATTTCTGGCATCAACGGATATTTCCGGAATATCGCCTGCATCGAACTACCCGCAAAATTACTTGGCAAAGACCGATTCAAAGCAGGAGAGGTCATTGAATTGTCCTCGACCTTCTTCACTCATTGCCGGGGTTACCAGACGGAATGGAAAGGAAAGTTCACGTTACGCTCCAAATAATCGCTGGCGACGACACGATGATTCTCAGGGGCTGTCGATCAGGCGGTAAAAACGGCTGCCCGTGATTCGCAACCTGGTTTGCCCCACTCACGACACTGATTGAGTTGGGGGAACTGATCCAATTCGTTGTGCCGAGATTTGCATTCTCTTGCAGGGTGAAACCGGTGGATGGCGCAGGCCAGGCGAGAATCACTCCGTTTGAAGCCGTCACAAAGATTCGCAACGACGGCGGAGGCGCCGGCATGAATGCCGCTACTTGCATCAACCAGGACCCTGAATTCAAAAAGGCAGGCGCACTGTAAGGACGGGGATTGAGCGCAACCAGGTCTTCCACTATGTCACCCTCAGCCGTTATGACTCGCTTCGTGAAACCACCCGCGGGAGCGGTGAACCCGGCAGCGGTGATGCCAGCGCCGAAAAGAAGTTCGTTGGCCACAGTGGTCGTGAGTGATCCGGTGCTTGCGATCGAACCATTGCCGCTCGCCGAACGCCCAGCTTGAAACGTGTTGGTCGGACTCAGCCCGAAATATTCGGCGGCACGAACATCGACGTAGACGGCGGGTTGACTGAACGTAACGGTAACGGTGTTGTTTCCTCCGTTTATATTCGCTGCGTAATAAATGGCCTGGCTAAGGCCATTGCCGCGATACGTCGGCACAGCCGCCTGATATACGTTGCTCATGGAATCACTCACTGAGGTGATGCTTGCAACTATATCATTCCAGCCAATGGCAAGAATGTTGGCATCGCCTGCAGTCTGCGCAGTGAGATAACTGACGCTGAGTTGAGTTTGGGGAGATCGAGGCGCTGCATAATTCTGCTGCACGAATGCAGGTCGGCCAGGGGGGAAGCGCATCACGGAAGGATTCGTTTCCAGAATCAGCACCCAATCGCCGTCTCCATCGCTGTTGTTCCCGGGTGGGGTAAAGCTTCCCGTCCCACTGTTCGTCAATGGCGAGCCTGCGATCGGGACGTAGGATCCACTGGCGGGATCGTACCAACGAGCAGTGGCCGAACCGCTCAACTTTGTCAGATCGACAGTGAGAGTTCGCAATGTCGGCATGTAGACCATCACCAGGGAGCCATCCGGAGTGCGAGCCGCGGTCGCGTAGTCGTTGGCATTCACATTACCGCTGGCGGAAAACGTGCCGTAACCGGCGGTGACAACGGCATGGTTCTGGTCTGGAACCAAATCATACCAGGCACGTGGCTCAAAAAGATTTTTGAGACACCCAAGCTGGGTGACGCCGGGAGTATCGAGATGCGACTGCCATCCGCTGATAAATGGCCAGCTATAACGATTACCGTAGAGCTGGCCTGTGGCGCCGCTGAGCATGGTCCAGTATTCCTGCCGTCGGAGGGTTTCATTGCCGGTCCAGTCATGCTCGAACTCGTAGTTGGCTTCGACCATAAAACTCGGCAGGAAGTTCGTTCGATTGTAGTCCTTAAGCAGTTGGGCGTAGGTCGGGTAGTACGTGTAGGTGGCGTTGACGCCGAGGAGTGACGCCCACCGACTATCGTCAAGCGAACTGCTGACAAAATAATCCAACTCCAGGGTGTGGAGGTGCCGAGAGTCCATTTCCTGAATGCCGACAGCCACGGCGCGAACAACGGCGTCATAATCGGTGTTGCGCCAGCCCTGAAAATCGTTCCCGCTCATCCAGAGAATGTTGTCGAAGTCTTTGTAGCGACGGCCAAGGAACTGTCCGAACGCCCGGCATTTATTCGTGCCGTTGTCGAGCATGGGTCTGATCCAGCTTCCGGTTTCGATAGGATCGAGCAACACAAGCAGGCCATGCGCTGCAGCGAGGTTGATGATACGGTCAACGTGAGCGAAATAGGCTTCATTCGTTTTGGAGAGATCGTAAGAGCCTCCGGCAACGAGCCTGTCCGTAAACGGGAGAGTTCCATCGATCGTGCTGCCGTCCGCGCGACCACCGGTATAAGTGGCACAGAGCAGATTAATCCAGATTGTATTGAATCCGTAGGCAGCGCGGTCGGCAAAAAACAGCTCTGCTTCTGTTTCTGTAAGGTTCGCGATCAACGCCTGGGGCGAGTCCCCAATCATTAAGTAGGGCACATCATTTTGGTCGAGCAAATACCGTCCGTTAGGGCTTGCCTTGAGTGGGTAGACAGGCGTAGCGCCATAGACTGCAGGATTCTTCGCCGCGCAGATCAAAATGAGGCTGAAGCTGAATAGCAATCGTCTTAAACCGTTCATCCCACTGGCAACCCTTCCACAAATTCTCGTTTAGTGCGATGCCGAGATGCTCGCAGCTGGCAGAGGCACCTGGTTTTTGTGCATCAGGTAGGCAATAAGGTCGCGGGCCTGCTGCTGCGGCAGCGATTCGAGTAGTCCCTCTGGCATCAACGACAATGTGGACTCTCGAATCTCCGTAACATCACTGCGGTCGATTGTCACGACTTCCGTCATAGTCTTGAGCGTCAGTGTGCGGTCGGTTTTGCTCGCGATCAGGCCATTGAGGACGCGCCCATCCTTGAGATCCACCACTGACATGCGAAAGTCAGCCGAAACAACGGCGCTCGGGTCCACGATATTCTCCAGCAGATAATCGATGTTGTCGCGGCCACCCCCCGTCAGGTCGGGCCCAACCTTGCCTCCCTCACCGTGAAGTGTATGGCATGCGGCGCAAGCAGTATTGAAGACCAGGCGACCGTGGCTCGGGTCCGCCTTTGCAAGCGCTACCGGCGTGAGGCGGGTTTTCCATTGGCCAATCAGCTGCCGCTTCTCCGCAGGTGAATCCCGGAGTTCGCCCCAGGTCTCCACGAGCTTTTTGTCCAATGCGGTGTCATTGAGGCTGCGAATTTGCCGCGCGTGAAAGGCTAAAATCTCCCTGGCGGGAATTTTTTTTGCAGCCACTGCCTCCAAAAGCGCCGCCGCGAAACTCGAACGTGACACCAGTGCGGAAATCAACTCGGCGCGTTCCGTTGCATGGAATCGGCGATATGCATTCACCAATTTCGCGCCGATCGCAGGATCGTTGAAGGTCGCCAGGCCACGCGCTGCAACCGGGTTGAGAAACTGCTCATTCAGCAATTGCTCGCAGAGCGAACGTAAATCGGGCGCTCGACTGTCAATCAGGGTTTGCAGCGCCACTTTGCGGGCGCTCATCTCGGCTTGTTGGTCGAGCGCGACTTTTTTCACTTCGTCCAGGGCGCGGCCATCGCCAAAGAGCGCGCTCAAGTCGCGCACACGATCTCGCAAGGCAGCATCTGGTGCTTTTGCCAGCTTCGCTGCCAGCGAGTCCCAGTCTGAGGGCTTGCTTGCCTTGCGCCAGCCTGTCACTGCCTCGGTCATCCCATTGATGATATCGGTCTGGAACACCACGGGCCCTTTTGCGGTCACTGCGAGCAAGTTCAAGGGTGCAGGATTCTTCTCAATGTCTTCCGTCAGGCGGTGAGCGATCAATTTACGCGTGGCCGGGAGCTCGCATTTCCCAGCAAGAGATGCCAGAGCGGCCGGATCAGCGTCGCCCAGTGGAATCAATCCATACCAAATCAAGAGCGGCAGGTTGTGATCGTTCGAATCCTCCCTATGCGCAAGCAACGGTGCAGCGAGAGCCGAGCGTTTGGATATGGGAAGCCGTTGCAACGTGGACGCCAGGGCAAGACGAACAAGGCCAGAGCTATCGGACTTTGCCATCCGAACCAATTCCTTCAACGTCGCAGCCGGAACGTTCTGTTCGACGGCAGAGTAAAGTTTTGGCCTTTGGCTCATGACTGTGTCGAGCGGCCAACTATCGGTAAGAAACCGAACCGCCCAGGTGCGAACATGCTCATTTTCATGACGCAACTGAGCTTGCAGGAAGGCATCATCAACCGCACCGATAGTATACAGCGTCCAGAACGCGCGCAGTTTTACAACGATGTCCTTTTGTTTCTCAAACAGTGTGCGCAGCTCCTCTTTCGCGCTGCCGAGGTTGTCACCGGCTTCCGCCCGCCTGGTGAGTTCCAGCCGCGCCTTGCGGCTGAACCACTCGTTCGCATGGGTATGCAACCTCACCAACTCAGTCGCGCTCAGCTTTGCGACATCAGCGATCTCATTTCGCTTCGGTTGTCCGTTAGTGATCTTGTAAACCCGGCCGCTGGTCCGATGCACGCCACTATATTCGTGACATTCCCCGGTATCGCTCCAATCGAGCACGACCACGCCACCATCCGGTCCATAACTGATTTCCATCCCGCGAAACCACGGATCGGCGGCGGTGAAAAAATCAGGTCCGTGTTTGCCGACGTAACCACTGCCGCTGCGTTCCAGGATTTCCTGGTTCCCGCGACGGCCATGCAGATTCAGCGTATACAGCTTTCCGCGATACTCCGCCGGCCAATTGTCACCCTGGTAGATCATCATCCCGATATGGGCATGGCCGCCACCGATGTCATTGGCGGCGCCGTCCCGTGATTTTTGCCAGCCATTGTTCGTATTGAAATGCCAGTGGTCTGCATGCTGGTCGATCAGCTCATAGGCATGTGCATTGTGATCGAGCGTGTGCGGCCGGACAAAGTGTGCCCCCGCAAATTCATGCCAAAGATGGCCGTTCACGGTATTTATGAAGAAGAGTTCGCCGTGCTCGTTCCAATCGTGTCCCCATGGGTTCGTCGTACCCGAACTGAGCGCCTCCACAACTTGACGCTTCGGGTGATAACGCCACATCGTGCCACGGAGGGGAATCCGTTGTTCCGCAGGAGTTCCGGGGAGGCCCATCTCGCCTGCGCTGGATGCGCCGCACCGGCCGTAAAGCCAGCCATCCGGACCAAAACGCAATCCATTTGCAAAAGTATGATGCATATCCGGCGAGCCCGTAAGGCCGTCGAGTTTGATTTCTGCCGGGCCATCCGGAACGTCGTTGCCATCGCGATCCGGAAAGAAAAGCAGCTGCGGCGGACACATCACCCAGACGCCACCGTGACCGATCTCAATGCTTGTGAGCATTTGCAGGTCGTCCATGAAAACCTTGCGTGTATCGAAGCGGCCATCGCCATCCTTGTCTTCGAAGATCAGGATGCGGTCGCGCAGATTCAGGTCGAACTTCTTGCCTGATTCGGCGTAGGTATAGTTTTCGGCAACCCATAAGCGGCCTCGGCTGTCCCAAGCCATCGCGATCGGGTTCTGCACGTCGGGCTCCGTGGCGAAGACCGTCGCCTTGAAGCCCGGCGGCAACTGCATTTTGGCAGCCGCTTCGTTTGGGGGCATTGGCTTGGAATCGCCAGGCTCTGAATTATAAGGAGCAGGAAACTCGGCAGCGCCCAGAGCGAGTGAGCCAGCCAGCAGCAGCAGCGTCGTTTTCATAACGCAGATTGTAAATTTCGAAGTCGCCAAAGTATTGCGACCCGAACATACAGACGCGAGCCATTGTTTTGCATTCGGCCTGAATCTGCCAAATGACGAATACGACTTCCTGAGAGCGCCTTTGATCAATAGGATCCCTTAGGGTATACCCGACTGGATCGGCCGCGTGAAAAGGCAAACCGCCAGCATCGTTCTCCTGGATTCTGCAGATCAGTGCCTGCTCTTTCTGAGGGATGACAAGCCTGCTATTCCGTATCCAAATACGTGGGATCTGCTTGGGGGTGGAATCGAGATCGGCGAATCGGCTGAAGAAGCCATCCGGCGTGAAATGCTCGAGGAACTCGAGCTAACCCTGACGAACCCAGCTCTCTTCAAGATCTACGAGTTGCCAGACCGGATTGAGCATTTGTTCTGGCAACGAACTGATCTTGATATCACCAGGACCACATTACACGAAGGTCAAAAGCTCGCCTGGTTTTCCGAAGAACAAATTCGCAGCCTCGGCCCGGAAGAACTGGCGTTCGGCTTCCGCGATATCCTGGTCCACTTCTATACAATCAGGCCGTTTCGAATTGGGGCCTGACAGCCTCTATTGTTTCTGGAGCCGAAAGAAACGATTCCCCGCTGCGGTGCTGGTAGCAGAAGTCCGCAACCCATTCGTCAGGCCCGTTGGTCCCGTCACCAGCGTCCATTGCACAGGAAGATTGAGTGCTGTCGCGGATTGGAGCTGAAAGCCCGAGCCGGTCGCGGGCCACGAAAGCAACAGGGTCTCACCGGATCGATTCATTTGGAGGCGCGGCGAAGAGGTATCCAGAGCGCCTATGGTGAGGCTGTCGAACAGAATCGTGTCGCCATTGGCGCTCGAACGATCCAGGCGTTCCATGCGCACTGACCCAACGGAGTTGGAGGCATTCGGGTTGTGCGCAATCGTTCCGAAGGAAACACCGTTAAAGAAAAATTCCGAACTGTTCGCCACAGTATTAATCCTGACGTAGAGATCATCCCACGCCCCACCGCCCGTTAGAATCATGTCCGCGGTGATGCTACTATCGACGCGTCCGCGCGCGATAGTACTGCCGCCGTACCAACGTGCGAGATTGTTGCCGCCTGAATCATCGAAAGCGATGTTCCAGAAAAAGTCACCGCTGCCGGTTCCACGCTTGATTTTGATTTCGGCTGCCACCACGCCGTTCGAGCCAGCACAAGCCAAAGTATGGGACGCGCTCACAACTCCGGGGCCACCGACAATCTGAAGAACGCGTCCGTCCACGACCAATTGGTTCGTGGCTGTTCCGCTCCAATTGGCCCCTCCCATCAAAGCGAGGTTCCCGTCGTAATAATCGAACGGTTCCCAAAAACAGACTGGTGGAATTATGTGCAACTTGATCGCCACAATCTGAGGCGAGTTCGCTGCATTCGCTGATGTAATATGGATTTGGGCATCGTAATCGCCGACAGGGAGCGCGGCTGTGTTGTAGCCAAGCGTAAGGGCGCTCGATGGTCCAAAGCTGCTCGTCAAACCTGGGGTGACATTCAGCCAGGGCGCATCGGAACTCGCGGCAAAACTTAGAATCCCCTCGCCCGTGTTGTACACGCCGACGGTATCGTTCAGCAGGCTTTGCCCGGCCTGCACTGTGCGTTCGATATTCAACACGCTCAATCCGATTGCAGGTGCAGCCGCGGTGACCGCGCCGCTTAGCACACGGATGTTGTCGACCCGTCCGGTGTCATTTGCAGAATTGAACTGCCACTGGAAACGGAGAGCAAAACTTGCATTGCTGTTTACTGCAGAAATGCCGGCAAGATTAAGCAGCTTGCGCGTCCAGCGCGTCGGCAACTCAACTCCTTCACTAAGAACTTGTGCCGTCGTCCACGGGCCATTTGTGCCCGCTGTACTGAACCCGACGACCAATTTGTCTTCAATGGTTCCTTCGAGTGGCGTGCAGGTTCCGGCCGGTGATCCTGTCGGAGGGGCGTAAAGCGCTGCCATTACATCGTACTCCACCTGGATGCTTTGCCGGCCAGCCGTGGAGATTCCCTTTATCATGGTGGTTCCTTCACGTGTGCAGGCATCGCGATTGTTCGAGGCGCCAGCGCCACTCGAAACAATGGTCCCTGAAGCGGCCTCGCGCCCAATCGTGCCCGACGAACCTGGCCCGGCAGCCCAGCTCGATAGATTCCAGCCATCCGTACCCGAATTGAAATCGCTGCTATCGATGATCGTGATCGGCGGGCGCGGCGTGGCGGCGAATTGAGCGGCCACCGAATAGTTCGGGCCTACGTCATGCGCAAAAGCCGAGTAATAATAGGTGGTCCAGTTTGTGAGATTCGTGTGCGTGAAGGAATCGTTTGCGCCGGGACTTGCGCTTTTGTCCACCACAAGCGCGCCGTCACTCGGCGTGACGGGATAGCCGGTTGTTGATACACGAATCACCGCACCGGTGAAATGAATGTCGTCCGGATTTCGCCATGAGAGAGCGTTGCGACCGTCCAGCGCATTGGCGGCAAAGTTGGTGACCGGATTGATCGTCGCGCCGTAAAGCTGGCCCAGCACAAGGAACGAGTTTCCCACCATGCCTTCCCAAACCGTGAGAAACCGGTTGCGGTTCGGGTCGGCTGCATTGTTCAAGCTGGTGTAGTAACCGGTCCCAATGACCACTTGCTGTCCGACAGGCGAGCCGTCCACGAACGATTCCTGTCCTCCCATCCCTGTATCCGTTCCGAAGCTTGAGAAAAACCGGCGCGCGCCCGGAACAAATGCGACATCACCGCCGAATTGTGTGTCGCCTTCGAAGCTCGGCGTATGCGCGAGCGGGATCGGCGCGCCCGCGAGCGAGCCGGCTATAGTCACGAGCTGTCCATACTGATCGTAGGAGAAACCCGCATTGGCACCGTTATTAAACTGAACGAGCCAGCGCTGATTGATCGAGTCATACGCAATGCAGGAACGATCTTTCCCGCCGCCATTCGACACAATGATGCGTGACCCGATCGAAGCGCCGCTCGCGGGATCGATGCGCTGGCCGTGAATATTGCCATCCTCGTTGTCCCATGTGACGAGGAATTGATCGGGCGCGCCCCAGGCAATCGCCGGATAACCAGAGAACGGTGTATCGTTCGAGATATTAAAATTGCCGCCGAGCAACGCCCCACCGGCGGAAACGCGCTGACCGTAGACTTCCGGAGCGCCACTCCCCGGCCCCCAATAGACAACGAGATAAGCGTTTTGCACCGGGCTCCAGGCCACGGCCGACCGAATGCCGCCCGCAACCGAGCCAATGGCAAAATTGCTTCCGATCAACGCACCGTCCGAACCACGCACTCGCTGGCCATAGATCACCGCACCGCGATTCCCTGTATCGTCCCAAGTGACGAGAAACTCATCATTCGTCGCATTAAAGGCGATGGCCGGATAAAGCGCGCCGAAGGGAGCTTCGCAGATCGGAAACGCGGCGCCGCTCGCCGCGCCTGTATCGCTCACGAACCGTCCAAAAACGCGCCCGGCATTATAGTCGGGCCAGACGACCAGGAATTGATGGCTCACGGTGCTGAAAGCCACGTCTGGAAACCGGCAACCGGGCCCGGATATCTCGAAATTGTTTCCCAACTTCGCGGAAAATGCCGGGACGGCACAGAAAAGAGCCACGCCAAAACAGATCAGGCGCCGGGGAATCATTGAGCAACCTAATATCAGAAATGCGCCAACACTGAAAGCAGGCTTTTCTCAGGCAATCAATATCTCTCTCAATGCCTCAAACGTGGATTTTGCGTAGAAGTTCGTTCCCGATCGAATAGCACCAAAGGCCCGGTTGCCTTTAACAATCCTGGCGGTACTGTCGTTGTGCGGGGAGTTGCAACGTAATGCATGCTGCAAGAACCGGAATTCGGTACCTTTGGGTTTATTGTCTGATTTCAAGCAGCTTTCTATTGGCTGCAACAGCGGAGACACCCATCAATAATCAGGATCGCAAACGTGTCACGTTGAGCGAGCCGGAGCGAGAGTGGCTGCAAAAACACCCGGTGATTACGGGGGCAGTCGACCCCAAGTGGCCCCCGTTCTCCAGCTACGACAAACAAGGGACACCCTCAGGCATTACTGTGGAAACGGTCCGACTGATCGCCAGCCGCACCGGACTGAACCTGAAGCTGCTCCGGACCGCTGACTGGTCTGAAACACTTAACAAAGTGATCACTGGCGAAATTGATTTTGTCGCAGGAATTGCTCAAACCGAACAACGAGAGCGAGTGAACAAGCTTCGTTTTACGGATCCGTTCTGCAAATTCCCAACGGCCATCATCACGCACAAGGACAGGCCGTTTTTCACGACGATGCGCCACCTCGCCCCGAGGCGGATTGCCGCCCCACGGGATTACGCAGCGACCGAAGAGCTCATGAAACTCCTGCCCAACGCGCATTATCTGCTTACGGAGACCGAGGAGGAAAGTATGCTGATGGTTTCAGGGGCCAAAGCCGATGCCACCGTGCTCAATCTTGCGAGCGCCAGTTATATCGTGCACATGCGCGGCCTTGGCAACCTGAAGATCTCCGGATTCACTGACATGGATTTCTTTTTGAGATTCGCAGTTCGTGATGATTCACCGGAACTGTATTCAATCCTGCAGAAAGGCCTGGCCTCCATCGACAAGAACGAACAGGAAGCGATTTTTGCGAGTTATATCCAACCGGAAACTCTCAACGCAATTAACTGGAAGGTCTGGCGCCGCCGCGCGATCGAAGCTCTTCTGATCGGAATAGCAGCCCTCATTGTAGTCTTGTTGTGGAACCGAAGCCTGGCCCGGGAAATTCGCCGACGTGCAGCGGTCGAAGCTGCCCTCGTGAAATCTCGTGGCGAACTCGAATCCTATTCAAAGGAACTGCTCCACCATACAATGGAGATGCGCGCGTTAAACGAGAAGCTTAGCGGAGCCAACAAGGATTTGGAGTTCTTCTCGTCGTCGGTATCGCACGATCTCAAGTCACCGCTTCGGCGCTTGCGCGGTTTTGCCGGTCTATTGCAGCAGGATGCGGACAGCCGCCTCAACCAGGGAGAAAAGCACTACCTGCTAGCCATCGATCAACAGGCACGACGCATGAGCGATCTGGTCGATGACTTGCTGGACTTCGCCCGCATTGGAGGGATAGAAGCGCATCTCGCGCCCACGGACCTTGAACAATTGACACACGAGATCGTGAAAGAGTTGGAAACGGAAACCAAAGAACGGGAAATCATCTGGCAGATAAAGGCCCTTCCAACAATGGAATGCGACCGCGGACTGATTAAGCAAGTCGTGGCCAATCTGATCGATAATGCCGTCAAGTTTACCCGCGGACGCTCACCGGCACGGATCGAAACAGGCGTCCTGCCAAACGAGTCTCTCGACCCGGAAGTGGTATTCTACGTGAAAGATAACGGCATCGGTTTCGATCCAGCCAAAGCGAACGCGCTCTTCGAGCCATTCCATCGCTTGCATACCCAACAGGAGTTCGAAGGGTCCGGCATCGGGTTGACGAACGTGAAGCGGATTGTCCAAAGACATGGAGGACGCGTCTGGGCCGAGGGCGAAGCAGGTAAAGGCGCAACATTCTATTTTTCATTGCCACGCCGTAAAACAGCAGTGAGGGCGGAACAGTTCGCTCTTCCTGCTCTCGCTTGAATCGGCCTTGTGCATAGTTCGCTCGGTTCAGTAATGTGCACGCAATCCATGACTCGGTTCAGTCTGCTTTTCTTTGGATTGGCCATCGCCGCTCAGGGCGCGGAGGTCGCTGCACCAGACTTCTTTGGGGTCGTGCGCCGCTATGCCGATACGATGATCGAACGCGGACGTGATACCTACGGCCCACAAAAAAGCGGCTTGCTCCTCAGCGCACTGGATCGCACCACGCTCGCTCCGCTTAAAGTCCGACCCGCGCCGCCGGGCGGAATCCGGCGCGGCGACCGACCCGGGCGGCCCTGGGTTGAAATGAACGGCGCCAACCCGCATCTCGATCAGAATCTCCTCCGTATCTTATATACGCTGACCGAGATCACGAGCGACGCGCAGTACGCGAAAGTCGCCGACGAAGAATTGAGCTGGTTCCTGCAGAATACAATGTCGCCGAAAACCAGCCTCTTGCCCTGGGGCGAGCATCTTTCATGGGATGTGATTCTCGATATCCCCATCAGCGGCGGCGATGAAATGATGCACGAATTTGCGCGGCCCTGGACTCTTTGGGATCGCTGCTTTGCGCTGGCGCCGGAACCGAGCAGCCATTTCGCCCTGGGCCTTTGGGAACATCAGATCGCCAACCACAAGACCGGAGGGTTCGATCGCCATGCGCCTTATTTCGAACATGGACCGATGGACGGAAAAGATTTTCCGCGGCACGCCGGCTTCTACATCGGCACATGGTGTTACGCATGGAAATACACGACCAACGAGCTGTTTCTGCACGCCATCGAAACAGTGCTCGCGCGCTTCGAACGAAAGCGCGTCCAAAAGGATGGCTCGCTCGCGGCCACGATCGGACCGCTCGAATGCGAACTTGCCGCGACCATGGTGCCCGATCCGTTGCGCGCGCGGCTCCGCGCCTTCGCCGCAAAGGAGGACGAACTCATTATCGCCAACTTGCGTAAAGTCGTGAGCGGAGACACGAACGTTTACATTCCTCCCCAATGGCAAAGTGGATACGCCGCGGGCACGCTGGCCAATGAAGCCATGTTCTGCCTCGCCCGCCACGAACAGACGAACAATCCCGCCTATCGCGATCTTCTCGTTGACATTGCGGATCGCTATCAGAACTCGCGGCCTGAAGAGGATGTCGATTCGTGGCCGCTCAGTTTCGCGCACGCGATCAGCACCGAACTCGCTGCCTACCGATTCACTCACAAAGCCGTTTACCTTGATCAGGCCCGGACATTTGGCAAGATGGCGGTGGAAATGTTTTGGCAGGACAACCCTCTCCCCCGCGCCAGTCTTACAACCGGTCATTACGAGACGATTACGGGCGCTGATTCGCTCGCATTGGCATTGTTGGAAATCCATGCCACCACACGTTCGCTTCCGCATCGTATTCCCTTGAACACGATCGACCGATGAGGATCACCAGGAAAAATCAGCTGTTCGGAATGCTTGCTGTTTTCGTCACTGCTCTGGCCAGCGTTTCGGCGGCGGAACCGCCGAAGGCTCCAGTTCCATCCTCCCCCTTTATCTCAGTGATCTATCGGTATGCCGATACGATGATCGAGCGCGGCCGCGATACGTATGGCCCCATGAAGACCGGTCTGTTTCTCAGCGCGTTGGATCGATTTACGCTGACGCCGTTGACCAATCGTCCACCCGCCCCACACGGAATCCGTGAGAGTGACCGTGTTGCCTCTAAAGACGGACCTTTAGTGGGAGCCAGTCTGCATCACGACGAAAACCTGCTGCGGCTGCTCTACACTTTGAGCGAGCTCTCCAGCAAACCGAAATACCGCGAGGCTGCTGATGCCGAACTTAAGTGGTTCTTTAGCGACGCTCCTTCAACCAACACCTATTTGCGTCCATGGGGCGAGCGCGGTTTCTGGGACACGTTGAAGGATGAGCCGGTCATCAATACCGACGCTGACGGCAGGCAGGGATTCTTTCGCCCCTGGTTGCTGTGGGATCGTTGCTTTGACCTTGCGCCCCAGGCAAGCCAACGATTAGTGATCAGTTTATTCGGTCCCCAAACGAATGACTTCAGCGTCGCACCACCACGGCAGGCTGGCTTCAATATTCGGATCTGGGCCTCGGCGTATGCTCGTACAAAGGACCAACAGTTTCTCAAAGCCATCGATACTACGCTGCAACAGTTCGAAAAAGGCCGTTCGAATGGCGGCCCAAAAGAGGACGTCTCCGTTGCAGCCGCAATTTCACTGGCGATTGATTGTGATGGCGCCGCCCATCATGTGCCCGATCCACTAGCGTCGCGCCTCCGCTCCTTCGCGGCTCGTGAGGATGAAATCTTCTGCGGTCTACCGCATAATCTTGCCGATAATCTTGCCGGTACAGCCGGATTCTTAACGGGGGCGGATAAGGGGGCCGGAAAATCAACTGAGCGCCATACTCCGCTTTGGACAGCCGAAGAGGCCCGTAACACTACAGCGCAAATCGGGATGATGTGCGTGTCACGTTATGAGAATACCGCCAGGCCTGGTTATCGGACATTGGTTCACGCTGCTGCCGATGCCTACCTCAATTCTATGTTTAGTCCGGACGAAGACGTCTGGCCTGCGACCCTGGGCCATGCGATCAGCCTCGAACTCGCTGCGTGGCGTTGGACGGCGCGACCCGTCTATCTCGACCGCGCCCGCCTTTTTGGCAATCTCGCCCTGGAAAAATTCTTCGACAAAAGCCCCCTGCCTCGCGCCAGCCTAAAGAGCAATCATTACGAAACAATTGCGGGAACGGACACGCTGGCTCTCGCACTCGTAGAGTTGCATCTTCACATCCTCCACATTACCGCCGTCCGGTATCCCCCAAACACCATCGATCGTTAGATCGCTTGCCAGGTCCCCCTCCGAGCTCAGCTGGCGATGTGATCACGAATCCATGCAATCACGGTCTCCGCATCCTTGTTGGACGGAAAGACAGGATAGATGCAGTGCGTAATGTGACCGCGCTCAATGACGAGTGTCAGGCGCTTGAGCAGGCGCACGCCTTCCACTTCGAACGACGGCAGCCGCAGGCGCTTTGAGAACTCTCCAGCTGCATCACTCAACAACTCGAAAGGGAGTTGCAACCTGACAACGGCTTCGCGCTGGTACTCTGTCGTCTGGGTGCTCAGGCCGTAAACGACAGCACCGAACTCCAGGAATTCGCGATGATGGTCGCGATAAGCGCAGGACTGCGGCGTGCAACCGCGCGCGCCCGGTATCGCATTCCAATGTGCGGTGCCTCCAAGAGAATCCTCATTGGGGCGTCCCGTGCGTGGGTAACAATATACAACGCTCAGAGAAACCGTCGGGTCGTCCAATCGCACCAACTGCCCGCTCGTCGAGGGCAGTGCGACCGGCGGAACCGCCATCCCTATCAGGTGTCTCGCTGCGCCGTCGTCCTGCGGAACCGGAAGATCGGGTGGCAGCTGATGTAGTTCGTCATTTCGCATATGCCTTTGCTAATTTCGGGGGCCATATTTCTTTTTAGGTTATCCACGCCCGTTGATCTCCTTCTTTCTCTTGTGCAGCTTAAAGCGTCAATCTCGTTTGTTCTGGCGTCTGGCCAAATGTTTGGGGGCTTTTTACTTATCACAATCGACGATTCGCGCCGGGACGCGCACGAAGGCGAACAACGCCGACGATCTCAACCTTGCTTCAGGCTGGACCCACGGCGTTGTGCCCGGAAGTCTGTGGGCACAGAAGTCGCAGCGACGATGGCGATTCAGGCCGCACGTGTTAGTTCACGTTGATGCGGCCTGAAGGCCGCGCGCCGGCGGCTCTTGTTTGTTCACGCGGGGGCGAGAGCGATCGGACCACGCTTTCGAAGCCGAAAGGCGAGGGAGATCAGCAACACGCCGAAGACCAGGGCGAAAGCGCCAATCCACCAGATAAGCACGAGCACGCCGGGCGCCGGACGAAGGAACAAAAGGACGCCGAACGCGAGCGAGGCCAGGCCGGCCAGGATCAGCAACCACTCGTTGCGAATGACTTTGCGCAAACGCACAGCCACGACAATTTCCATAATGCCGGTGACGATGGCCCACGCTGCAACGAGCGCGAGCAGAGCAAGCGCCGTAATCCCTGGAACGACGAACGCGATCACACCCGCCAGAACGCTCAGGATCCCCTCGAAGATCAGGCTTCCGAATCTCGGATAGCCCCTGGGCG
>Ga0193692_1000073_pt1 | contig 24537 bp, 15 predicted proteins | sample L3a1metaG_FD_144917 | JGI IMG/M metagenome (GOLD analysis project Ga0193692, IMG submission 144917) | Soil microbial communities from a riparian zone of the East river system, Colorado, United States - L3a1 | ecosystem: Environmental > Terrestrial > Soil > Riparian zone | place: USA: East River... | reverse complement strand
TGTTCCAGAAGATATTCGTTCCCATGAAGAAATTTGGAAACGTGCCGGGAGCGGTTCCCTGGCGCTGCAGCTGGAAGATTCTCGAGGGGCCACAAACGACGTTATTTGGCAATGTCACCGTTACGCGTGGAGCGGGCCAGGAACGACCATCCCACAACGTTATCTTCCACCCCGAGATATCGATAGCTCGCCCCGAAACATTCTGAAATTCGACCGCATCATTTGAACCGGTGTCGATTTCCGTAACTAGCACAGCCGACGCACTCGTAGGTCCCTGGATGGCCGAGAGCTGCACCGCGCCCGAATAGTTCGTTGCCACATTGCCTATATCGTCCCGCGCAGTGAGAACCGCCGGGAACGGCTGATCCAGGTTAACCACCGGCGGCAATGCTTCCCACTCGAAGTGATGCACCGGACCAACACCTCGCGTGCGAAAACTCCAAACCGGTCCCGGCGTCGCGGTCGTCCCCAGGCGTTCCACAATTTTCCAAAAATAGGTGGTATTCAACGCCAGCGACTCCGGCTGCCATGCCGGATTCGCAATCGTCCCCTGAAAATCGCCAGCGCCCGGTATTGCATTGGTGCCAAAGTAAACATCGAACGAAAGCGCCCCTGCCCCTTCGAGCACGAGGCTGACATCATCCAGGTGCAGATTGAAATAACTGGTGAGATCCCGCTCGATAAAAGCTATCCGAATAGTTCGGCCACGAAATTCGCTAATATCAAAGCTCCGGCGAACCCAATCATTCGTCAGGGGATCTCCCGGGTTGGTCACAAAAAGCGTGCTCAAGACGGAATTAGCCGGATCACGAACTTCAACGCGGAATTCCTGTACGAAAGGCACGAAGTCAGTCGCATAATTGCGAATGCGATCAGCCCAGTTCAGTCGCACACGGCGCGCCTCCTGCGGCACAAATACATCCTGGTACAAGACATGGCTTCCGCTGCCAATCTGCGAGGTCACAACGCTAAACTTGCCGCTCAACGGTGGAGTTGGCCCTTCCGGCCCTTCCGGATCGATCTTCCCGTCATTAATTACGAAGGCGCCGAAATCGGTATCTTCCGTTTGCCACGCGCTCAAGTCTCCGGTTTCAAAACCTCCATTTACGAGGAGCTCGCCGAAGCCGGACTGCCATGAAAGCACGGTTGTAAGTGGGGCATTGCTCGATTTGTCCTCAGGGAATGGCCCATAAGGAGCCGGCGCCGTTTCGTCGTCGATGATGGTCACGGAACCGCTGCCTGACGCGAATTGAGGAGCCGATGCCGTTAAAGAAACCGTTCGCAACCCGTTCACAGTGCTATCGTCCCCTACCACGAGATCAAAAGCGGCAGATAAGTGGCCGGCCGGGATGACCACTGACGAGGGCACATGGATTAGCGAAGTGTTGGCAGACGCAAGCGTTACCTGGAGATTGGTTGCAAGGGCTCCTGAAAGTTGTACAAAAGCCGCATCGCGAATCGTTCCGTTCCCCTCGCTGACGTTCGCCGGCAGGTGGAGAGCAAGCTCTGCAGAATCGTTGTCCAAGACAGTCACCTCAGCAGAATCATCCGGCCAATTCTGGACGTGCGCTGTGATCGTGATCGTTCGCGCACCAGTCAATGCCTGATCCTCCGGCACCTGGAGATCGAATATCGCCACGCTATTGCCAGCAGGCACAATGACAAAGGGGGGAACCTGGACAGCGGACGGCTCGCTGGAAATAAGATCGACCCTCAGCTCAGCATCCGCTCTCCGGCTGAGACGTATGCTTCCAGCCCCGGAAAGAATTCCATCCCCTTCTTTGGCTTTTCCGGGCACCCGCAACCTAAGCGTAGCGTTTTCGTCGTCATCCACTACAACAGACGCAGTGCTCATTGAGAACCCACTTGCGCCCGCGCGGACTGCCACTGTCGAACTGCCGTTTAAGAGCGAGTCATTTACCACCGTAACATCGAACGAAACTGAAGTAGCACCTGTAGGAATAGTCACAGATGAAGGAACCGTGAGACGGCTGGTATCATCGGAATTCAATTGAACGACGACATCCATTGATAGCGGCGAAGGGACAGTAATCGTCCCTGCTCCGCGTAGAATTCCGTTATTCTCCGTCACGCGCGCGGGACAGCGCAGCGTCAATCGATAAACCGGAACGCCATTGACGCCAACATCGTCAATAGCAAGACCGTCAAAAGGAATTCCGAAATTATCGTAGTGGTTAAAGCGCACCCGGAATAACCCATTGTACCCAAGGCCCAATCTGGCGATCGCTTCATCCAATGAAACCTCATACTGCCGTCCCGCGGCGGGAACGGTCCGCAGCTCCTGGACTTCGTACCACAGAATTCCGTCCTGGCTGATAGCGACCCCGTCAAAATCGGCTCCCTGTACAAAGGGGCTGGGCGGTGGTCCATCCGGTTCGTCCCCGAAGCTTTTAGCCCAGAAACGGAGCACAACATTTGTGTAGCCAGTCAGATCCAGTCCAATTGTCAGCTCATTGCGCGCATAGTTGCCGCTTCCAAAGCTATCGAGAGCACACTGAAACTTTCCGGTATGCGGGCCATCCGTCGAGATCGCCATCGTCCGAAAATCTCCTATCCCTGTGGACAGCCAATGTGGCAACAAGTCGCCGCTTTCAAATCCATCGAAAAACGGCAGAGCCGCGACCTGCAATACCTGCAAGTTGATCTCTCGTTCCTGCCTGAACCCGGTATTGAGATTTGAGAAAACCAGCGTGTCCCGAAAGAGTCCCGCGCCGAGTGAGTTCGCCCCATCGGTGAGACAAACGCTCACGTTCGTAAATCGATGTGGCAGGATTGTTCCTCCGGTACTGGAAAGCGTAATCCATGGCTTCGTCGCCTTCAGAGTCCAGCTGATCGTATTCGACGAATGGTTGGTCAGCGTGTAAGTCACGCACGCAGGAACCAACGGGCCGCCCGCGGGGCCGCTCGGAGAAAACTTACCGCTCGGCAGGATTCCCAATTGATCCGGCAGGTCAAAGGCTTCGACCACGCCCACAGTTGTGGAACTTGATGGACAGCTCGCGCTGAAGCCCATGCCCCGCTTCGCGAACGCACGCCACAGGTCTTCCTGATTCACGCCACCATTGTCCAACTCGTCTGCGAGCAAAATGGCATCGCGAGCTTGAAGAAAAGTTGGATTCGCCGGGCTCAACTTCATCCCATCAGTCACCAACTGCAGAATCAAATGATTTCCCGCGTTGAAGCCATATTTTCGAATCAGGTTCGCGCGGGTTTCCCAGAGGGTGGCGCACCAGACCTCTCCTTGCGCATGCACCTCATCTGCAAAGAGCGGATTAAATGGGTTAACAGGATTCGTCGGTATTCCTGGATGCCCGGTCGTCCTGCTTGGGTCGATATCTTTGAACGTGAGCGGATTCTTCGCCATGTCCGTGCAATACGGATAGCGCCGGATACCGAAGTAATAGTTCTGGGTGAGGCCCGATAGCTGGTATGTGACGTACCCCCCCATCGCATAAGGGGCGTCCACATTATCTTCAGTCTTTGAAAGCAGCGCCAGCGCGTAGAAATCAGACCAGCCTTCACCCATTCCTGAGGTTTGAAGTGAATCAATACCAACACCTCCGCCAACCAATCTCGTGCTCAGACCGTGCGTGAATTCGTGAAGAATGATCTCGGCATCCAGGTCCCCGTCACGGGCGGGAGTCGACCCATTGAAGATATACATCTGGATTCGTGGCGAAATCCCATCATCTGTCGGCGTGAAATTGGCATTGTTAAATCCAGATCCATCTTGTGCATCAGCCATTACAGAATCATTGTCCGTCCCTCCGCGTCCGAAGTTGTCCTTCTGAAAATTTCCGGACGCCTCATCAAAGCCGAACTCGTAAAGTTTGTCGTGCATCCAATTGCACCAATAAAACAATTGCACCACGGCCGCCTGGCTGTAAGTGGACGGCGCGAGCGTCAAGTTGACGTCAAAATCAAACGTCCGGAATGGATTGCCATGCGGCCGCGGGAAATCCGGCAGATCATCGGCATTGAGGTCCAGATGTGCATCGACATTATTCCCACGCGTCTGGTTTTCTCCATCGTTGATCCAGCCAAGCGGGGAAGCATTCGTATTGAACGCGACCAATGTCACCAGTTCCCGACTCACCAGTGGCGGTTGGTTCGTCCCAGGCAGATCCAATCCAGGACTCAATGGACTCGGACTGTCGCCCGTATATACGCGATACGACGCAGTCCTCGAATAAACCGTAAGACACCGGCGAAGAAGAATTTCTCCCGTCTCAACATCAACCAATACACGATACCGCTCTCCGCCAACTTGACGGGTGATTTCAATTTGCCAGCAGAGACGAACGTTTGAACGATCGAGCGCAAACCAGACAAGTTTCGCATCGATCGATCCGGGAGTGGTCGGGGACGAAAATCGTTGCTGCCTGCCGTCCGGCAAGGGATCCAGCGCCAGCAGCAGCGCGCGATCTATCGGCTGCTCGATCGAATCCGCTGACGCAACGATCGCATCCTCGACTGAAATAGCTGGAGCTGCCTGCAATGCGACCCGATTTGGTGTTCCCTGGTCAGCGGCCTGCTCAAGCTGGGGAATAAATGTGCTGGAAACGCCAATGACCTCACCGGCTCCGCTTACATGGCCTACAAAAACCGCACCGTAAACTGAGATTCCGTCAAGACGTTGCTCCCAAGCCATCGTGCGGACTTGGTTCTGAGAATTCGTTGCCGAACGACGCAGTGTCGTGCCAGTAAGGAGATCGGATGGATGGCCAAATAGATCGCTATATTCTGCCACAAAGCTGCGAACGGCTGTTGTGGGTTCAAATGGCCTTGGCGGTGGCCCCTTTTCGGACTTCGGAATTCGCAGCCATTGAGGTGAACCGCGCCGGGAATCGAACTCCACGATCGCCTTGGGATGTCGTAAGCGGAGTTTTTCTAGAGCGCTCAACTGAGGAACCGTCGGCTCAGCGCGAACGTTTTTCCGTTTATCGAGATCGGCCAATTCCTTGTGTTTCGGCTTGTCCACCGCCTGGCTGTACGGGACTGAAGCGATGGCAAAAAACACCAAAAGCAATAACGCAAACGGCCGCAATAAGTTAGGGTATTTAGGCATTCCCGGGAACGACCCATCATAGCAAAGAATCGGGAATAAACAACTGCTTTGGAAGAATTTACAGAGAATTCACGAGCTTCCGTTACTCCACTTCCGGGTCATCCTTGTAGCTTGTCGGTGGGGCAGTTGCGTGTTCATCAAACCAGTCGCCGAGTTGCGCTCCCGACTTAAGCTGATGCCGCAGGATTGCCAGGGTCAAATCGTGCGCAATCACCGTATTGAAGGGCCTCGAATATTGATGCGACACATCGTCGGGCGCCTTCAGTAAAAAAGGAACTCGTCGATCAACCGGCCCAGGGTTCCCCATCCCTGTCCTCCACCAATGATCGGAAGTAACGAGGACCCAACTGTCATTCCAAACGCCGCTTTTTTCCATCGCCTGCCGGATGGTTCCAAATGTCCGGTCCACAAGCACGAGGTTCCCAAAGTACGCATGCTCCGGTGGAATGCCAAAAGCTGTCAGAGCACCCTGTCGACTCACGATCCCAGGTTTATGGGGAATCGGCAGATGCATAAAGGCAAGATGACACTGTCTGTTAGTTGCCATTGCCACCGCGGCATTCTGGGACTGCTTGAAATTTCGGATGTGCAACAGGCGTTGGTTGATTGGGTTCACCATTGCCAAAAGTTCCTGGCGTATTGTGCCCGCAAACGATTCGAAGCGCGCAGGCTCGAATTTTGGAATGGGCGCCCATTCACACCAGCTCAACGAATCAGTGAACAACCGTCCGTACGGATGATACCAGCCAACCACCCCACAATTCGCGCCTTCCTGTCGCGCCGCAGCGAAAACGGACGGCAGTTGGCTCCATGCAACGACTTCTCCGGTCGGTTCGAGTCTCAAGCGCAGGTCTCGCTCCGAAATCGGAACGGCGGATCTCACCGTTCTTCCCGAAAGAAACGATGGGATCGAAGCGATCGTCGCCCCGGCTGGCGGATATGCTTGCGTAGCGCTCCAGCTTTCTCCTCTAAATCGATCAAGTTCCGGCATTTTCAGCTCTACTGGCCGATTCGCAAACGCGAACCGATAATCCATTTCGTCGAAAATGATCCAAACGACACGTGGAACGTTCGTCGATGACGATGGCGGAACGAGTGGATGGCAGTCCGCTGAAGCCTGAGCGATGTGCGTCCAGCCAATAAGCACCGAGAGTGACTTCCCGACCGTAAACAGCGCGAGCGGCGACAAGATCAGGAAAGCCACCGCTGAAGCTCGCGCGATTCTCTGATGCCATAAAGTCACCGCCATCAATCCAACCAGCATCGCCCCGAGACCCAATGGACTCTTCAGTCCATGCAGAACACTACGGTCAGGCATCTGGAGCATCGTACTGCGATAAAAGTCCAGTGGAATCACCCAGATAACTAACATCGCGACGTGGGCCGCAATAGAGAGAAAGCGATTGTTCATCCTCCGAACGAACAATCCGGAGCACCAGAAAACAAACGTTAGGACTGCGAGGTTTGTAAAAAGGGCTCCCAGCACCTTCCACGAGACAGGGATTTTATTGAAATAGCCGAAGTCATTATCGAACAACGAGGCGAACCACGCCGTGATCAGGCAGAGATTCGCCATCGAGAACGCAATCAGCAGGTACTGGGATTTTGTTTTTGAAGGAGACGACGGCTTAGGAGCGCTGCTGCCCTCCAACAGCTTCTCAGATGCCGTTTTGTCCATGTTCAAATAGTTCGCCGTCTATATGATCTTTCCTCTGCCAGAGTTATTCATTCCTCGTGGATTAATCCACCTTTTTTGAAAATGCGTAAAGCCAACGGTTCGCGCCAGGCACTTGCATGGAACCAATGATGTTGAACCGCGCCACGGCTGCCCGCTCAAAACTCTCCTTATTCAAGCCGGTGTAAAGATGATCGCGCCCGCGCGAAATCAGTCGGAACATTGCGTCTTCCGGAGCGACGAACTCAATGATCAACTTGTCAGTGGTTAACTCTGCAGCCAGTTCGATTACTTCCTCCACCGGAATTCCATCCGTAACCAGCAAATGGTGCAGCACCGCCAGCATCAAGACGCAATCGAACTTACAATTGGCCCGTTTTAGGAAACTCGCGCACTCGGCATTGCGCCAACCGACAGCAGGAGTAGGCCGAGCAAGGTTGACGACCAACGGCAAAATCCTCTCGCCCTTGCTTCTTGCGTCGCTCCAAAGGGCATCAATGCAATTTGCATCTGAATCGATTGCCACTACAGCAGCTCCTCCTCGCGCCGCGAGCCGGCTGAAGTGCCCGGTATTCGCCCCCACATCGAGCACGTTTTTCGGTTTCCACTTTTCCAGAGCTTCCCGAACAAATTGCTCTTTGGCCGCAAACGCCTGGTCGGAATAGGAGTGGTCTTCCATGTAGCCGCACCACCCGGACAACCGCTTTGGGTCTGGGCGAAGTGCCGCGAGACTGTGGCGCAGGCGCCGCAGCAATGAAGAGAGAATAAAGCGCGCTTTCTCGGGGTCAATTGGTTTGGAGTCCCGATAAACGGCTTCCTTCTTTCCCTTCTTCCCAAGCCACACCGGCAATGACACGAGGTTCAGAAGCAACGGACGCAAACGTTGCGATCGGCTAGCCAGCGCGTAAATCTCCTCCGGCTCAAATCCATCACGCCGCGTCAGAAACGCATCCGTGATCCGGAGACCCCAAAGTTTATTCGCTAAGAGTGGCAGCAAAAAGGTCCGCACGAATTGTGCGTAAGCGCGCCAGATCGGGTCGGCAGCATCGCGGCGTTCAAAGGAAAGCAAGTCAATGAATATTGGAGCCGATCCGCGAAACAAGACATTATACGGTGTCGCGTCTTTGATGCCGTAGCCGTCAGCGAGAAGTCCCTCTGCGATCTGCAAGGTTAATTCTGCCGCTGCGTGCAGCATGCCTGGCGACCACTCTGCTGGATAGCTCGGGAAGAAAACAACATCATGCTCGAAAAGGGCCCCATGACCTGCGAGGTGGATGCCTTCCGACGTTAATGAGCTCCGTTCGGGTTCGGGGACCTTCCGTGTCCCAACTAACCTGGCCTCGCCAACCAATTTGGCTGCAGCTGGAGATTTAAGGAACGATTCGAAGTCTTCAACGAAATCACTTCGTACGAAGCGGAAAACGCGGTTTTTCGAGACGAAGCAACTGCCTGCGGGATCCCGGAATGAAGACTCCGGCATGTCCGTCCAGACTACTCCCGGCCCAGAATCTTTCGACCAACTCGCACAATCGCTTCTCGCGTCTTCTTTAAATAGAAGACAGAGCCGAGAAAGGCGGCGCCAATCATCTGCCAAACCAACAGCCCGGAACCCGGGTCAACATAAGCGAGTAGAGTTGTTTGTACCACTGAGGAAGCTGACAGTATCAAAGTCACTCGGATTGTCAATTAGCAATAGCGATTAGCATCTCGGCTAACGGAAACTATCACTTATACTTTAATTCCCCCTGAATCGAAATCTTCAGAAGACGCGTTATCGGCAGAATTTTACCGGCACTTAAGGAAGAAAATGCCGGGACTTCGGATTCGCAGGGTTCCCGCGAAAATCCGAAGTCCCGGCAAAGCTAAAGATATTGCGCGGTCGGACCGCGCCTCGCTTTACGGGAAGGAAAGCAGCCCGTTTTACCGGGTGGTAACCATGAAAGTCACGCTCGGCCGGCGGGCTTTGGCCGCTATTTTATAGTGGCTGCGACGGCGGCGACGGACTGTTCGCGATGCCCAGGAGAGCTTGTGTGTGAATAGATAGGCGACCAATCCAATCGGCGCCAACCACCATAAAGCAGAGATCAATTCGTTCATAGAATCCTTTCTCGCGGTGGATTCATTCCACCACAGAACACCGTTTAGCCAGAACAATGCCAACGTTCAACTTCAGCAGGAATGTTTTGGAATTAGCGCCCGGAACCAGTATGAAATTGAAGATGCAATCCAGTCGGCACTCTCGTACTTCCCGGCGAAGCTTCCTCCTCCGTACCGGCGTAGCCACGGTAACGTTCCAGATCTTGCCCGCCCACATTCTTGGCTTGAATGGCGCACAACCGGCCAACGAACGCGTCAATATCGCTGGAATCGGTCTCGGAGGCCAGGGTACCGGCGATATTTCGCAATTCAAAGATCACAACATCGTCGCGCTCTGCGATGTGGACTCCGCCACCGCTGCCGGTGCCTTCAAGCGTTTTCCGAATGCGAAGCGCTACACCGATTACCGGGAAATGTTCGACAAGCAAAAAGACATTGATGCTGTCGTCGTCGCCACGCCAGATCACCAGCACGCGTTCGCTACCATGCGCGCAATTAACGCGGGCAAACACGTCTATTGCGAGAAGCCACTCACGCATTCTGTCTGGGAAGCGCGCCAGATCGCCGAAGCCGCGCGCAAGAAAAAGGTAGCCACCCAAATGGGAAACCAGGGACAGGCGTCCGAAGGAACACGCCGGCTACAAGAGCTCATTCTCGACAACGCCGTTGGTCCTGTCACCGAAGTCCACATCTGGACGGACCGCCCTTCCAACGGACTCTTTAACGAGTATTGGCCCCAGGGAGTTCCACGGCCCAAAGAAACACCAGCCGTCCCATCGACGCTCGACTGGGATCTTTGGCTTGGTCCGGCTCCTGAACGTCCTTATCACCCTGCCTATACTCCATTCAAATGGAGAGGCTGGTGGGATTTTGGCACAGGCGCTCTCGGCGACATCGGCTGCCATTCGTTCGATCCGATTTTCCGTGCGCTCAAACTCGGAGCACCCCTCAGCGTTGAAGCAAGCTCATCACGCGTAAATGAAGAAACCTATCCCATTGCTTCAATGGTGATTTATCGCTTCGCTGCCCGCGGCGAGATGCCCCCTGTTGAATTGCGATGGTACGATGGCGGCCTCCGCCCGCCACGACCGGATGAACTGGGGTCAGATCAAGCGATGCCCACAACAGGCGCCTATCTTGTCGGCAAAAAAGGGAAAATCATCGGCGAACGTTACACCTATCGATTGCTCCCCGACTCGTTGCAAAAGGAATACGGTGATCCGCCGCGTAAGCTGGCCCGCTCACCCGGCCATTATCAGGAATGGATCGATGCCTGCAAAGGCGGCTCGGCCGCCGGCTCCAATTTCGACTGGGCAGGACCATTGACAGAGACTGTTCTTCTCGGGAACGTAGCTTTGCGCTTGAAAATGCGAGAAGAGGTGACGAAAAAGAAGCTCCTTTGGGACCCGCTAAACCTCCGTTTTACAAATTCCGAGGCGGCCAACCAATTCCTGCGCCGCGAGTATCGGCGAGGCTGGGACCTGATATAGTTGCAGCTCGGTTTTTGTTTTACCGGGCCTTTCGATCAGCACAATATACCTACGTGCCATGAGTTCGACATTACGCCGGCTTCTTCAATGGAACTTTGCGTTCTTGTTGCTTTTGGCTGCGAGCACAAGAGCGAAAGAGACGCCGGCAGAGACAATTGCGCCACCCCGCTTTTCGCTGCCCGGCGGCATTTATACAAACGATCAGACTCTCCAGATAACTGCAGACAAAGCGGTTATTCGCTTTTCGCTGGACGGCACAGAGCCGGGACCAACCTCGCTCGTTTATCAAACGGCACTGAAGTTGACCAACTGCGTTCTGATTCGGGCAAAGGCATGGTTCGCGGATGGGCGCGTGAGCCCTGCCCTAAGTCAGGCTTACATCCTTCTCGGAGACGATCTCCAGGCATTTGACTAGAATCTTCCTCTGGTTGTACTGAGAAGCTCGACAGGAGAAATTGCTCCCGCCGAGAAGTCGCTCGGAGCCCTCAACGTAGTTGATAGCACTGCCGGAGAAGATGGTTCGCGGAATCGGACAAGCCTCGCTCGATCCCCATCGTTCAAAGCCCTCACGGTCGTTAACGTTCGCGGGCATTCTTCTCTCCGCTACCCAAAACATTCCTACAACATCAAACTGGTCAACGAAGCGCTGGAACCGGAAAAGGCCGGCCTGCTCGGAATGCCGAAAGAAGCCGACTGGGTGCTCTATGGACCCTATCCCGACAAAACATTGATGCGCGATGTGCTCGCGTATGAATTAAGCAACCAGATGGGTCACTGGGCGCCGCACTCACGTTTTGTCGAAGTTTTCGTCAGCGAAAATGGGAACAAACTTGGAATGGAAGACTATGCGGGTATTTACGTCTTCGAGGAAAAGATCACCCGCGACAAAAATCGCGTCAACATCGCGAAACTCGATCCGTCAGCAACACACGAACCGGAAATCTCCGGCGGTTACATTTTTAAAAAGGATCACACCAGTTCATCGGAACGCAAAACTTTCGGCGTCGAGGGCCCACCGCAAGCGGCGAGCAATACTAATCGCAGTGGCTACCCGACTCCTCCGGGCGGATTCCCGGCAAACGCCGCTGGATTCTTTCCATCGTATACCAGCAAGACCACCACCAACCGCACAACACGACCTGCCCCGGCTCGCGCTCCTCGTAAACCAAAAGCAGACCCGAACCGCGTACGCACTAATTATGTCGCCGCGGCAGCGCCTCAGAATGCCAAATTGAGAGAGGACGCCATTTTTCGCGACGATGAGGGCTTCCGCACGCAGCTGCAACGAAACCAATTCTACTATTTCGACCCTGAACCAGATGAAATCACAGGCGTCCAGCGGGCCTGGCTGAAAGATTACATTGGCCACCTGGAAAGTGCCCTTTATGGACCGAGTTTTCGAGAACCCTCAAGTGGTTATCAGGCCTTTCTCGATCGAGACTCGTTCATCGACTACCACCTCCTCGTCGAAGTCACCAAGAATGTCGATGGCTTTCGTTTCAGCACCTTCTACTACAAGGATCGCGGTCGCCCGCTTCAAATGGGTCCGCTGTGGGATTGGAATCTCAGTTTTGGGAATGCCGACGGCAAACAAGGCTATATGCCGGACCATTGGTTGTGGCCGCAGCTGGACGAGCAGCAGTACTCCTGGTTCCGCCGCCTCTTCGAAGATCCGGATTTTGCCCAACGCTATGTTGATCGCTGGGGGCAACTCCGCACTAACATCTTTTCAACTTCCAACCTGTTGGCGCGCATCGAAACCATGGCTCAGCTCCTCGACGAAGCTCAGGAGCGCAACTTCGCAAAGTGGGAAATACTCGGACGCGACGTAAATCCAAACTATTTCGTGGGCAACAGCTATGACGAAGAGGTGGATTGGATGAAGAACTGGATTAGCAACCGCCTCTCCTGGATCGAGGCTCAGTTTATTGCCGCACCATCCATCACCGGAAACTCTTCCTTAACCCTCGCGACCGCCGAACCCGACGCTCTGATCTACTACACCATTGATGGAGAAGATCCACGGTCCTCAGGCGGGGCGGTTTCATCCCGGGCCTCCCGGTATACGGCTCCAGTGTCGATTTCCAGCGGTGCCAGGCTCTTTGCCCGCACCTACGCCAATCAGCGGTGGAGCCCTCCCACCGTCGTCATCCGCTGAATCACAGGTAGATCCAGACTGAGAGGTCATTACGCTTTGACCTCAAAGCTTGAGCTGACCTAGACTCCGCATTCCATTTTATGAACGTATTGATTTGTGACCCGATTTCGCCGAAAGGAATCGAATACTTCAAGCAGCAGTCCGGCTTGAAGGTGACTGTGCTCGATAAGCGCCTCTCGGAAGCAGAACTGGCTCCCATCGTCTCTGAAGTCGAAGCCATTGTCGTTCGATCCGAGACAAAGATCACGCGCAAGGTTATGGAAAGCGCGCCGAAACTACGTGTCGTCGGCCGCGCTGGAGTCGGCGTGGACAACGTGGATGTGGATGCAGCCACACAACGCGGCATCGTGGTGATGAATACCCCGAGCGGAAATACCATTTCCACAGCCGAGCTCACCTTCTCCATGCTCATGGCGCTCGCTCGCAAGATTCCCCAGGCCCACGCTTCTATGAAAGCCGGGGAATGGAATCGTAAGGCCTTTCAGGGAACCGAGCTTTACAATAAGACCCTTGGCATTCTCGGAATGGGCCGAATCGGCGGAGAAGTTGCAAAGCGCGCAGTCGCCTTCGGCATGACCGTATTGGCGTACGATCCCTACCTGAGCCTGGCGCGCGCCAAGGCCATGGGCGTCGAACTCGTCGAGTTGGAGGCTATTTACTCCCGCTCTGATTTTATCACGGTTCACATGCCGCTCACCGATGAGACCAAGGGCATGATCAACACGGGTGCATTCGCCAAAATGAAAAAAGGCGTGCGCGTGCTCAACTGCGCTCGCGGCGGAATCATTAACGAACAGGACCTGTTTGAGAACATTAAATCCGGGAAAGTCGCCGGCGCCGCTCTAGACGTGTATGAAGTCGAGCCGTTGCCGAAAGAATTTCCCCTGCGCGAATTGCCACAAGTCATCATGACGCCGCATCTTGGCGCGAGCACCGAGGAGGCGCAGGAAAATGTGGGCATCGAAGTCGCCGAAGCAATCACTGACTATCTCCTCAACGGCGCCGTGCGCAACGCTGTGAATTTGCCGAATCTCGATGCGAAGACCTACGCCATCGTGAAGCCTTATCTCACCCTCGGAGAGCGGCTCGGCAAATTGCTCGCGCAAATCGCGCCGAAACGAAACGATCAATTGATCGTCACCTATGGTGGCAAAGCCACAGAGATCCCGACCGATCCGGTTACGCGCATGGTCCTTAAAGGCTTCCTTGAATCCGCGGGTGGCAAGGACGTTAACCAGGTGAATGTCCGCGCCATGGCGACAGGCCTGGGCCTGCTGGTGGAAGAGATCAAATCCAACGAAGACACTGATTTCAACGAGTGGCTCCATGTTGCGGTCGTATCTGGAGACCAGCGCTTTTCAGCCGGCGGCACTATTTTCGGCAAACGCAATCAACCCCGCATCGTGCGCCTGAACGGCAAGCCGGTGGAAATCGTTCCCGAAGGTGTGCTGTTTCTCATGAACAACAAGGACCGTCCGGGCATCGTCGGACAACTTGGATCCCTCATGGGCAAGCATCACGTCAATATCGCGAGCATGAGCCTCAGCCGGGACAACGCCGGCGGGCAGGCCCTCACCGTGCTCAATCTCGACAGTGTGCCCCCCCCTGCCCTGATCGAAGAAATCCAAAAAGATCCGGATATCAGTAACGTCCGCGTCGTGAAGCTTTGAAAAAAGATTAGGCACACTGCTCGCTCCTTTGCTACCGTTTCGGGCTATGAAGATTCAAACTGTGCGACTGCTCGGGGCCCTTATGGCTGCGATCGCTTTTGGCGCATTTGCCGCGGAGAAGCCTGCGACTCCTGAGGCCAGGCCAGTTTCGACAAGCCTACTCTTTGACGACCCGGTGGTCGTTCGCGGAAAGGGAGTCGAGGTAAAGCGCAGCCAGCTTGAAGATGCTTTCACGGCTTACGCCGCCAACCTGGCAGCGCGCGGAGAAACCCTGCAGTCGAGCGAACGCTCCTACCGGGAAGCGCAGTTGCTGGATCGACTCATCATCACGCGTTTGCTGGTCAACAGGGCCTCCGACAAGGACAAGGAACGCGCCAAAGAACTTTCGGAAAAATTTGTTAAGGAAGCACGCCGCGCCACCTCTTCGGAGGAAATGTTTCGCCGCCAGCTCAAGGCGGCGGGAATGACATTCGAGATTTTCAACAACCGCGTGATGGAACAAGCGCTTGCCGAAGCAGTGATCGAGCGCGAACTGCGGCCCAAAGTCAGCGTCACAGATGCCGAAGTCGATGAGTTCTACAAGACAGGTATCGATTTTGTTGTCAAAGACATGGAAAAAGCCATCGAACGGATGGGGCAGAATGCTAACACCACCATCGGAGACCTCGCCGATGCCCGCAAAAGAGTCGATGAAATGAAGCGGCTCAACCTCGCAAAACTCGAGCAGCCCGAAAAAGTGCGCGTGTCGCATATTCTTATCGCCATACGCGACGCGGACTCAGAACAGGAATTTCCCCCCGATAAAAAGAAACAAAAACGCATTCTGGCCGATCAAATCCTCACCCGCGCACGCGCCGGGGAGGATTTTGCAAAGCTCATGAAGCAATACTCCGACGACAAGTCAGCTGCCGGCGGTGATTATGTCGTCTCACGCGAGGATCCTTTTGTCCCAGAATTCAAATCAGCAGCATTTACTCTCAAACCGAATATGATCAGCGACATCGTAACGAGCATGTTTGGCTATCACATCATCAAATTGCACGAACGGATTCCCGCGAAAAAAATCGATTTCGCGAAAGTATCTCCCGAAATCAAGGAAGCGCTCATTCAGCAGGCCGTGCAAAGCAAAATGCCGGAATATTTCGCAGCCGTGAAAAAGGATGCAGCGATTGAGGTCCTGGACCCCAAATACAAGTTACAGCTGCCGAAGGTGAACACCGACTCACTTCGGAAGGCGAGCTAATCGCTCCCACGAACTTTAACGCCCTTCGATAAACTCAGCCGCCCCGAACTTTTCGCGCAGGCGCTGCTGCACCCGTTTCTCAATCGGTTTCATCAGTTCCATGCCTTCCCAAAGAATACCCCACACTTCCTGCGCTACTGCGCAAAACGTCCGCTCCCACTCAGAACGATCCAGCGGTTCCGGTGGTTGAATCGAGCCTTGGATGAGCAAGCCACTGCGATTCCGGCGTTGCGCCGCTCCTGCGATTTTGCGGTCGCGCCAAAGCACATCGAACTGCTCAGGTCCGGAAAAACATTGTCCAGTGCGGTCCCCTCCCGGTGCCGGCGCCAGCGCCGTTGCGAGCTTCATCCGTTCAAAACTTGCCTGGACCCACAAGTGTACCCGTCGATAGCTCTCCGTTGCCTTCAGCGAGTACCACGGCGCGTTCGGAGGGAAAATAAGGCTGTAAGTCCAGTCCGCGTCATGAGGAACCAGTCCGCCGCCAGTCGGCCTGCGTACAAGCGGACGTAGCGACGTCATCTTTGCAACATCTTGAAACCGCTGTGAGTATCCGAAACTGGCGCCTCGCTCGCTCCAGCCATAGAACCGAAGAATCGGCCGTTCAATGCTTGGAGCCATTTCATGCAGCACATCATCAACCGCCATGTTTTCGGCCGCAAGTCGGTCGCCAGTGTGCAAAAGATACCAGAGGGAGGGATCGGACATTTCTAACGCACTTTGAAAGCGGATGGGCAAAGCTGCTGGATTTCGCACCCGGCACAATCTGGATTTCTTGCGTAGCATCGCCGGCGTCCATGCCAAATCAGCCAATGGCTAAACAAGGTCCAGAATTTGCGTGGAACGAGCTGCTGCAACACAAGTTCGATCTTCACTGGGTCGGCGTTCCGGGTCAATCCAAGCCGCTGCGACAAACGCGCCACATGTGTATCTACCACCACCCCTTCGTTCACATCGAAGGCATTCCCCAACACAACATTGGCCGTCTTGCGTCCGACTCCTGCGAGTTGGATCAAAGCCTCCATCGTTTCTGGAACTTGCCCCGCGTGATCCTGAACCAGCGCCCGGCAGCAAGTCTGGATGCTTTTCGCCTTGTTGCGAAAAAGACCTATGCGCTTGATATCGTTTTCCAGTTCAGGCAAGGACGCCTTCGCGAACTCCTCAGCCGTGCGATATTTCCGGAACAACTCTTCGGTTACGATATTGACCTGCTTGTCGCTGCATTGGGCGGACAGGATCGTCGCAATGAGCAATTGCAACGGGTTGGAATAATTCAGTTCGCAGTGTGCGTCCGGATACACGCTCCGCAGCCGAGTGATAATTTTTTCGGTGCGCTCCCGCCTGGCCTCATTTGATTCTCGCGCCATTTACGATACGAGCTCCGGCTCGCCGATTTCCAGCGGTTGATCGAACAAATGCGTGCCATCGGCAGCTTCGGGATATTCGAACACTTTCCCTTCAAAATTGCGGAAAACCACCCGGTCCGCGTTACGGCTGAGAACATATTCGGGATTAATCGGCACCTTCCCGCCTCCTCCTGGCGCATCGATCACAAATTGCGGGACCGCGTACCCTGTCGTGTGTCCGCGCAAACCTTCCACGATTTCAAGCCCCTTGCGCACGCTCGATCGAAGATGCGCCGAGCCCGCAATTAAATCGCATTGATAGACGTAATAAGGCTTCACCCGGCAGATCAAAAGTTTCTGTACCAGCGCTTTCATCACCTCCACATCATCGTTCACATGGCGCAACAGTACCGATTGATTGCCCAGGGGAATACCCGTGTCCGCGAGGCGCTCCAGTGCGACGCGAACCTCTACTGTCAACTCGCGCGGATGATTCGAATGCACGCTCATAAAGAGCGGATGAAAACGTTTAAGCATCGAGCACAATTCCGAGGTCATGCGTTGCGGCAAAAAGATCGGAATGCGCGTGCCAATCCGAAGGAATTCGACGTGCGGAATCTCTCGTAATTGGCGAAGCAGCTGTTCGAGCTTGTCGTCGCTTAGCAGCAGCGGATCGCCCCCGCTAAGCAGCACATCCCGGATCGAAGGAGTGTTACGGATATAAGCGATTTGCTGCGCGAAGTCTGGATGAAAATCGTACCCGGACGCATTACTTACCAATCTTGACCGCGTGCAGTATCGGCAATAACTCGCGCACCGATCTGTCACGAGGAATAACACGCGATCCGGATACCGATGGACTAGTCCCGGAACAGGAGAATGCGCGTCTTCGCCACAAGGATCGCTCATCTCCCACGACGCCACTGACGTTTCCTCGATGCGCGGAACCACCTGCCGCCGGATTGGGCAGTGCTCATCAGATGGATCGATCAGGTTGAAAAAATAGGGCGTGATGCCGAGTGCCAAACGCGAATTGGCCAATTGTGTTCCAGCGTACTCCTCAGGCGTCAGCGTCGGCATCAGACGCTGCAATTGAGCCAGCGAAGCGATCCGGTTCTTCAACTGCCATTGCCAGCTATTCCAGGAGCTATCCGGAATATCGGCCCAAAAGCCTTTCCCTGGTGAACTGAACCGTTTGAGACTTTTTGAAGCATCGGAAGTTACTTCCCCCTCCTCCACTGCCGTTGTCCTTCGCATTATGCGCGAACTATAAATTTGGTCCGGGGGGTGTCAAGGAGGGCCTCCCTCCAACACTCTGCCGACACTCGCATATCCCTGACATTGTGAGACTTAAGCGGGCAGACAGCACCCCATAATGCATCCTCTGTCATCGCGACGGCGCTTTGCCAAACGCCGATCACGTTGCCTTCCGTGTCCTTGACGTAGGCTGAAACCCGAACGTTCCAACCGCGGCGTTCCCAGGCTCGTAATGGACGCAAGCCGTTTACTTCACCCGCACGAGCAGATTGTAATTGTAGGCTTGTCCTCCTCGATCGTTCGCGTCGATCACACTAATAAAATAGTTTCCGTCAGCCGGAAGCGTGGCCCGCAGCATCGCATCGTTTGATTCACCAACGTCGTCGACAGACACGATGATATGCCCATGCGCGTCGTAGAGAGTCAGCACCGGATCCAGCAATGATCCATAACGGGAAGCAACCACCTCGACCACGAGCTGTTGGCCATGCTTTCCTTCGAAACGAAATACATCCACGTCTTTCGGTTCTGCAACGGTCCCCTGCACTGTTTTGCTAATTTCCACTGCCTGCGCTTGCTTGAAACTTCCGTTCGGCTCCTTTTCCATGAGGAGGCTGCCGCGTGACGTTATCGCAACGAGTCGAGGTTCACTTTCCCCTTCGGGCGAAACCATCGTGCAACTATTTGTTCCCGTAGGAATTTCAGGTGGAAGCTTCACTTCAACTTCGAGCTGCGTATCTCCCCATTTCTTCACGTCGGCTTCTTTCGGCACCTCCGCTTTGCCTCTTGACTTGATGACGGCTTCGATCTGTTTGCTGTCGGCAAAACGAATTTCGCTGACGTTCGTCAGGTTTAATCCGCGAATTTTAATTTTGTTCGTCTCGCCCGGTATGAGATTAAACGGGATCACAACCGCGATGTGCGGCGGTTCCTTCTTTTTCTCTGGCTTCTTTTCCTCTGCGGCAAAAGCATGAGCGCAGAGGAGCGCCAGCGGAATCCAGGCGAACGAAAACCGCATTAGGTGTAGAGCTCAGTGATCGGGCCACCTTCGTCGAGAATCTCAACCGGCCGCCCTTCTGGCGTGCGAATCTGTTTCCGTGGATTGATCCCCAACGCATCGTAGATCGAATAGCAAACGTCCGCCGGCCGAACTGGACGATCTGTAACGAACGCCCCCTGCTTGTCCGTTGCTCCTATGACCTTTCCCGGCGTGACTCCCGCGCCCGCAAAAATTAGCGATCCAGCTTTGCCCCAATGGTCCCGGCCGACATCCTTATTGATCTTCGGTGTTCGGCCGAACTCGCCCATCGCCACCACCAGCGTGTCCTTTAGCAATCCGCGCTCGTGCAGATCCGTGATCAACGATGAAAAACCCTGGTCAAATATTGGCAGCTTCTTTTCAAGGCCGTCCCAAATCTTGGCGTGATGATCCCAGCCTCCGTTGTTCACCGTGACGAAGCGCACACCTCGCTCCACCAAACGCCGCGCCAACAAGCAACTTTGGCCAAATTCGCTTCGCCCATATTGATCGCGCAGCTTCTCATTTTCTTTATCCATGTCGAACGCAGCCTGGGCTTGTGGGGAAAGGACCATCTCCGAAGCGCGCTGCTGAAACTCGTCATAGGTCGCGATCTGGTCGTTGCCCTTGATCTGCGTAGCAAGCGTATCCACCGCGTGAAGCAGGTTCTTCCGCCGTTCCATTGCAACCGGGGTCAATGGCTGCGCCTGTGAAAGGTCCCGCACCTTATAATCCTTTTGATTCGGATCTCCGGCTTTGAACGACTCGTAACGGCCGCCGAGAAAAGCGCTTTTGCCAAGTTCCCACGTAAACGAAGGATTCTTCGGAACCGCAACGTAAGGCGGGAGCATTCCTGTGAAACCCGTTTCGTGCGCCACCACAGCTCCCATTGCAGGATAATCGCCGAACGGCGAGCCGAATCGGCCCGAAAGCACCCAATTCGTCGCCGTTTCATGATGATCGTTCTCGTGCGTCCCCGATCGAATCAGGCACACTTTGTCCATTGTCTTCGCCATTTTCGGGAGCAATTCGCAGACGTGTAAGCCGGGAACGTTCGATGGAATCGATTTGTACTTCCCGCGAATTTCTTCTACGGCTTCGCCTTTCAGGTCGAATGTATCGTGGTGCGATATACCCCCTCCCAGATAAACCAGGATCACCGATTTCGCCCGCGCTCCTCGGCTGGCCGCATCCGCGGCCATCAATTCCTCGAACGCAAACATGTTGGCCAGCGAAAGACCAAGAGGAGCCAGCGCCCCGACGCGCAGGAAGTCACGACGCCTCACGCCGTTGCAGAGCGAGTGAGAACGCCGCCCAAGTGAGATGTCAAACATACATGCCTCTCTTAATGGTTGAACGCGAATTCTTTCGAATTCAAAATTGCCCAGAACAGGTCCCGAAAAACCTCTTCGCGTTTATCTCCAGCTTTCAACGACTGATCAATTGCGGCCAATTCCTGCCCACGGGGATGACGATTAAGGCTCGCAAGAAAAATGGTATCTATGCACGCGACGTCGTCTTTGCACTCCTTCAAAAGCTTGGTCAATCGGCCATCCTCATCGCGCAGTTTCTTCGTGATCTCCTCTCCATTGTTCAAATGCAACAGTTGCGGAAGCGTGACATCCCCACTCCGCTCGCACGCACACGCAGTCACGCGGTCGGATCTGCCGAACAAGGTGAGAAAATACGAACTCACGCCAGGCTCCGGCAATTGAATCGCTCGCACACCAGTCGGGTATCCCGAAAACGAATCAGGAACGTCCGTGGCGGCACTTATGGAATCCATCAGGACCTCCGCCGGCAGCCGCCGCGCATAATAATGCGAATAGAAGCGACGATCGTTCTCATTGCCGGCCAGTGTCGTCGAGCTCAACTGGTAAGCACGTGAATTCACAATCAAGCGCATGATATGCCGCAAATCAAACCCGCTCGACTGAAATTCATGGTTGAGCAGCTTCCACAACTGAGAATTCGACGGCGGATTACTTGCTCGCAAATCGTCCACTTGCTCGACAAGGCCAATCCCCATGAAGTGCTTCCATAAACGGTTCGCCATTGCACCGCTGAAATTCTCATTATCCGGCGCAGTGATCCATTCTGCGAGCCGGCCCCGCAGGTCGTCCCCCGCGTGATAAACGACCGGAGTGCGATCGAGCGGTTGCGGCGCCATCGGCTTCTTTGTCCGCGGCTGCGTTATCATCGGCATCTTTGATTGCAACTTCTCCAGCTGCTTCCGGCCTTCAGCCAGTTTCTTTTCCTGTTCGGCAGTTTTCTTCTCGGCCTTCTCTAATTCAGCTCCGCTCTTGTCTTTTGCCGCCGATTGAGCCTCGGCCAATGCTTTCTCCAACTGCTTGATCTGTTTCTGTTGCTCGGCTTCCTCGCGGGAAGTGGTCGACAGCAGCGTTCGCCCGGCATCTGGATTCTCCCGCTTCAGTGAGACTTTCGAGAAAAACGCAGCGAAATGATAGAAATCGTCCTGCGTATACCGTTCCAAAGGATGATTATGGCATCGCGCGCATCCAATTCGCGTGCCGAGGAAGGATTGCGCCACTGAATCCGCAATTTCGGACTCCTCCGCACGCTGCTTCTCACCCACCAGCGTGATGTAGTAGCCAATTTGTGGCGAATTCACCACGTCGCCCGATCCTGTGATCACATCGCGGGCCAACTCGTTCCACGGCCGGTTGGCCGCCACCTGCGCACGCAACCACAACTGGAACGACCGAACTCCTTTGGTGCCACGCACATCGTGGTCGCGTTCTTTTCGGTTTTGAAGCAGATCCGATAATTGAAGCGTCCAGTAGTCGATAAACTCTGGACGCTTCATCAGCTCGTCCACCCACTTGGAACGTTTATCTGTGGCTTTATCGCTAAGAAAGGCGCGGACATCATCAGGAGAAGGAAGCGTGCCCGTCAGGTCGAGCGCGACGCGACGCAGGAATGCTGCATCATCGCACAATGGCGAAGGCGGGATTCGAAGCGCCTGGAGCTTTTTGAAAACCGGACCATCAACCGCGTTGTTGAACTGCGCAAACTCCGTCGCCTGCACCTTGTTCGTATACGGAATCGTGAACATCAACACTTCTACCTGTCCCTCGAAATGCGCCCGAACAGCCGTTTCACCCGGCCGTTTCGCTTTAACGCGTCCATCCGGCGAAACGGTGAGAACCGTCTCATCGTTCGAGAAGAATTGGGCAAGCCACGTGACATCCCGGATCCGACCATCGCCATACGTTGCACGTACCACAAGGCGCTGAGTATCTCCGGGCTTCAAAGTCCGATTCCCGGGAAGCACTTCAATCTTTACCGCATCAGCTTCGTTCGTAGCCGGGCCGGGCGTCCGGGCCGCGATCCAATCCACTAACGTTTGATAATATCGCGAACTCACCTCAAATCGCTGGCCTCCCTCATGCGGAACTTGTCCGGTCGGTTTTTGGATGATGAGGCTTTCGTTCGGGAATGAGTAATCGATACGCCGCGACTGCAGTTCCGTCGTTAGCCATCCGTAATCCCAGTCCGGCGCATAGGCGCGGAGTGACAACTTGAAGCCATTCTGCCCCGCCTGCTTTCCATGGCACCCGCCTGCATTGCAACCGGTCTTCGTCAGCACCGGCAAAACGTCCTGCCGAAACGAAGGGCGTGAGATCGTTTTCGCATCCTTCACGGTCACCGTCACAGCTGCTGATCTGCCCTGGTATTCAACCAGCACCTTCGTGGTCCCATCAGAAATCGGGCGACAACTTCCATTGGCTGATACTGAAACAATCTTCGGCGCTTGGCTATTGAACCGCGCGGAATCCGTGACATCCACCAGAGCGCCATCCGGCATCACGGCTGTGACAAGCATACTCTGTTCATCCTTGGCACCAACAAGGCTCAACGCGGCTGGTTGCACTTCAAGACGAACGGGCTTGTTGGACGATGAGAAAAGACCGGCTCCAACCTCGCGAACCGCCATCAAGAGAAGACAAGCTAAAGCGCCCCGCTGTACAAAAGCGGTAACTATCCGAATCGCTCGGTGCCTGCGTGCCGTAGAAAACATTCCGAAGCAGCTGTCAACAGCCACTCTACGTCAATACTGGACTCAGCTCGCACACCGGGTATTCAACGCGAACCACCCCAGCAATCTAATCCGGCGAACGTGCGGTTCGGACTCGATTTCCAAGCCATCCACTCCATAGATTCCTCCCGCATGAAAAGGACCCTGCGCGCGCTCCAATTCTTCCGGCATGACGCCGGATTGCTTTGGGGCGCAGGCTTTCTCCTTTTCTTCAGCGTCGGTGCGAACCTATTGAAGCCCTGGCCGCTTGCCGTCCTGGTCGATTCTGTGCTGGGGACGAAGCCTCTTCCGCCATGGCTCGCCTCCTGGCAAGACAAGAGGCTTATGCTCATCCCGCTCCTAACCGGGGCTATTCTGGTGCTCCACGTTGGCCAGGGCGCCGTCTCGGCATTGCAGAATTATCTCACTATCAACGTCGGCTTGCGCGGTTTGCGGCGCGTTCGCACCGCCCTCTTCGCGCGGCTTGCCCGTTTATCGCTGAAGTTTTATCAACGCGCTACACCGGGCGATCTCATCTATCGGGCTACATGGGATACGTTCTCGTTCCAAACCCTCTTTCAGCAGGGACTGGTCACATTCGTAACCGCTTACCTTTCGCTCATTTTGATGATCGTTGTGATGATGCGACTCGATCTGCAGCTCACGGGCGTTTCCCTGGTAGTCGTTCCCGTCCTCGTCGTTTCGATTCGCCTTTTTGGCAAGCGCATGCGCGAACGAGGAATCGCAGCGCAACGCGCCGATAGCAGCGTGACTTCACACGTTCAGCGCACGATCACCACCCTGCCCTTGATCCAGAGCTATGTGAGGGAAGCCCTCGAGGAAAAGGCCTTTCAAGCCGATACACGGACAGCCGAACAAAGCCGCCTCGCACAACATGGCTGGGAACTCCTTTACTGGCTCGCCATCGCTATTGTGTTCGGCGCCGGCACAGCAGCGATTGTCTGGTTCGGGACCTATCGCGTCCTCGCCGGAAAACTGACCATTGGCGAACTGCTGGTCTTCATCACCTACCTGGCGCAGCTCTACGAACCGTTAAATCAACTCTCACACGTCAGTGCTACCATCTCCTCTGCCAGCGCCGGAACAGAACGTGTCTTCGAAATCCTGGATTCGCGTGAAGAAGTCGTCAGCGGCAGTAAGCCGATCACCCGAAAGCCAGACTCGAAAACGGATGCGCTGCCGATTCGAGGACGAATCGATTTTCAGAACGTTTCATTTAGCTACGTTCCCGGGACTCCCGTCCTCAACAATATCGCGTTTCAACTCGGCGCCGGAGAATCAGTCGCCATTATCGGCCCAAGTGGCGCGGGCAAAACAACGTTATTAAACCTCCTCCCGAGGTTCTTCGATCCGGACTCCGGCTCAATCAACCTGGATGGAACCGATCTCAAACAGCTTCAGTTGCATGATTTGCGAGCCAATATCGCGCTCGTTCCA